>Ga0209249_1001220_pt1 | contig 25726 bp, 24 predicted proteins | sample SaaInlV_200m_DNA_4_FD_184653 | JGI IMG/M metagenome (GOLD analysis project Ga0209249, IMG submission 184653) | Marine microbial communities from expanding oxygen minimum zones in the Saanich Inlet - SI037_S3LV_200m_DNA (SPAdes) (version 2) | ecosystem: Environmental > Aquatic > Marine >...
GTGGGGTATCTGACCCGGTTTGCCAGGAGTGGTTCCCTCGATACCGGGAACAAAAGGAAGCAGATCAACACCGTCCATTTTCCGGTCGGTCGGCATGGTCGTTTTGGCAGCACCGACTGCGGTCGAATAGATATCGAAATGGTGGACCGGTTTGTCGAAGGTCGTCCCGGGCTTGATTTTGGCGGGCCAACGCATGAAAAAGGGCACATGGACGCCCCCCTCAAAAAAGGTCAGCTTCCAGCCGCGGTAGGGCTGGTTGATCTCGGGAAGCCCGATATACCCGGCGCCACCATTGTCCGAGGTGAATATCACCAGCGTATTGTCATCAATGCCGTTGGCTTTCAGGGCCTCCATCACACGACCCACACCCCGGTCCAGGGACCGGATCATGGCCGCATAGACCCGCAGACGGTGATTCTTGATATGGGATAGCGCATCATAATCTGCCTTGGTCGCCTGCAAGGGGGTATGGGGCGCCCAATGCGCCAGGTAGAGGAAGAACGGTCGGTTTTTATTGGCCGCGATTGTTTTGACCGCTTCATCCGTATAGTAGTCTGTTAAGTATCCTCCCGGCTTAAAAACATCCCCACTGTTGAAGCTGGCCGCATACTGCATTCCTTTCCACAGGAACTTATCAATCGGATCAAAATCCTGCTTGGAGTTGACCACATTGGGGTCATCCTCGGGCAGGTACATGCCGCTGTGCATCAACAGACTTTCGTCAAACCCCTGATCCTTGGCTGCCATACCGTTATAGCGGCCCAGGTGCCATTTCCCGATATGGACGGTATGATACCCACCCTTTTTAAGAGTTTCAGCCAGGGTAATCTCTTCAGTCGGCATGCCCATCTCTTCATAGGGTACGACCTTGTCAACATGCTCATCAAAATGGGTAATGCTGTGCGGCAGTCCTTTCTGTTCCTCAATTATGGAGGAAATAACCTTGAGCATGGAGCCCGGGGTTGGCGTAAACTCAAACCCAAAACGGGTAGGGTATCGACCCGACATTAGAGAAGCCCTGGAAGGAGCACAGCTGCTGTGCCCGGAATAACCATTGGTAAACTGGATCCCTTCAGAACCGATGGCATCGATATTCGGAGTAGGGGCCGACCCGTCGGCTACGCCGCCACCGCCAATGGTCAGGTCGTTCCAGCCCAGGTCATCCGCCAGGATCAGCACAATATTCGGACGGCTGTCAGCATTACGTTTCTGGTCAGCAGGAGCTCTGTCCCACTTAACCTCCCTGTGCGGCCCGATATTCCATTTACGCCTGGCGGCCATACCCGCGAGTTCCAGGATAATCTGTTCGCGAAAAATATATCCCGCACCAGCGATAAAAGCCAGTACAACCAGAATTCTGATAATCCACTTCATGAATTGTCTCCGTGATGAGTCACACCTTTTTTGAACAGGACGCGTGGTTTGCGCCTTTAACTGATGTTTAATTAACGACATTCCAGTGAATTGTCAAGCGCTTTTACTGTCCAGGCTAGACCATCCAAAAGATGGGGTATCACCTGTTTTAGGCCCCATGCCACTTTAAAAATTACATCCAGAATTAATTTAAACATCTGTCAATAACAATTTAAGGCCACAGATCCCTGTTTGGAAAAATTGAACTATCTGCTGCTTGTTGTGTCGCTTGACATTTCAGGCTTTGAAATATAAAGTTTTTTGATCAGATGTTAAAAGACAAAACGATTAAAATGGCTTTCTTATCATTCTATCATCCTGAGAAGACGTTGGTGCTGGGAAAGGTCGCACAGATGATTCATGACACTTTCCTTTAAGCCAGCCAGCGCGTCAATCCAATACTTAGGGATCGTTCAAAAATAACTTGGCAGAATCTGTCCGTAAAAGTTCCGTAAAGACGGGACATTTTGCATACAGAATGTGAACTCAATGTCATTAACTTAAGGATTATTAGAATACAGAGTGTCTGTTATGGACCCTTTTCAATTGCTTGGAGGAGTTATTAGATGATCTTAGCGAAATTGAGCGCCCGAAATCCCTCTGTTTGAGCAACGCGAGTTCGGGATTTCAGCGAAAGCAAGCTGCGAAACTTGCAGCAGCGGCTTATAGATCATCTTAAAACGTATCCGCAATTGAAAAGGGTTCATATCAGACACGGGACTTGATGCTTAAGTTAATGACATTGAATGTGACAGCAACGTGTTTCCTTTTCATTAATGGGAAACACTTGACTAATTTTTGAGCCGACCCTTAGTGGTTTTATTCTTATTGGCAGAGGGTGCCTGGTAAACAGAGAGCGTGACCCAGGCATCTATATTTTTTAATCATTATTCACATCATGAAGGAGAATCAGATGGATTTCAAATTTACCGATGAGCAATTGGCCTTGAAAAAGGCGTACCAGGATTTCTTTCGGGAGGAGATGGCAAAAGCACCACCAGCGATCGCCCAGGGAGGAGACTCGATTTATGACTCGGATGAGGCCTGGGAATTTAATCGCTACATGTCTAAAAGGCTGGTGGAAAAGGGGTGGCTGACCATGGCCTGGCCCAAGGAATACGGCGGACTGGACGCCTCAATTATGGACCAGATGATTTTTTCAGAGGTGCAGGCCAGTTTTGGGGCCCCGGGTGTCGATGTCTTTGGTGTGAAAATGTTTGCCCCGACGTTGATGCTTTTCGCGTCTGATGAGCAAAAGGCTCGCCTGTTACCACCTATCAGCAGCGCCGAAGTTGTTTACTGCCAGGGATGGAGTGAACCGGATGCCGGATCCGATCTGGCTACAGTGCAGACGCTGGCTGTCAAGGACGGCGATTTTTATGTGATTAACGGTCAGAAACTGTGGACCACGGGTGGCCATCGGGCAGATCATATGTTTGCCCTTGTGCGCACCGACCCCAATGAAAAACGCAGCAGAGGCCTCTCTGTTTTTAATATCGATATGAGTATCCCGGGTGTGGAAGTCAGACCCATAAAATTCCTGAACGGTGCCCATATATACAATGAGGTATTCCTGACGGATGTGCGGGTTCACGAATCTGAACTGATTGGCCCCGAAGGTGAAGGCTGGCAATTGACACGGGCGACCATGAATTTTGAACGGTCGGGAATTGGGGGATTTGTATCAGCCGTCAAAACGATTGAAGCACTGGTGAGTTATATGAAAACCACCAAACGCGGCGGCAAATACCTGTACGAGGATTCGGAGCTCAGACGAAGAGTGGCAAAGCTTTACGCTGAAGCGCAGGCAGGATTGGCACTCTGTTACCGGATTGGGTGGAACCAGGAAACAGGCGGACTGGCCATTGCGCCCCATGCTGCTTCGGAGAGTAAGGTTTATGGCTCGGAAGTGGGTCAACGACTATACAATCTGGGAACGGAGATCCTGGGGATGCTTGGTCCACTGAGCCACTCAAAATGGGCTAAACTGAATGGAAAGATGATTGAAGGATATCAATCCATCCTGATTGCCACCATTTCAGCAGGAACGTCGGAAATCCAACGAAATATCATTGCCTGGGCGGGTGCTGAATTACCACGATTCAAATGACAGTTGAGGTGATTCAGAATCGACTACATATTTATCAAAAAACCGGGGACGCCCGAACAATCGAAAACACCTTAAACCAGAATTCGAAAGCGGCGCCCGACACTATTTGAAATAGATAACTGACAGGAGTAATTATGAACTTGGATTTCAGTAAAGAGCAAAAAATGATCAGGGATGAGGCCTTGGCCTTCCTGAAAAAAGAGTGTCCTTATGAGAGGGTCAAGGAATTGGAAGAAACCGCAGAGGGCTACGACCCCAAGATGTGGAAAAAAATGGCGGATCTGGGCTGGCTGGCCTTAATGTTCCCGGAATCATATGGCGGAGACGGCGGACAGTTTATTGATACCGCAATTATTATGGAAGCCCTGGGGTCAATGGTAAGCCCCAGCCCGTTTTTCTCTACCATTATTCAATGCGGACTGGTCCTCTTGGAAGGCGGTTCGGAGGAGCAGAAGAAAAAGCTGATCCCCGAAATTTCGGACGGCAAACTGATCATGTCCCTGGCTCAATATGAGGAACATGCCAGCTACAGCGTCTCTGATGTGACACTCACCGCGGAAGCTGAGGCGGATGGTTTTCGGCTTAATGGCACCAAAATGTTTGTGATGGATGCCAATATCGCCCACAAACTGATCGTGGCCGCAAAAACAGGAGACGGTGAAATCAGCCTCTTCCTGGTTGATACCAACGTTGGTGGCGTGACGATCGACAAGGTCCCGACCATTGCGCTGGATAACAACTGCGTGGTGACGTTCGAAAATGTGAGCGTACCGAAGGAAAATATGATGGGTGACCCGGGGGCGGCAATAGCGGTTCTTGAAAAAGCCAATCAGAAGGCCGCAGTGGCCAAAGCCGCCGAAATGCTGGGGGGCTGCAAAGCCAGTATCGATATGACCGTTGCTTATGCCAAGGAGCGGATGCAGTATGGAAAACCCATCGGCGGTTTTCAAGCTATCCAGCACTTCATCGCCAATATGCTGATTGCCTATGATACCAATTATAACTATCTCTACCGGGTGATCTGCATGGTCGATGAGGGTGAGGACTTTGCCACGGAGGCCTATGCCCTGAAAGCCAATGTGAATGACGCCTATAAATTTATCAGTGAAAGAGGCGTTCATATCCACGGCGGCATCGGCACCACTCGTGAAGGAGATGCAGGCTTGTTTTTCCGCAAAGTGAAAGCCCACGAATATATCTGCGGCGACTCTGCGACGTTATATGATGCGGTTTTTGAGAATTTGATGCAACAGGTGTAATCGGTCTAAAAAACAGGGACGGCCGCCAGCATGGCGGCTGGCACCTGATACCTGTGAAACTGGTCATCGGGCTGGAAAACTGCTCCCAGCGCCCGAAAACCAGATTCCGCTCAGTTTACTAATGCAGAGCTTCAATGATGGTGCTGATTCCCTGACCGGATCCAATACACTGGGTTGCCAGACCATAACGTCCGCCACTTCGTCGCAACTCTTTGGCGACTGTCATTACCAGACGAGCACCGGTTGCTCCCAGGGGATGACCAATTCCGAGAGAGCCGCCGTTCACGTTGACTTTATCTTCCGAAATCTTGAGCTCTTTGAGGGAAGGTATCACCTGGGCCGCAAAGGCCTCATTGAATTCAACCCGGTCAATCTGGTCAGATGTGATACCGGCATGCTTCATCGCGTTCATTGAAGCCGGGATCGGTCCCAGTCCCATGATTTGTCCCTTCACACCGCCAACACCCATGCCAACGATTCTAGCCAACGGCTCCAACCCCAGTTCCAGGGCTTTTTCTTCACTCATCAGCAAAATGGCCGATGCACCGCTGTTCGTCGGGCAGGAATTCCCTGCCGTCACCCTGACTTCACCGCCCACAAAACTGATCAAACCCCTGATCGGATTCAGTTTACCCAGACCGTCAACACTACAGTCCGCGCGCAGGCATTCATCCTGATCAAAAAGGACCATTTCACCTTTTTCATTCTCATCCCACTGTTTGGCTTCGTTAAAAACCGGTTTTTCAACTTCCAGGGGAATGACTTCATCCTTATAATTACCTGCCGCGTAAGCAGCAGCCAGCTTTTTGTGGCTACGTACAGTAAACTCATCCATCTCTTCCCGGGTCAGTCCATACATATCAACGACGTTTTGCGCCGTCTGGGGCATGGGCAGATTGGGAGGCGCATCCAGGATACCGTCTGGAATAGGCACAGAAAAATACTTGCTGTGGTCAGCCGCCATGTTGCGCTGATGGGGCGCCTGCTCATTCATCTTCGGATTCCATCCGGTAACTCGGGTCGTGCCTTCAAGGGGAGGCATTGCCAGTGAGCGTCCCAGCCTCTCAATCCCAAATGCGATACCGGTATCGATAGCGCCAACCATAATCGACGTTGCGATACGCTGCATCGTATCCATGGACGAGCCACACTCCCGATTGGTGGAAAAACAACCCAACTCTTCAGGGAGTCCGGCCATTCTGGAGATGGCTTTATTAAAGGCCAGATCCATATCTCCCACCACATTGCCAATACCGAAATCTTGAATCATGCCAGGTTTTACTTTGGGATTCCGTTCCATCAAAGCCTTGATAACCTTTGCGCCCACCTCATCCATCCGTGTCGCTTCAAACATTCCCCGGCCACCCCAGGAAAAAGGGGATCGTACACCATCTACAATAACCACATTTTTTAATTTCATCTGCTTCTTAATCCTTTAGTTGTGCTTGAAAAAAAAAAGGAGTTATACCTATTACCAACTCCCTGTTTCAAGCGGTTTTATAGTTCACAATCTCAGTTCACACTCCGGTTAAGGATGAGGGGTTGATTGTTTTTAAATGATCAGAACTGGACATCGCCGTATAAGACCCCTGGTAGATATCCATGGTCAACGGCTCATATTGTTTTGCCCCTGGAGAAATAATATACAGGGGATCATCAATTCCATCAAGGTTGAAACTGTCGTTCTGGAGTCCCGTTTATTTTTGATCTTGTGAGTGAAGATGGGCGTTAGCGGGCAGTTCGAAGTGGCCTGTTTGAATTTCCTCTTGGCGGAGTATTTTTAAAACCAAAGGGTTAGTCGTTAATTTGACCACTGTTAAACACTCAACAGCTTGTCGTTGGTTCCCTTTGAAAGGCGTCAGCAAAATGAAGTGTCACATCTCTCCAATAATATCGCCTTTTTTGTCACGGGATGGTTTGCGATCGAGGTTTACGAATGAGATACCAGAAGAGGCGCTGGCAAACGCTGAAAATAGCGTAAATCGATAACAGAGAAAATAACCATGCTGTCATGTGTAAAAAAGGCTGCCTGAAAAAGAAGGAGGTCGGTACCATTTGCCGGTCAGAGAATTGGAAGGTCTCATATCCCTAAGACATTGGTACCAGCACTGAATGCCGGCGTGTTATCCCGCTCCAGCTGGGAAACCACTTCCTGATGATGCCACAAGGGCTCCCAACAGTCATGCGCTTCCAGGCGGCATTGTACTTTTTCTTTTACCGTGTCGGGCAAGATGTTGAATTGTTTTTGCAGGATTTCCAGGCACCAGACCCTGTAATGTGAGGTTCTGGCTTTTTTATAGGCTACGCCATCTATCGTCGCATTGAACCTTTTCTTTCTTGCTTTCCAGGCATCCACATTGGCACAGAGGTAGGGAAGATAAGCTGATCCGATATCATCCAGAATAGGACCCCAATCTTCAGGAATCCCATTTAGCCACGATCCTTCAACTATACTAAACCGAACATTCCACAAACGCGCAGTCCATTCGTATAACGCAGGTGCCGTTTCACGCATGATTGCCGAGGCCGTTGGATCGATTCCAAAATGCCTGAACATGGGACCGGAAAAACCGATATCAGCAAGGCTAGGTTTATCACCCAGCAGGAAAGGACGTTTTTCAAAGATTGCCTGCAGGTTTTTGAGCGTGTTGATGTATGTGGCTTCAATTCCCTGAATATTTCCTTTATGAATACCGTCACCTACGGTAAATCCTGTTCTCTGGCGAATTCTGATCAGAATCCGCTTTATCCATTTCGGGAGCGGTATGGGGCCGAACAGTTCATCCACAATGAATCGACTCAAGGAATACGCATCTTGTTTGTAATGCCAGCGATAGTGCATTGCCGGGCGCCAAAGCCATTCATCCGCATAATCTTCCAGAAGCAGACAGAAAAAGGCCTGCTCGGGATCGCTGGGAATCACAGCCCCGTCTGGGAACTCTTTTTCAAACCATTGAATCATCGGAGTGGTATCCGTCATCCAACTTCCATCGGCCAGTTTAATGTTCGGAAGCTGAATCACCCCTATTTTTTTTCGAATCTCCGCCTGGATTTTAAACGTTCCCAGCGGAATGTGCTCGTAGGGAATCTCCTTGTAACGTAAATAATTTTCAAGCTTTCCGGTGAAATAAGAGATTTTGGATCCAAATACTTTCAGGGGTAAATAGTCTGCTTTTATCACTTTCAACCTCGATGATCGGTTTTTATAGATTGCCTGTATTTACTGGTACTCACGCAGGACAAGGACATCGAAATTTGGCTTACTGAAGACCAGAGCTCTGTTTTAACCTTCTGGACTCAGTCTGACTTGGATTCAGTCTGCTCGATCTCAGAGAAACAATTTTATATCATTTTGATTGGCTGAGAATTCAAGCTCCAATTAGATAGCGACTATTTCAGCCAAGCTTTCTTAAAAATATACTTTATATGACCTGTTCATCGTAGCCTGGTAGTAGAGGCCCACCAGAGAATCTTCTTCTGCATGGTAGTAAAGCGTATACATTGACCCTTCATAGCCTTTATCTTGAAACTTGATGAAGAGCCGGATATAGCCTTTATGTATTGAGATTCCAGCCTCTGCGACATGAATAGGGCGGGGATTGAAATATTCCGCTGTCACCTGGCCAGCCGGCTGAACATGACTGACCCTGATAACATAGTTCCCGTCTGTTCGTTGCCATTCACCCGCCATGATGCTGAAATTATCTGCCGCAAACCCGATTCCTGAAAACAGTATGGTTGCTGATAAAATCGCAGCCAGTTGCACCACTGCTTTTTTCACATTCATCATAAACGCCCCTGATTAAAAAGTCGAATTGAGACCTACCAAAATTTTACCCCCTGTTAGACATGCCGAACACATCATTCCTGGCAGCTTTTTTTTTCTTTCGTTAAATAGTACTGTTACCCTGAGATGAAACTTTGTCAAGTACCTCCCCATCTTCAAATACAATGTTGTTCTCAGTTAATTTAGTCTGGGATGAGTCACCCTGAAGATTAATGCGGCTCTTTTTCTTGACGGTTTGTGAAAGAAAGTTCAAGGGGATAAGTGAGATTTTATCTTTCAACTGTTAAAGAGGCATATCGGCACATTGAGAACAATCCCGGTATTCGGAAATGAACGGGGGAAGAACATGAATGAATTCGGTTTAATTTAATTAGGTGACAGCATACCTATTTCATCCATTCGACTAATTAGGTGACAGCATACCTATTTCATCAGGCATCCAACCTGTCGGTGTTAATTAGGTGACAGCATACCTATTTCATCAGGCATCCAACCTGTCGGGATGAGAAAGCTGGACTAATTACTGGACGATCGCCCCAACTCCTTTTTTGTATCATTGGTCTTGCAAAGATTGGCGCAATCTCATCGCTGATCAACCCCAATTTGCGGCAGGCGGTGCTGGAACACTGCGCGACTATCGAACCGACCCAGACCTATATCATTGATGACGAGTTGCTGGATGCCTTTGAGGAGGTCCGCCCCAATCTCAACATGCACCCTTCCTCAACCCTGTACTTCGCGGCCAATAGAGGAGACAAACCGGCACCGGACGGGTATATCGATCTAAAAACAGAACTGGATGGAGCGGCAGTTGCCACCCCCCCCCACCACGATGAAGATGCAGGCCCGGGACCCGTTCTGCTTCATCTTCACTTCCGGAACGACCGGGAAGCCCAAGGCAGCAATCATGAAAAACCAGCGCTGGCTGGGAACATCATTGGGCTTCGGAGCAGGCCTGGGATTGAAATCCGGGGACACCACCTATATTCCCCTGCCATTTTGCCACAGCACTGCTTTAGTCACTGTCTAGGGACCGACAGCGACCAGCGACCAGCGGCGCTGCAGCGTTGATGCGCCGGAAATTCAGTGCCAGTCACTTCTGGAAGGATGTGAAAAAGTACAATGTCACAGCCTTCGGTTATGTGGGAGAGTTGTGCCGGTATCTCGTGAATCAGCCACCCCAGCCCGAAGAAAAAAATAATTCGGTGCAGAAGATTTTCGGTAACGGCTTGCGGCGTAATATCTGGATGGAGTTTAAGAACCTGTTCGGCATTTCCATCATCCAGGAGTTCTATGCCGCTTCAGAGGGCAATATTGCATTTGTCAACATGATGAATCTGAATTGTACGGTGGGGATTGGATTCGCCCCCTACGCACTTATCAGGTATGACGTTGATAATGATGAGCCGGTACGGGAGGCCAATGGATTTTTGCAGCCCGTGAAAAAAGGGGAAGCGGGACTGCTGCTGGGGAAGATCGATGAGAAAAACCGCTTTGTCGGGTACACCAGTAAGGAGGCCTCCGAGAAAAAGATTTTGTGGGATGTTCTGGAAAAAGGAGATGCCTGGTTTAATACCGGAGATCTGTTCAAGGAGATTGGGTATAAACACGCCTAGTTTGTGGACCGGGTCGGGGATACCTTCCGCTGGAAAGGCGAAAACGTTTCCACCACTGAGGTGGAGGAGGTGGTGGCCGCCCAGAAGCAGGTCAAGGAATCAACGGTTTATGGCGTCAAAATACCGGGAACAGACGGTCGGGCCGGAATGGTATCGATCATTTCCCATACTGACCTGAAACGTTTTGATTTCAAAACCTTTAGTGCCGGCTTCAAACAGGGTCTCCCTTCCTACGCGGTTCCGGTCTTCCTTCGCTTCCAGGAGGAGTTCGAAGTCACGGCAACCATGAAACGACTCAAAGCAAGGCTGCAGGAGGGAGGCTTCAATCCGGATGAAGTGAAGGACCCCCTGTATGTAATGCTGCCCGGCAAGACTGAATACACCGAGCTCACCCTGAAAGCGTACGCCAGTATTGAGGCCGGAAAATACCGCTTTTAATCTGCAGCGGGATCAAAGGAGGCAGCCCAGCCCCCTCCTCTCTCCCTATTTTCCCTGCCTGATGGAGATCCCCTTTCCAAAGTCAAATAACAGCGATCTTTGTTGTCATAATCAACATATTTCATTTCAGGGACAGGTGAATCATGATTGCCTCACTAATTTGATGCATTTCCTTATCAGACAGAGCTCCAATAAGCTTAACAATTCTCTGTTTATCGAGCGTTCGGATTTGATCTGCTTTTACCTTTGAGATTTTTGGAAGGTTGCCTGTTCCCTTCGCAAGTAAAACTTCAAATGGATAAATCTTTTTTAGATTTGTTGATGTTAGAGGCAAGACAGACACAGTTCCCGAATACCGATTATTCACATTATTCGAAACAACGATAACAGGACGGGTTTTGGAAATTTCGTGACCAATGACAGGATCGAGGTTGGCCAGATAGATCCCTTTTCTCTCAATATTCATCCCAGTTCTCCACATCGATATCTGTGAACTCTCCCAACATATCGATACTTTCATGATATCTGTTTTTGTATCCCTCTTCCAACAACATTTCCAGTTTTTCCATTTTTTGCTGATCCAACTTCTGCTTAATCGCTTCATTAATAAAGGCACTGCGTTTTCTGGGGCTTGTCAGCTTTTGCAGGTCTATAGCCAAATCTTTCTGGATCGTAATATTCATCCGTATGGTTTCCGTCGTCATTGGAATCTCCATTTTTGATATTGCGTTTATTAATAAGTCAATCTTAGCAATTTTACGCACACACTACAACACAAAATATTGCATGAATATTACAAGTTTTTATGACCACAATAAGTCCCATAAAAAGAAACAGTTTATTGCGGCCTTTAATTAATTAGTGTCTGAACGGAAAGCCCCTTTTTCAGGGACCATAAAAAATCAACAGCAGCATAGCGATGGATTCATAATTAGGTAACCATTAATTAGGTGACAGCATACCTATTTCATCAGGCAGATATAATTCATAATTAGGTGACAGCATACCTATTTCATCAGGCGGCATAATTAGGTGACAGCATACCTATTTCATCAGGCGGTGATCGCCGGATACAGGCACATTTTTAGGCGTTGACTTTTGGCCTTCCCGCTTTTTGAAGCGTGAAAGTTCGACCAGTCATCAATTCCGCTTGTTTTATAAAAGCAGCGCTTCCAATAGGCCTTCCGACTCTGAAATGGTGTCTTAAGGTTTCAATCTCTGCAGGTTCCGACCCTAACCACTTTGACCAATTACTGGGGCTACCTATCCCTTGATATTTTGTCTTGATTAGTGGGTCTTTTTTAGAGATACCCAAATGATAACTCGCACTTGACCAACGATACATTTCGGCTCGCTCACATATCTTTGCTCTAACAGGATTCCGCTCAACATAGCGCGCAGCAGCTAAAAAATGTGAGCCATCTAATGGACAGGAATAAAACCGACCCTGAAATAGATGTCCACGAGTATTTGTTCGCAAATTGATATGTCGAGTGTAGAGCCTGTGAGCGTCGCCAATTCCTCTTCTAAGTGAATCTTCATGTGAAGGAATCACCAATAAATGGATGTGATTTGTCATCAGGCAATAAGCAACAAACGTCAGCCCAACCCTTTTACTCTGTTTTTCCAGGAGAGAGATGTATTCAATTCGATCATCCTCCTCGAAAAAAATATCCATAGACCGGACACCTCTTTGCGTTACGTGGTGTACAATCCCTGGTAGCACGACTCTCGCTAATCTACCCATCTTTTACCTTGCTTGATTGATATCGTTACTGAAAAAACTTCTTCTTACTTCTTTGTTTCAAAAAAATAGGTATGCTGTCACCCTATTTTGCTTATTTAGTCTGCATTTTTTTTTTGAATGCAGGAAATGCTAAGTAAGATCTGTGAATTTAGCGATCTGTCGGTGTTGTTCCGGAGCGGATGAGTCGTGTTTCAGTAGGAATAAGGTAGCCTGTAGCCATTCTCTCCGCTGCATCCGGTCGATCGCAACCAGTTTCCCGCCACCTTGCTGTTCTTTGTAGATCCGGCGCAGACGATTGGAAATTTCTTCAATATCAGAGCCGGCGTCGAGCCAGACTTGAAGTTCATCTTCAAAGGCCTGATAGGCATTCTCAGTAAGCTCAGCAATTAAGTGTTTATTCTCTTCTGATGATAGAACTCCTGGATCCTCACCAATGGAATAGCCGAGCTTTACCAGCAGGTCGCGATCGGCCAAAAGCGCGTTGGGAACTATTCTGCAGCCCAGAAACTCTTCACCATGCCCTGGTTTGACTCGAATCAGCGAAAACCCTTTCTTCAACGCTTCCTTTGCATCCACATCCTGATCGCGAGGATCATCCCAGATGATTCTCCTTCCAGCCATTCTTTCTTTGAAGTAGTAGAAAGCGTATTTCAACATGAGCGGAATCATTCTCAGGTTTTTATCGAAGACAGGGCCTGTCATCAGCCACAAATCACCTGAAAAGATTATATCTTCTGTTGATGGTTTGTGATTTACATCGGAACCGTTATGTTCAACAACCGGGCTCTGCGAATAACGGACAATCAACTGATCAGGGCTGTGGGTCGTGTTATGGTCCGGGCAGGCTAGAATTTCCAGCTTCCCCGACAGTCCGATGGGAATGTTGTCACCTAAGCGTGGGAAACGGATTCCTTCAATTTCTACTGCATGTTTGTCATCAGGAACCCGGTATTCAATCTGACTCTCCCGCAGTCGGCTGGGGTCAAGTTTTCCCAGCCAGAGCTTTTCCTGGGGAGTGAGATCACCTTCGACAAAACTTTTGAAGCCAGCATGCACCACAATTTTAGCACCAGAGAGCAGAGCCAGCTGACGAGCCAACCCGCAGTGATCAATGTGCCGATGGGTAATGATGATATTTTCAATTAATGCCAGATCAATCTGGTTTTGCCTGAGAATAGGCAGGATCCGGTCTTGATGTTCCAGATAGCCGGTGTCGATGAATGTATGTTTAATTTGACCATCTGTTTCGTAGCTGAAAACAAAAATGTTGGCCCCATGACGAAAATAGAATTCAGTCAACACTGAATTTTGATCGTCTAGTTTTTCGACCCTTACTTTGTGAGGATATTTTGAGAGCACGTTAATTTAGTCCTTTGATTTTGAGCATGATTTATTGATATTTACGATGATTCGTCGAGTGGAACTCGGGGAAACGGAGGTATTTGTGATGACAAATATACGTTTTCCGGTATGACACCGTCAACATCTGACATCCTGGGACCCAAAAAACACGCTTCAAAAAATAGGTATGCTGTCACCCTATTTACATTGTCACCCTATTTACACCTTAGGCATATTTGGTATGCTGTCACCCTATTAAAATTAATTTTTCTCCTGTTAAATTCTCAATTTATCTTGAATTGTCAAACCATTGTTCCTATCCGGATCAAAGGTCTAAATTGTTTGTTTTTCGAGTGACTTTGCAGATTTCAGGCTCTTTCCGGACTTTTATTTCTGCCCCCTTTATTCGCCCATCAGCATGGTGTTAAAAAATATTTGGACAGATCTGATAATATATGAAAATAATAGGTATCGACACCTAAAAGCGAATTCTCTGACAACGCTTGAAAAAGGAGATGACCTCACTCCTGTTGGTTCATTCACTGAAAAAGCAAGGTGTTCCAAGCTTGAGTGATTAACTCACCGGTGTCTGCATAATCAAATCTGTCCCGGATCGAGCTTGCCACAAACTTCGGAAGGCTCCGACGTAAGCAAACAGAACAAATCAACACAGACAACAACCATGGCTCAAGCAAAGAAATCACCTGCCAAGGCGAAGCGCGCCAAAGGCGAGAAGCCACACAGCAAAGGGACTAAGACGGAAACCCGGGACAAAATATTGACCGCCGCCCGACACGTTTTCAGCAATTACCCTTACCACTCGGCCAGTATTCGGACAATTGGAAAACTGGCTAAAATTGAACATCCGTTAATCAGCTACTATTTCCCCAACAAAGCAGATCTGTTTCAGGCAGTCTTCGGGGAAGTACTTAAGAACCAACATCAGCTGGAAAAGAAGTGGCTGGAAGAGGTGAAATCTATGTCACCCGCTCGGGGATTGTCAATTTTTCTTGATCATCACCTGGACAACTATCGGTTGCATCCCGAGATTTTACACATGATTGCCCTGAACATGATTCAGTCTGAAGACTCCGAACCGATTCCGGGATATGATCTGATTCAGAATGCCATTGACGGCTCTGTCCAAATTTTTATGGAGACGGTCGAGCTATCGGCTCCAGAATACGAAATCGAGATGTTCTGCCGCGTCATGATGAATCATATGGTCAGTTTCCTGGGCGCTTCAAAATTTCACGCTGCCAGTTTGAAAATGGATCCAAGCAGTATTCAGTATTTGAACTGGGTCAAAGACGCCGCTCTCTATGCGCTGTTACCCCGTCTGAAGATGATGGTGAAACGGCGTGGATCCAACACCGATCAGACTCCCCGATGAGATCAGGCTTTCCTGATTAGCTTATTCATCCGGGCCTAATCATATCGGGCCAGGCTTTCAAGCAGCCACTCCCCGGCCCAGACCGTTCGACCATCACTAAACTTAATCAGGTAGGGGTTACCTGTCAGGGAAGACTTGGAGGCCAGTTTTTCAATAAACATCTCCGCCGTCCATTTTTCTTTGTCAGGAGAAAACCAGCTGTTCAGCGCATTTTTCATTTTCAATTCAAGATGGGCAACCGCTTTTTCAGGTGTGTGAGCAACCCCGTTTCGAATGAAGACGCCGTCGACCCGGCTGATCTGATTCAGCAGAAAACCGATCCTTTCCTTTTCGAATTGCCAATCGCCCATCAACGGCAAGGCAAAAAATATCAAAAAAAGTATCAGGCCCTTTTTCATACAATTTCCGAAAAGCTGCAGCAATGTCCGGTTAGGTTTTTGCAGTTCAATCGTTGAATGATAAAACCCGTCTCTACGCATAAGGATTCAAAGATTTTCTAAGTTTGCTTCACGAAAAACGGCCAAACTCGCCGGCCTCGCTCAAACATGGCTTATTTTCGCTACGCGAAATTAAGAAAATCTAATAAATCCTTATAAGCGCGATCCAGGCTTCATCATTCAACTTTCTGCAAAAACCTAAGCGGACATTGCTGGAATAAATACAGGTTTATCGAATCTGTATTTTAGTGTCAAAGGGACGATTTTGGCAATGGTGATGTCCCACGACTTCATCGGCATGGGACGCGGAGGTAATGTGACAGAGTTTGATCCTGTTTGTATAATGAAGCTCTTGACAGCAGGAAACCGATCGTTGGAAACAGTGCCACAAACGGATAGAGAATGACAGGTTTAAACAAGCAGTGGACTCGTAGACAGTTTATGAAAGCCGCTTCATTTCTGGCCTTGCAGCCTCTGCTCGGATGCTCAACACAGGTGCTACCCATGGAAGGAAAACCACCCCATCATACCGCAACCGGATTTCGCAACTATCCTGTCATGCCCCCACATGGTACCCCGGGGTTCAGCTTTATGTTCAATCGGATGAAGGCCTTCTTCAGCAATCCGGAAATACCTTCTGATCATACGATCAGTGAGCCGCGGGCCATTGCAGACTTTCAGCGCAGTTCAGGAGAGCTGTCTGTGACCTGGATCGGACATTCCACCTACCTTCTAAAAACAGGCGGTAGAACCCTGCTGCTGGATCCATATCTAACGGACCTTGCCAGCCCTTTGCCTGTCGGCCCAAAACGCTATGTCCCGCCGGGCATCTCGCTGAAAAATCTACCCCCGATTGACGGCATCATCCTGTCCCACAACCACTATGACCATCTGGACGAGAACGCCGTGGAAAACCTGCCGGGAAAAGAGAACATCCAGGTTTTCGTGCCCCTGGGAATGAAATCATTCTTTACCGAAAGGGGGTATGCCCAGGTCAGTGAACTGGATTGGCACGAATCTATCGAGATGGACGGGCTGAAGCTGACCGCACTGCCAGCCGTTCATTTTTCCAGTCGCTGGCTCAATGACCGCAACGAGACACTCTGGTGCTCATGGGCGATCCAGTCATCATCCGCTAGTTGCTACTTTGCAGGGGATACAGGGTATTCACCCACGTTGTTCAGAGAAATCGGGAATTCATTTCGGTCGTTCGATATGGCCATCGTTCCCATCGGGGCTTATAATCCCCAGAACGTTATGAAAGCAGTGCACACAAATCCTGAAGAGGCCATCCAACTGGCTAACGACATCAGGGCAGATATCATCGTGCCATCCCACTGGGGAACGATTGAACTGACAGATGAACCCCATTGGGAGCCACCGGAAAGATATCGGAAATTCGCTGTCAAAAATGGTATTTCAGACAGTCGCGCCTGGATCATGAAAATCGGAGAGACCCGAACGGCGTGAAATGTCACAAAATTCTCTCCTGGCTGAATTATCTGCTGGCAGGAGATCCAAAAAACCGCTAGGGTCAAAAAAATCAAAATCACATGGGGTCAGGCTTTCCTGACCCCCAAAAATAATATATGGAGGGAGACGTGGAAGCAGCAGCCAACGGACAGGCTTATCAACAGTATTTTTCAAAGCAGCATGACCTGTTACGCAAAGCAGTGAGGGATTTCGTTAAAAAGGAGATTACGCCCCATGTGGAGGAGTGGGAAGAGGCGGGTGATTTTCCCAGGGAACTATATAAAAAGATAGGGGATCTGGGGTATAACAGTGTCTCATATCCAGAGGAGTACGGCGGATCTGATGGGGACTGGTTTGAGAATATTGCTGTTCTTGAGGAGTTTTGCCGTTGCAGCTCTTTCGGGTTGGTGGCCAGTCTTTTCTCCCACGGCATCGCCCTGCCCCCTATCATCAAACATGGTACTCCCGAACAGAAAGAGAAATTCCTGCGCCCGATTATCGCAGGTGATCGTATCGCCGCGCTGGGGGTGACAGAACCCAGCGGCGGATCCGATGTGGCCAGCCTGAAAACAACAGCGGTGCGGGACGGGGACCATTATATCGTCAACGGCAGCAAAACATTCATCACCAGCGGTGTCAATGCGGATCAGCTCACTTGCGCCGTGCGGACCGGCAGTGAAGGTGCTCACGGGATCAGTCTGCTGATTATCGAGAGCGACAGCCCCGGCTATTCGGTTTCGGACAAAATGAAGAAGATGGGCTGGTGGGCTTCGGATACCGGCGAGATCTACTTCGACAACTGCCGGGTTCCCGTCTCCAACCGCATTGGAGAAGAGAACAAGGGGTTTTATTATCAGATGGAGAACTTTCAGATGGAACGGCTGGGAATGGCGATTGAGTGTAACATGATCTCCGAACTCTGCCTGGAGGAGTCTCTCAAATACGCGAAAGAGCGAGAAGCCTTTGGCAAGGCCCTCTCCGGTTTTCAGGTCACCCGTCACAAATTGTCTGAGATGGCAACACTGCTGGAAGCCAGCCGAGAGTTCACCTACCGGGTGGGAGCCATGGTCAACGCTGGCGAGTACAAAGTTAAGGAGGTCTCCATGGCCAAAAACTTTGCCTGCCAGGTGTCGGACAAACTAACCTTCGACGCCACCCAGATATTTGGTGGCTATGGTTTCATCCGCGGTAACGTGGTGGAAAGACTGTTCCGGGACAACCGCATCATGTCCATCGGTGGCGGTACCACCGAAATCATGAACGAGATCATCTCCAAGCATATTGTTTAATCAACAAGACGCCCGGAGGATTGAAGCAACGTAGCAGTCACATCTACTGGATCATCTTCTTGACTTTGCTGGAGATGGCAATGCGACCGTCGTTAACATATGATTCATGGTTTGAGACTATTTTTGCAGGGTTGTATCGATAATTGACCATCAATCCTGCAGACTGGCTCAGTCCCCTGGGTGACAGATCGGCCCCCCAATTAATCTTCTCAATCTCCGCCCCGTTCCCCAGATGAAACCGTGTCACTGGATCAAAAGGTCGGTTGCGTTTCTTTTCCTGGCTCAGGTACCGGGCACACAACGGTAAAAGCTTACTCTTCAGAGATTGTCGAACCGAAGCGCTGCTGAACCAATCCTCATCTTCGATCAGTTTCAACTCCGCTTTCGAAAACACGGTTGATTTTCGTTTGAGATAATCCTTGTTCAGCCACTTCAAGAAATTTGGAATCGGGGAGAGGGTACAGTAGTTTTTTATGTGGGGCATTTCATGATTGATGGAGTCGACAACCTGTTTGATTAGAAAGTTGCCGAAACTGATTCCTTTTAGACCATCCTGACAGTTACTGATTGAGTAAAAGATTGCGGTATCCGGCTGTGGGCTATTGCGGCCGGTTTTTCTTAAACTGAGCAGCGGTTCTATATTACTCGCGACGCCTTTCGAAAATGCGACTTCCACGAATATCAACGGATCGTTGTGCAGGGCCGGGTGAAAAAAGGCAAAGCATCTGCGGTCTTCCGCCAGGCGCCTTCTCAAGTCTGGCCAGCCCTTAATCTCGTGCACCGCTTCATGGGCGATCAGTTTTTCCAATATCACCGCCGGTGTATTCCAATCAATCCGTTCGAACTGGAGGAATCCCCTGTTAAACCAGGATGTCAACAGGTGGATGAGGTCATTTTCCAACGGTCCAAAGACCTTATTCTTTTTTATCTCCTGCAATAGGATTTCCCGCATCTCGACAAGAGCGGATGTGCCTCCGGGAGCGATATTCAATAATCTCAGCAGTTCCAGTCGGGGTGTTTCCACTGCTCGACTCAGATGATACAGGGTCTCGATATCCTGATGCTTTAAATATTCTTGAGCTGCCTGGCTGATTGTCTCCGGGTTCGGCCCGAAATTTTCTGTCAGCATGAGAAGGAAACCGGTTTTTTCAACGGAGGTCATCTTGTTAAATGCATCGACGATCTCTTTAGCGAGCGCTGTTCCTGATGCTTCCCCTTTCCGGCTGAGTAAGGTTTTGCACATTTCTTCAACGGAGGCCAGTGAATACTTCTTTCTGGGGTTTTCCAGATAATTCCTTCCCAGATCAGCAATCACCTCAAGCATTTGATTCATCCATTCCTGTACTGCCATAGCAATGCCTCATCCTTTCAATTGGTTTAGGGTTGGCTCAAAAATATCAAATCTTGCCCTCAGCCCTTCTTTTTTTGAACCATTTCGTTTCACCATAGAGTATTTCAGAACATTCAGGGCAGACACTGTGGCTGAACAGAGCTTCAGAGTGTTTTTCAATATACGTTTCAATCTGGTTCCAATACCCTTTGTCGTCACGAATTTTTTTGCATTTAGCACATATAGGCAACAGTCCCGTCAGTGTATTTATATTATCCACAGCATCCTGAAGCTCTACGATCAATTTTTCCCGTTCTTCCTCTGCCTGCACACGCTGAGCGATCTCCCTCTGCAGACGTCGATTCCAGATCAGAATAACTGCCAGGATCAGAATCGCTATGGAAACCGCCAGCAGGACCCATTTTATTACATCCGCTGTCTGTATTCCGTATTCATACCGAACGGAGAGCCACCTGTTGCGAATCACAGTATGTTGCTCCGGTGGCATAGCGTCAAGTGCTTTGTTAATAATCCCCACAAGCTGCGGCCAGTCTTTGCGAACGGCCATGTGTAAATTGTAGTTGCCGTAGGGCGTCGGGGCAGCAATTTTAAGATTGGACAGACCGTTTTTTTGAATGAGGTAGCTGGCAGCCGCCAGGTTTTCAATAGCGGCATCAGCCTGCCCGAAAGAGACAGCCTCAAGACTTTGGAGCGGAGAATTCACAAAATAGGGAAGAATGTCTATCTGGTCACGCTGCAACCATGCATAGGTTGAAATTCTTTTTATCACCGCAATTTTTTTGCCATACAGATCATCAAGCCCCCCAATAAAGGGAGCTTCCTTCCTGCTGATAATCACCAACGGAAAAGAGAGGTAGGGGTGTGAAAAACTGAGATATGCTTCACGATCAGATGTAATTGCCGCACAGGAGATCAGATCAATTTCCCGACTTTGTGCTCTCTTGAGGACTTCCGGCCAGGGCAGGTCTTTTTGTATCTCCGCCTCTACCCCGAGGGATTTCAGGACAATACGAATGTAATCGGCGGACATGCCCTTCAAAGCACCGTCTTTTTCATAATAATGAAAAGGTGGAAAAGAGCGTGGACCCGCAATTTTTATTTTTGGATGATCCTGCAGCCAGGATTTTTCCTGCGGTGTCAGCACCAGCTCTTTCTTCAAGGCGGCTGCTCTTTGCTCTGTTAAGTCGCTCTCGGTATTTGCAAAAACCGAAGGCAGTACGATAATTACGCAAATCGCGGAGAGACAAAACATCAAAAACAGCGATATCCCAGGGATACATTTTTTTGTGTATGTCATCGCAATTTCAGCAAGGATAGGTGTGATGTTGTCTGTTCCACGTGATTGGCGAGTGTCTTATTTTTCTTTGTTAGCCGTTATACTACCAAATTTACATAAACAACTCAAAAGCTTTCTGTCACGATCGAAATTATTCCAACCTGAGATCAATATCAAAAAGAACTGATCAACCATCCGGCAGTTTAAGCTTTATCAACACGGTTTATACTATCTACGGCTGAATAACCGTTTGGGTATCGTTGTTTGAGTTTATCAATATTACCCTGCATGATTTCTCCCATGTCAACCTCAAGCTTTGTACAAAGTGCTGCAATATACCAGAGAACGTCACCCAACTCCTTTTTCAGCTTTTCCCTGCCCAATCCATGCTGATGGAAAATTCCTTTTTTAACCATCTCGGCCACCTCACCGGCTTCACTTGCCAAACCTAAAGCATTCCAAACAAACATGATATCTTCATCCGGAATGTTAAAACCGGGGCTGTTAATCAGTGTTCTGGCAGCCTGCTACTGGTAATCTGACGCATTCATCTATTTAAGCTCCTGATGTGTTTTCATCTCTGATGCGGTTTTCGATTCTGACAACTCTCCTCTCATTTCTAAGCCTCAAATCCATACCACAAAAACTGCAAGTTCCCGTGACATAGATGCTCTTGCATACCTCACCACAATCGCAAATGACGTCCTCGAGGACTGTCTTTTTCCATGACTCCGGACTACAGTCAGGACAGTCCGGCCTCAGGCATTCACATTTATCCCTCATCATTCAGGTTCTTTTTAATGTTGTTACTCTCTTTTTTGGGTATACCATGAGAGTGAAGCCAGGCGCTCGGGCTTTAAAATTCCTTGATGACGTTTGCCCCTGATTACCCAGGTGGGGTAGGAGTTGATCTTTTCCCTGATACAGGCAGCTGCCTTGGGTCCACTCTTTCCCTGTGGGGAGCACTCTACATAGGGAAGTCTTTTTGCTGAGGCCTCGAACAGATCCTTCTGCTCCTTGCAGGCAGGTCACCAGTCGGCGCCGTAGAACACAGCCTGCTCCCGGGTCAGGTGTGCAGCCAGGCCTTTAAGATACTGGTCCTCGGGTCCGGCCATTGGATCGAAAACGCCGCTGTAATGCAAATGCATGCCACCCACCATGATGGCTGTGATGATAACGGTCTGTCTCGCGAAAGCAGCAAAGTGCAGTTTTGACAATTTCTGCGACCTTTGGAATGTGACCACCCCAAAGATGATGGTCATAATGGTAAAAGAGGCGATGCAGTAGAGGCAGGCTGCCTGAATGACAAGCAGTGAAATGATCATTAAATACATGCTGTAGCCGAGGCCTATCATTGAGATGGTCCAGGCTGATTTCCAATGTGTCCCGGGTTTACGCACCTTGACACCAATATAAAACAGTGTACTGTACATGAGGAACCCCCAGAAGGCAGTGGGCAGGCCCAGAAACGTTCCCCATCTGCTCTGCTGGACAACATCACAGAGACTTCCGTCACTACACAACAGCGCCGCTTCACCCAACCATCCGGAAACAGACAGGTAAGCGGTCAATATCATGCCTGCTGCTGCCAGTCCGGTCAGGACCCAATTTGGTTGCGCCATCATTTGTGGTGGCGACTTTTTTTTCTTCTTTCGCTCCTCAGGGAGTTCCTGCCTGGTCGTTTTTTCCCGTGCAACCTGTTTTTTCTGTGCTGCAGGTTTGCTTTTCTTTTTCTTGCTCAATTTGATGTCCCTCTGGTTTTCGAATATACAAAAATCTGCTACAGAAAGAAAAAATGCAACTATTCAACTTGATACCCTCGACTCCGGAAAAGTGGTGAATAGTTACCAATTCTTAAGCTGGTGACATTGATAGAATCGTTACTATTGATTTTTATTATAGTCCCCACCGGGGGAAAAAACAACTCCAGGAACGGTACACCAACATCTTTGGCATTGTTTCTGTTCATTCTCCGATAAAGGACTTGACGATCAATATCGGAGTTAATAACACTTAGGGATCGTTCAAAAATAACTTCACATAATCTATTTGCATAGGGATCGTTAAAAGATAACTTCACTTAATCTGATTGAAAAAATCCCAAAAGCCGGATATTTTGCAAACAGAAGGTGAACTAATCTTTTAACCGACCCTGAAGTACTAAAAACACTGGACATTTTGCAAACAGAAAGTGACGCCAACGTGTAGGGGTAGGGACGTAGTTGCGATATTGCGATTTAAATTCAAATCGCAACTCCCTCAGTACTTGAACAAATCGCAAAATCGCAACAACGTCCCTCAGTACACGCCTCCGGGGGACTTTACTACATCAACATTTCCAGGGAGAAACCATGGACATCTGGATGATTTTGCAAAGGGCAATTTCTCTGTATCCCGATAAAACAGCTCTGGTGGACGGTGATCAAGCCTTCACCTATACCCGGGTGGGCGAACGAGCAGCGGCTTTGGCTTTGCTCTTTCAGCAAAAGGAGGTCAAAGAGGGAGACCGTATCGCCGTACTTGAATATAACTCCCATCAATTCATGGAGACCTATTATGCGGCAGCCGGAAGCGGGGCTATTCTCTGCCCGCTTAATTACCGCCTTTCCGCAAAAGAAATCGCCTTTATTCTAAAGGACTCCGGGGCGAAATGGTTGCTGGTAAATTCGTCCTTTGCTCCCCTGGTTGTTGATATTCTGCTGGAATACCCCCCTTTGGAGGGTATTCTCTGGATAGGCAACCAGCCTTCTCTGACGGTAGACCTTCCGATGTTCGAATATGAAGAGATCGTCAACTCCCCGGCAGTTGATTTCCAGCCGGCCACCGTAGAGAAAGATAAAACAGCCCATTTGTACTATACCAGCGGCACAACCGGCAAGCCCAAAGGGGTGATGTTGACAAACCGAAACATCTGCCTCCACGCATTGGGTACCATCGCTGAACTAAAGCTGGTTGATGCTGACGTTTGGGGTCATATCGCCCCGATGTTCCATCTGGCGGACGCCTGGGCTGTATTTGCCATTACCTGGGTCGGCGGACGCCACGTGATGGTAAAAAATTTCGACCCCGAGACCGTCATGGGCACCATTGAGAAGCAACGCATTACCATCAGCAATCTAATCCCGACCATGCTGAACCTGATGGTAAAGCACCCCCGTATTGGTGCATACGACTATTCCAGTTTTAGAGTGATTCTCAGCGGCGGGGCGCCTATCGCCCCTGAATTGGTGCGCACGATTATGGAAGCATTTGGTTGCGACTATATTCAGACCTACGGTATGACCGAGACCAGCCCCTATCTGACCTTGAGCATACTGAAAGAGCACCTGCAGAACCTGCCAGCGGAAGAGCAGATGTTTTACAAAGTTAAAACCGGTCGTCCATTCGTGGCTGTGGAACTCAAAGTAGTCGATCTAGACGGAGTGCCGGTCGTTCCTGACGACCAACAGGTTGGAGAGATATGGGTCAGGGGAGACACTGTGACACCCGGATACTGGAATCGCCCGGAAGAAACTGAAACCGCTTTCCATCAGGGTTGGCTCTGCACTGGGGATTTGGCGGTGGTTGATTCAGAAGGATATGTGAACATTGTCGATCGAAAAAAAGATATGATCGTCAGTGGGGGTGAGAACATCTATTCCATTGAAGTGGAAAACGTGCTCTATATGCACGCGAAGATACTGGAAGCGGCTGTATTCGGAGTTCCCGACCCGAAATGGGGCGAGGCGGTCAAAGCCGTGGTGGTCCTGAAAGAGGGAGAACACATTTCAGTAGCAGAGCTCCTTGGTTTCTGCAAACAACATCTCTCCTCTTACAAAGTACCGAAGTCCGTAGAGTTTATCACAGAGCTTCCCAAAACCGGATCGGGAAAGATAACCAAAAAAGTGTTACGCGAATCGTAGGCAAACCAGAAACGACTGACGCTGAGGTCGCTATTCCTGGAATGCTTTTTACATCTATGGCCGAAATGTAAAGGACTGGGGTCCCGGGACTGTCGCTTTGCGGGCCAGTTTCATCCAGCGACAGAGAATTGGCCTGGTGTCCCTGGGATCGATGATCTCTTCCACTTCAAAAAACTCCGCAGACCGAAACGGCGACCTGACCCTATTCAGTCGCTCCGTAATCCCCGCCAGATGGGCGTCATAATCATCCGCTTCTGCCAGTTCGGCTTTATACGCCACTTCAATCCCCCCTTCAATCGGAAGTGAACCCCAATCCCCGGAAGGCCAGGCGTAGCGAAAATGGTGACTGCCGGATTTGTGATTCGTTGCACCGGCGACGCCAAAGGCTTTGCGCAGAACAATACAACAAAAGGGAACCCTGGACTGAGCCAACGCAGCCAATGTCTCAGAACCATGGCGGATGGTGCCTGATTCTTCGGAATCCTTGCCAATCAAAAACCCCGGACAATCTTCCAGATGTATCAGCGGCAGGTGGAAGGTGGAGGCCAGATCGATAAAACGGGTGAGCTTGCGGCAGGAATCTGCCATCCAGGCCCCGGCATAAACCTCAGGATCTTCGGCAAAGAACGCCACAGGAACCCCATCCAACCTCGCCAGACAACAAATGATAGAACGACCCCATTGCGCGCCAATTTCGAAGAGGGACCCCCGGTCCACCACGGATTCGAGAATCGATCTCATTTGATAGGATTTTCGCGGGTTGCGGGGAATGATCTTCAGCAACGCCTCGTCTCTGCGCTCGGGATTGTCATCGGAGTCCAAAACCGGTGGCAATTCGTCGCTGTTGCCCGGAAGATAGGAGAGAAAGTGGCGTGCCCGGTCAAACGCTTCAGC
>Ga0209249_1001222_pt1 | contig 25689 bp, 12 predicted proteins | sample SaaInlV_200m_DNA_4_FD_184653 | JGI IMG/M metagenome (GOLD analysis project Ga0209249, IMG submission 184653) | Marine microbial communities from expanding oxygen minimum zones in the Saanich Inlet - SI037_S3LV_200m_DNA (SPAdes) (version 2) | ecosystem: Environmental > Aquatic > Marine >...
TGAATTAATCAGGATAGATACTACGCTTATTTTCAACACAATCAATAAACTCATATTTTCATATTTTAAATTAACATCAATAAAGGCCTAAAATAATAATAATAATTTTATTTTTACATATTTTTAACAAATAAAATAGACAAACGAATCATTTTTCTACACGAAAAGGCATATTCAGTTGATAAAGATATTATCAGGGCATCTGACCTTTATGGCTTTGGAATGATGTATGGCAACATGAAAAAGATAATTTCCCCTCTACGAGGCTTTAATTAGTGGTTTTAAGAAAACGTCAATAACTTCGTTATACTCGTGTTTAATAAAAGTCATTTACAAAAGTAAACTCCTGTTATTAAACACTTCACAAGCCTTGTTCTTGTCGCTTTCTTAAAAACCACCTCAGAAATAGTAGGTTTTCTTAGATACACTAATTAGGTTGAAATATTATTATTACCATAGGTTCATCCCTCTGGATCAAATATATTCATGAAATCCAGAAGATTGATATTATTGTAATAATTATTTATGCATCTGATACTAAGCTCTGTAGGAGCGATATTATATTTGAAACAATGTTTCGTGCGTTTACCCTGTGAAATGATGCCGATCTGTTTAATATAGTCAAATAAGCATTGTGAAATTAACTATTTTTTCAATCTTAAAACTCACAATATTGTCTAATCCAAAGCTTTGCATCATGTATTTTGAAAAAAATACTTAACTTGTTGTCTAAAATATTGGGGTAATTATTTTTCAGGTTTCATAACAATTCCCATATTTTTCTTCCCATCAATAATAACATTCAATGGAGTTGAAAAACGAATATGACGAATAAACTCATCTTCAAATTTAGCTTTTATATTAGATAAAAAGTCTAAATCGTAAATTCCATCATTAATGTAAGGATTGATTGTAAAATAGCCAATTCTAAAGGAGGTAATATTCTGAAAAAAGTGAGTCCCTTGACTTGGGTCTATTCTATAATTTTGCAATCCGGATTCAACAATAAGTTTTGCTTTCGAAATTTGCGACCATTTCACAGGAATTCCCAACCAATGATCGGACGAGCCCCATCTTCCAGGACCAACTAGTATATAGTTTTTATTTTCTTTAATAAATCTATCGTTTATCTTTTCTATATGCTCAACAATTTTTTCACTTTTAGAAGCCTCAAAGGATTCAGGTTTTACATAGACTAAATCGCATAAATCGCTAATTTTTCCATTACCAAGAGCAGAATTTGAATGTATTATTTTATTTACGTCTGGAATATTTTCAATGTCACAATCAATAATTTCTTCATTTTCAACAATTGGTCTAATTTGTAAAAAATTGAAAATCCTGGGTTTTCCTTTGGGAGTATCCAAATTTACGGCAAATTCTATTTCTATGGGGCAGTTCATTTCTTGCTCCCCAATTTTTAAGAGTGTTTGCAAAATCTCGGCAAGAGGAAAAACATTGTGCTTCAGAATATTAGAAAAGGTTATTAGTTTTTTCCCTTCATATATTGTCCCTTCTCTGATTATTCCGTTCTGAAAATCGTAGGTTGAGGCGATATCTTTTAATGACTTATCTTTTTCGGCTTCTTTAATTCTGAGTTTTAGTAAATTTACACCATCGTCTGTGGAGGCTTTGAAACTCGATTGGTCTAAATTCAGGGCATAAAAATTCTTTTGAGTACTTTTCAGGGTCATTTCCGGCGACGATAATTGCAATACTTTTTGTGGGAATTTTGGCGAAAACCGTATTGAAGTCCCGCCTTCAACTATAGTTTTCCCTAAACCAAGAGCTATATTTGCAATTCCATCATCGCTTGTTTCGGGCTCTATGGGATAAAAATTTAGCGACCGAGCTACTCCCGAAAAACTTGGATAGAATCTGTTTCCATACTTGTTGCCACAAACTTCCTGCAAAATAATACTCATTTTTTCTTCATCGATGACATTAGTTGTTGCTGAAACATATGATCTACTACTTTTAAAAAATACTGAAGCGTAAACACATTTTATAGCATCCGATAAAATTCTTATCATAAGTTTACTATCAGTTTCGATAAAGGGAAGCATATATGTAGAATATACTCCTGCAAACGGCTGATAGTGTGAATCTTCTAATAGACTGGATGATCTAACGGCGATAGGATTTTTCACTACAGAAATAAATGCATAAAGGTCTTGATGTACTCTGCCCGGAAGTTTTGCATCTACAAAACATTTCAGGATTTGCTCGTCTGAGATGCCAGAATAAGCAATTTCGTACAAATTATTACTTTCCATAAAATTATCGAAAATATCACTGCAAAGAACTACAGTTTGAGGAATAGTAATATTTACTCCTTCAAATTTGTCGGATAGTTTGTTTTTTGTAATAATGGAATCGATAAAAGCTAATCCACGGGCCTTTCCTCCAAGTGAACCGTTGCCGATTCTTGAAAAAATCTGATACTCGTCGAAATATCTCTTATTGAACTTTGCAATAACTCCTCTACCTTTGGTTTTTCTGAAAAGGGAAATAGTGTCTAACATGTACTCTCTGATTTCTTCAGCATCTTGAAAATCAGATTTGGAAAGTATTTTAAAAACTGAACTAATATAGAATAATGCTCTTGCATTCAGCCATTTAGAAAAGTGGTTGTTTGAAGAATGATACTCGATTGAACGTGCTGGAATTTTTGCAATAATTTGCTGAAAGCTATGCAAATTGTTTGCACGGGCTATTTCTAACATACTGTCGGGGTCGTAAAATACGAAATCGCCAAATGCCAATTCTCTTATTAAATAATTTCGTATATCGATTGACAGATTTTTCGAATATTTATAAATAAATCCTGCTCCAAGTTTGCGAGCTATTTCTTCATATGATTTATCGGAAGATTGTAAAATAACGGGCATAAATTTATCATCTTCTTTCACTTTTCTGCAAAACCGAATCCCTGCATCTTTATCAATTTTCCCACTTCTACTGAACTCAATATCTGAAATTATGCCCAAAAGACTATTTTTATACTTGTCATAAATTCTGTTTGCATCTTCATAATTTGTAGCATGTAAAATTTTCGGACGGCCGCGCATTCTCAGCATTTTTTCATGATCGTTCAAACCTTCCTGCATAAAGCGTTTCGATTGTACAAAAATGATTTTATAAACATGTGGAAGATAGCTCGAATAGTACCTAATTGAATCCTCAACAAACAAAATCACCTGAACACCAATTTCTTCAACATCGTGAACTAGGTTCATTTTATCTTCTATGAGTTTGATGATTGCCATCAAAATATCGGCATTGCCAAGCCAGCTAAAAATGTAATCGATGGTAGATAAATAGCCACTGTCAATTTTTTCTATTAGCTCTTTCGAGAAATTTGTAAGCAAAACTATTGGTAAATCTATGTTCTCCTGCTTAATTTCTCTTGCAATTTCAAAAACCTCTTTATTTCCTACTCCCAACATAATTATAACTAAGTCGATGCTATCTTCGCTTAAAATTTTGAAAGTTTCCTTAGATGTATGAGCAAGCAAAAAACTCGGAGGATAACGTAGGTTTAAAGAAACATATTCGTTAAAAATTTGTTCGTCTATTCTGCCATCTTGTTCAATCAGGAATGCATCGTATTTACTGCTAATCAACAATACATTTTTAATTCTTTTTCTGATGAGGAGGCCGAAATAGATGTCTTTCATGTTTGATAAAGAAGGAGCCGACTCGTGTTTTATTGTTTTCATTACATTAAATTTGGATTCATTCCTACACCATATATTTTACCAAAAAATAGAATGCGAAATCTGATACACAGTTTCATTTATTACGACACTAACTCATATTTCGTTTTCATTAATAAACCATCCTACAGTTTGGAATGAATTATCCCAAATCAACCAGATGTTAAATTGTAATTATTCTTTCATAATGTTTTACTTTCTAAATTTCCTGACAAATTCCTCAACTTCTTTTACACCACCTTGATAGACAAGGTAACCGTTATAGGGTTCTCTTTCAGTAATTTCATCGTTAATTGGTGCAAGCATAATATCTTTTACTTTTTCCAATCTTTCAACTCTTTCGAATTTTTTCCCGCTTTGTTTTTCTTGCTCGCTTACCATTCCAAGAGCCCAACCTAATTTCACCCATGCTACTTCGGGTAGCATATTTCCAGCAGGAATTACTCCTTTTGCCATCATATCGCGTCCAGTATCGTACACAAACATATGCACATAACCCCAAATAGTTTGCAGTGTCATATATATTGCAACTCCTTTTTTTGTAGCTCGTTCAATTGCCGGATACAATTCTTTATTTACATGACCAAGTCCGGTTCCGACAATCACAATTCCTTTATAACCCATCTCAACAAGCGAATCCATAACTTCAGCTTTTATTTGTGGATAATAATAAAGCATAGTTGTTCTTTCTTCAAAATAAGGATAAATTTTCACATCACGATCTTTTCGCCTGTGGTTATATTTTTCCTTTAATGGCTTTACAGAGTTTCTAGTAACGGTAGCTAAAGGAGTATCACCGATTGTTCTGAAAGTTGAGCGATAAGAAGAGTGCATCTTTCTAACGCGTGTTCCACGATGTAAAAATCCGTATTCGTCAGATGTTGGACCAAACATGCAAACCATAACCTCGGCAATATCTGAATGTCCTGCTGTGTATGCACAGTGAATAAGGTTGAGAGCAGCATCGGATGAAGGGCGGTCTGAAGAGCGTTGCGAACCAACCAAAACTATTGGAATTGGAGGGTTTTGAATCATGAACGAAAGTGCAGCGGCTGTGTGGTGTAATGTGTCGGTGCCATGCCCAATCATTACCCCTTGAATTCCATTTTCAATTTCTTTTCCTATGGCAATTGCTAATTGTTTGTATTGGTCTGGACCCATATTTTCGCTAAAAACAGCAAAAACTTTTTCTGTTGTAAGATTACAAATATCAGCAAGTTCCGGCACTGCTCCATATAATTCGCCAGGCGAAAAAGCAGGAATTACTGCACCTGTTCGGTAGTCTAAACGCGAAGCAATAGTTCCTCCGGTACCAATAAGTTTAACTTTAGGAAGTCCTTCGGTATAGGGGAATTCTTTTTCAGGAATTTTATAGTTTGCTTTTTTATATCCTGTTTCTTTAATATCAGTTACGGTAGCAATATCAATTCCTATATTATAACCTGTTGGAATTTTTACCACAATGTGCTGGTCATCGTCGTTTTCGGCTCGTGGAAGTACTGTTCCCTTAAAAATACCTCGTGAGGTTTCGAACTTTGCTTGTCCCCAAACACGTACATTAAATTTCTTTAACATTTTGAGGCTTTCGCCTTTATATCCTTGAAAAAAATCTTCAGCCATCACTTAATTTTTTATTTATTTTATTTAATTGAATATTGACAATTCATGATTCTCCCGATATCTATCAGGATTATAATTCCTTTTTGATTTCTTCAAATAATTCTTTTAGCGAAACATTCCCGATTGCCTGCGAATGAATTTGCCCCATCAACCAGTTGGCTGTAACACCTTCATTTTTAGAGATTCTAATATCTTTAAATTTCTCTTTAAGAAAATCTATAGGAGCAAGCAATTCTTGTTTTGTGCGTTTTTTAAACTTTAAAATGGTGAGTATCGATTCAAAATCCATACTAGGATGTTCAAAAACTATGGGTAGCATCCTCTTAGCATATATAGGCTCAATATTGTTTTTAGCAAGATAATTGAATATGCCATAAACTTTTTCATAAGTAAAATCCGGATGTTTCGACATCCGTCCTTCGATACTTTTTAGAGTGTGCCCGAAAAATGTTCCAATAAATCTCGCATTAATTTTTAGCTTGGAAGAAATTCTTTCGATTAAAGGTACAAGGTTATTTCTTAAAATATAAAAAAATGTATCCTCAGGAATTTCCCATTTTTGCATTTGTGCATATCTTTCCGATATATCAATAGGGATATTCTTACGTAGATTTTCAATATAATCATTTTCTAAAGGAATAGGTGCTGAATCAGTATCGGGGTACATTCTATCGGCTCCGGGAAGAACCCTTTCAAAAATTGTTGTACCATCAGCAAAAGATTTTCGTGTTTCGTTTGGAATGCCTGCAAGAGCCATCTGACACCTTTCTTCTATAGTTTCCAGAGCTGTTTCTATATCGTCTTTAGGTCCCCAGAAAATTATCTGAGCATCGTTTTTTCCTGAATTGAAAATATTTCTGATATTTTTGAAATCCGATTCTTGAAAAATTTGTGTAAGTTCCTCTGAATGAATCATATTTGGTTTTTCTATGCAAGCAATTACTTTAAGCCTGTTTGTTATTTCATCGGCAAAGATCTTGTCCGGTTGAGTAAAATGAGATAAAGCTCCTTTGAAATTTGGTAGATTTACAGCATAAATATGATTGCGATTCTTTTTTGCAAAATTAAGTTGTTCACACTCAGATTCGAACATAGCAGAATCAATTTTTTTATAATCAATTTTCCAGTTCTTGGGATTCTTGATTTTTTCTAAGAGTTTGTCTCTCATTCGTAGCAAAGCCCACTGCCGGAAAGCTTCGTTATGAGACAATTCAGGTATCCATTTATTATGTGCCACGCCTTTAATTTCAACACGTGTTCCTCCTGCACAACTAACATTTACGTCTTCGCGGCCAGCACCCATTCCTACTCTAACTTTCTCGGTACTTCTATTGAGAAATCTAATATACTGTGCTGCCTCCATCAATTCGTCCGGCGTTTCACAATCTGGGTAGGTTACAGTTTCTATCAAAGGCATTCCAAGTCTGTCGGTTTTATAAACACGCGTGTGTCCAACATCTGAAATTTCCCTACAAGAATCCTCTTCAATGCTCAATTGAATGAGTCTAACTTTTTTGTTTTTTAATTGAATTTCTCCTTCAACTCCGAGAATGGCTGTTCGTTGAAAACCGGTGGGGATGCTGCCATCTAGATATTGTTTTCTAGTAATATGTACTTCGCCAACAATATTTAGTTTCGAGAGAATTGAAATTTCCAATGCTTTTTCGAGTGCCTCCCGGTCAATTTTGAAAGGAGGTGTATCATCAACTTCGTAAGTACAGGCTGTCTTATTGTTTATTCTGTAAACAATTTCTTTTTTAGTTTTAAATTCCATCAATGCCGTTCCGTCATATTCGCCAAGCTCGCTTAATGTGGGTCGCATATGACGAATTACCTCAGCATTATAATCGTCGTTTTGGTGGTAAATTCCGGCAGGACAATGACAAAAAAGCTTCCTTTTAGTATCTAATTGTTGATGAACTTCTAAGCCCGACATAAAGCCTATTCGCTTATAATCCTCGTTAGCAGCATCTTTTCTACTAAGATATCCTATTTCCTTTCGGGAAAGCTGATAGTTTGCCACAGCATCAAATTTCTTTTCCATATTTCAATTTAATAGTAAGAAATGAACATTTTCAATAAAAAAGCTCAAAAATAATTATTAATTGGGAATAATATGATATGAATTATTAATTGTGGATTATAAATTGTGATTTGTTAGTTTTTGCAAAATATACGTTTGAATATCTGACTTGTTATTTTACAATTTAAGCTGAATACCAATTTATATGATTTGAGAAGTAATAAGTTTGCTAAAGTTAATCGCATGAATATCAGGTCTGATAATCACGAAACTAATCGGGACTATCAGTTCTGTTCATTAAAAACAAGTATTTTATTTTTATGACAAATACAATTCGAAAAATACAAAAGTAATAATTTGCATTTTGCATATATAATTATTACTTTAGCTGAATAATTTACATTGATTCGAAAATTAAAATAAAGAAATTATGAAAACAAAAATTTCTACTTTTTTAAGCCTATTTTTTATTACTACAAGCCTTTTGGCACAAATAAATCAGGAAATTCAATATGAATGGGCTGTTAACTTTGGCGGAACAAGTGATGAAGTTGCAAAATCTATTGCAATTGATCCTTCCGGAAATATTTATACTGTTGGGAATTTTGAAGGCACAGTTGACTTCAACCCCGATCCAACGGGAGTTTTTAACCTTACTTCAAATGGATATACAGATATATTTGTTACAAAAATGGATTCTTTGGGCAATTTGTTGTGGGCAAAAAATTTTGGTGGTAGTTCAAATGATTATAGAAGTTGCATTGCGATTGATACGGCAGGATATATTGTTATCACAGGGAAGTTCTATGGAACTTCAGATTTCGACCCCGGAGTTGGAACTTTTAATCTTAGTTCAAATGGAGCTACGGATATTTTTGTTTGCAAATTAAGCTCTTCAGGATACTTTATTTGGGCTAAAAGCTTTGGAAGTTCTAATGAGGATTGGGGAAATTCAATAGAAGTAAATACTGCTGGAGAAATTTATGTTTCCGGAATATTTAACGAAATTGTTGATTTCGATCCCGGAGTCGGAGTCCATAATCTTATTGGTACTTATGCCAATTTTATACTAATTTTAGACGCATCAGGAAATTTTGAATGGGCAGCCTACCTTAGTGAATATTCAAATCAAATGTTTAATCTATCTCTTGATCCATATGGGAACATATATGCAACCGGACTTTTCGATCATCCTCATGATTTTGACCCTGGACCTGGTGCATTTTATTTGCCCACCTCCTCAAGTTTTTACGATTTTTTCATCATAAAATTTGACAAGTATCATAATTTTAAATGGGTAAAATCTATCGGCGGTTATTATTTTGGCAGAACATCAGATATTGTGGCAGATACGGCAGGAAATGTTTACATCTGCGGGTATTTTGAAGGAATGGCAGATTTCAATCCAGACTCAAGTTATTATTATTTAAATTCAAATGAAGGAGAATATGCTGCTTTCATTTTAAAATTGGATAGTTCCGGGAGTTTTGTTTGGGCAAAACATATAGTCGGAACCTCTGATGTTTACGCTCATTCAATTGAGTTGGATAACAACGGAAATATTTATATAGCTGGCAATTTTGAAGACACAACAGATTTCAAGCCCGGAACCGGAATTTATAATCTTACTACAAGTGGAGGATCAGATTTTTTCATTTTAAAACTTGATGAAGCCGGCAATTTTTTCTGGTGCGAAAGTTTTGGCGGAACTTCAGATGATTATGCATACTCCTTGCATGTTGATTCTATTGGAAATATTCATGTAGCCGGAGCATTTGAAAACACTGTCAATTTTGACCCGGGTGCAGGAGTTTCGAATATTACATCTGCCGGAAACAGCGACGCTTTTGTATTTAAACTTTCTCAAACTCAACCTCTTATAGCAAATTTTTATGCCACCGACACATTATTTAATTTTGGCGACACAATCAAATTTTATGAGATCTCCAATGCCGAGCCAAATTCCTGGTATTGGGATTTTGGCGATGGCACATTCGACAATATTCAAAATCCGGCACATGTCTATCAAAGCACAGGCACATATTCAGTTACATTAATTGTTTCTGACGGAACGAATATTGATACCTTAATTAAAACCAACTATATTGATATAATCGTTCCTGCAAGTACTGAATCAGAAGTACCCGAATTTGAATGGGTACAAACATGGGGAGGATCTGATAATGACGTAGGCAAACAAGTTTTACTCGATACCGATGGCAATGTGTATATTATTAGTCATTTTAGAGAAACTGCAGATTTCGATCCCGGTGTAGGAGTCTCAAATTTAACATCGGTTGGAATGTATGATTATTCAATATCAAAATTTGATAAGTCCGGCAATTTTATTTGGGTAAGAAGTTTCGGTAGTAGTGCAAATGATTATTATAGCTCAGATATTGATTCATTAGGCAATGTTTATACAGCCGGTTTTTTCAATGGAACATTCGATACTGACCCGGGCAGTGGGGTTTATAATCTCACTTCAAGTGGAGAAAATGATATTTTTATTCATAAAATTGATTCGTCGGGGAGTTTCCTTTGGTCGAAAAGAATTGGAGGAATTCTAAACGATGGCATTCAAAGATTACAATTAGATGCCTCCGGAAACATTTTAGTATCGGGCTATTTCAACGGAACAGTCGATTTTGATCCGGGTTTTGGCACGAATTATCTTACTGCAAATGGAAGCAACTCTAAGTTCATTTCAAAATTTGATTCTTCAGGCAACTTAATTTGGGCATTGGACAAGGGCACACAATACGATTTTTTAAACAATAGTGATGCTCAGGGAAATATTTATTTCTCTGGCATTTTCGAAAATACATTTGATTTTGATCCTGGCCCGGGAGTCTATAATCTTACATCAAATGGATCTCAGAATATGTTTATATCAAAATTTGATAATAACGGAAACATTGTTTGGGCAAAATCATTTGATGGAACAGGCAATCAAATGGGAAGGCTTGTAGTTGATTCAGAAGGAAACATTTATGCTACAGGACGATTATGGGGAACTACAGACTTGGATCCTGATACATCCGTATATACTCTAAGCTCAAATGGAGAAGGAGATGTTTTTATCCTAAAAATGAATGCATCAGGGAGTTTAATCTGGGCAAAAAATATGGGTGGATATAATGGCGATTATTCTTATTCAATTGCACTGGATGCGGACGAGAATATATATACTACGGGTACTTTTGGAGGTGGTGTACAGATTGCAGACTACGACCCCGGACCAGAAGTTTATAACATTATAACAAATGGAAATCATGACCTTTTTATCTCAAAATTAGATTCTGGTGGAAATTTTGTTTGGGCAGTAAGTATGGGAGGTGTCGGTGGAGACGATTGTGGGAACGATATTTTTGTTGATAATGCCGGCAAAGTTTATGTTACCGGAATTTTTGAGTATAATGTCGATTTCGACCCAGGTCCAGGAGTAGCAAATAGGAGTGCCAGTGGTCCATATGATGCTTTTGTTTTAAAACTTTCGCAAAAACTAAAAGCACAATTTGTCGCCTCTGAGACAGAAATTTTTATTGGTGATACTGTTCAGTTTACTGATTTAAGCAATGGAAATCCAACAATCTGGTTTTGGGATTTTGGTGATGGAGTAACTGACACAATCCAGAATCCAATTCATATTTACCAAACTAATGGCACATTTTCAGTTTCTCTAACAGTTTCGGAAGGTACAAATGTCGATAGCCTTCTCAAAGCAGATTATATTTCTGTTAGCCATCTGCAAGCCAATTTCATTGCCTCAGACACTATGGTTGCAATTGGAGAAACAGTTCAATTTGCTGATTTGACAGCAGGAAATCCAAGCAGTTGGTTTTGGGATTTTGGTGATGGTAGTACGAGTACTTTGCAAAATCCAACCCATTCCTACCAAAATTTAGGAAGCTATACTGTTACGTTAATTGCTACAGATTCGGTTTATACAGACACCCTTACAATATACAACTATATCGTTGTAAGCGATTTACAGGCAAATTTCATGGCTTCTGCATCATTAATTCCATTAGGCGAAACAATCAATTTTACAGATCTAAGTACAGGCAACCCTATAAGTTGGCTATGGGAGTTTGGTGATGGGACCACAGCAAGCATTCAAAACCCTTCACACATCTATCAAGACACAGGAACTTATACAGTATCTTTGATTATTTCAAATGGCATGTATTCCGACCTGTTTGTTTTGGTGAATTACATCGTTGTCAGTTCATTGAATGCAAATTTTGAAGCATCCGAAACCATCAGCCACATAAATGAGACCATAAATTTTACAGATTTAAGCACTGGAAATCCAACAAATTGGCTTTGGGATTTTGGTGATGGAACTATAAGTACAGCACAAAACCCGTCGCATACATTTCAATCTACCGGATTTTATTCTGTTAAGCTCGCTGTTTCCAATTCATTAGAAACCGATTCTATAGAATTCATGAACTATATTGAAATTATACCCATCACATTTCCATACGGTTGGTTTTACTCTATCACAAGTACCAGTCATATAATCATAGTTTCGAGTAGCACAGAAATTTCTATAAATAATATTCCTATTGAAAATGGCGATTATATAGGGGTTTTTTACGATTCGCTCAATACATTGGCTTGTGGCGGATATCTAATGTGGGAAGGTTCATCTACTGTAATTAATGCCTGGTACGAAGACGAAGGTTATGACGGTTTTGCAGTAGGTGAAGAGTTTAAATGGAAAATCTGGGATGCTTCAAAAAATATCACCTATGATGCCAATGCCGATTACATGCCCGTTCCGCCAATGACCGACCAACAATACTTTGTTTTAAATGGCTCAAGTGGTTTAGTATCATTAACTGCATTAGATTCTCAAATAATTGATTTGCCTTTGGGATGGAGCATTTTTTCAACATATATAAATCCTTTTTATCCAGATATTTCTGACCTTATGGCTCCAATTATTTCCGATATCGAAATGGTCAAAAGTGGAACTGGCTTAGTTTTCTGGCCGGCATTTTCTATTAATCAAATTGGTGACCTTACTTTAGGCCAAGGATATCAGGTAAAAACTTTAAGTTCAACAAACCTTATTGTTTATGGTAGCATTTGTGAACCGATAATTACACCGGTTTCTATAAATTCAGGCTGGAACCTGATTGGCTATTTAAGAACAAGCCCCTCTCCTATCGACAGTATGTTAAGTTCTATAGTAAATGAAATTGTTTTAGCAAAAAATGGTTTCGGATTGGTCTATTGGCCAATATATGGAATAAACAACATTGGAGATATGATTCCGGGCGAAGGCTATCAGGTGAAGATGACGAATTTTGTTAGCTTGACTTATCCTCCAAACTAATTGGGATTTTTTTAATAATCATTACCAATTTATTAGGAGGCTAAAACAATATAATAATTTTTATTATTACCTTAGCTGAATAATTTATTACGTATTTTCTAATTAATGAAATTATGAAAACAAAAGCTCTTATCTTTTTATGTATTTTTTTAATTACTACAAATCTTATTGCCCAAGAAGTAGATTTCGAATGGGCAGTAGGTTTTGGAGGACAAAGCCAAATAACTGTCAATGATGGCATTACTGACATTGCTGGTAATGTATATATCACTGGAGATTTTCAAGATACTGTGGATTTTGATCCGGGACCTGGAATATATAATCTTGGCACGAATGGATATGACGACATCTTTGTTTCTAAGTATAATTGCTCAGGAAGTTTTGTTTGGGCAAAAAGCATAGAACAAAGTGACGGCGAAGGAGCATCTCTTGCTATTGACTCTGTTGGAAACATTTATATTATAGGCTCTTTTAGTGGTACAAATATTGATTTTGATCCAGGACCCGGTGTTTATTATTTAAGTTCGATTTGGTTGAATGATATCTTTGCTTTAAAATTAGATTCTTCTGGTGGTTTTCTATGGGCTAAAAGTTTTGGTGGCAGTACATCTGATGGTGGTCGTTCAATTGCAATAGATAATTTGGGAGATATTTATTTGTCAGGCTGGTTTAATGATACTGTGGATTTTGATCCTGGTCCGGGAGTGTATAATCTAATAACAGGTTATTATGGTTATGATATGTTCATTACCAAGCTTGATTCTTTAGGAAATTTCATATGGGCTAAATCTATGCTTGGTGTGGGTGATTTCAGTGCCTACTGTTCTGACTTAGCTATTTGTGATAAAAATTTTCTTTATATTATAGGGGCTTTTGATGGTACAGTTGATTTCGATCCTGATACTAATAACACTTTTTATCTTACTTCAAATGGAGAGAATGATATTTTCATTTCTAAACTTGATACTTCCGGTAATTTATTAGAGGTTAAAAGTATAGGAGGAAATGATAATGATTATGGGAAGTCCATTAAAATTGACAAAAAAGGAAATATATACTTCACAGGCTATTATAAAGGAACTGTTGACTTTAATCCAGGTATAGGTATATATAATCTTACTTCAAATGGAGAGACTGATATTTTCATTTCTAAACTTAATCTTGCTGGCAATTTTATTTGGACTAAAAGCATAGGTGCAAGTAATTCTGATTATGGTAGTTCTATTGCCTTTGATCCAAACGGAAATGTTTATACAACTGGTTGTTTTGAAGGAATTGTCGATTTTGATCCTGGCATAGGAGTTTTAAACCTCACTTCCATAGGAAGCATTGGCATCTGCATTTCTAAACTTGACTCTCTTGGAAATTTTGTATGGGCTAAAAGTATGGGTGGAAGTAATACTGATTGTGGTGATTATATTTCTCTTGATTCTAATCAAAGCATCTATACTTTTGGCAGATTTAATGGAACTGTGGATTTTGACCCGGGATCAGCTATATATAATTTAACTGCTGGTTCATATCCTGATGTCTTTGTGTCTAAACTCTCTCAGCCTTTTACCATAATAGATAGTGTTACCCATGTTTCTTGCTTCGGATACTTCAATGCATCTATTGATATTTATGTTTATAATGGAATTCCTCCATATTCTTTTTCATGGAGCAATGGGGCAACTACCGAAGATATTTCTAACATAGTTGCTGGTACATATTTTCTAACAGTAAATGATGCGGCTAATAATTCTATAATCGATACTTTTGTTATTACACAACCCGATGCGCTTAATATTACAAATTCTATAACGTCCGGTGCAACAGGTGGTTCTATTTCATTAACTGTGCTTGGTGGTACACCACCATATTCATATGTCTGGAATTTTGGTAGTACAGGAGCCACTGTTTCCAATTTGCCTTTTGGGCAATACACCGTTACGGTTACAGATGCAAACCAGTGCTCAATTGGCGATGCTATAACACTTTCTCCTGCATATTTTCCAAGACTTCCATTGGTAGAGCATTTTTCGTCTGGTTCAAGTGCTTGCTCTAATTGTTGCAACTTAGAGCTGGCTTTTCAGAATGTTTTGGCACAAACTAACGGGCAGTGTGCTGTAATAAGGTATCCCGGAAATATTTTTCCCGACGGATATGAGACAAGTGAATCTATTGCCAGATATAATTATTATGGGCTAATAAGCACCATTCCTTCAGTTACCTTTAATGGACAAACTCCTGTAAGTTCTGCAAATATTACGGCTACTTCAATTTCTAATAGTTTTAACAATGACCTTACACCGATTAGTTTAAATCCTGTTTTCGATATTATTGGAAATCAAATAAATGTTATGGTCGATGTTTTTGCAATAGACAGCATTAGTAGCCAAAATTTAGTTTTGCAAACTGCTATTGTCGAAAACAAAACTTTTAACAATGTTTCTTGTTCGCAGATCGATTCCGCCCTTTTCATTTTGAAAAAAATGCTGCCTGACGAAAATGGAACAAATATTTCGCAAATTTCACCCGGCAACACTTATACATACACTTTTTCTTATATATTTCCTACAAACAATACTATTGAAGATTTTAATAATTTATCGCTTGTAAGCTTTGTTCAGGACAGTTCTACGCATCAGCTATATCAGTCGGCTTGGGCTGAACAAGCACCCGAACTTATTGCAAATTTCAGTGCATTTAATCCATTTGGACCTGTTCCGCATTCTGTTCAATTTAATGATCTTTCTACCGGTTCACCTGCCACTTGGCTTTGGGATTTCGGAGATGGAAATTCATCTACATCACAAAACCCAGTTCATGAATACCAGACAGTAGGCTTTTATACCGTTTCGCTTATAGTTACTAACTTTTTCGATGCAGATACTTTTGAGCTGGTAAACTATGTTGAAATTGCTAACTCTCAATATCCTACAAGCTGGTTTTTCAATACAACTGGTAACAATCATGTTATTTTAATTCCGAATTCAGCAGAAATTCTATTAAATGGAATTCCTATTGACTCGGGCGATTATGTTGGTGTTTTTTACAATGGAATAGGTGGATTGGCTTGTGCGGGAATGCAAATTTGGGAAAATATCACAACACCACTCACTGTCTGGGGAGAAGATGTAGGAAACGACGGTTTCGTTAACGGCGAAGAATTTAAATGGAAGATTTGGGATGCTTCAACAAATACCGACTACGACGCAATTGCTACATATATGCCAATGCCTCCAATGACAAATCAAGGATTTTACGCAAACAATGGAACAAGCGGCATAACATCTTTAACCACTTACGACTTTCAAAATATATCTCTTCCTTTGGGCTGGAGCATTTTTTCAACATATATGATTCCTGTAAATCCAGATATTCATGATGTTTTTTCGCCAATTGTTTCAGAAATTGAAATGGTCAAAAGTGGAATGGGCCAGATTTATTGGCCTGCATTTTCTATTAACCAAATTGGCAATCTCAGCTTAGGCCAAGGATATCAGGTAAAAACTTTAAGTTCAACAAACCTTATTGTTTATGGTAGCATTTGTGAACCGATAATTACACCGGTTTCTATAAATTCAGGCTGGAACCTGATTGGCTATTTAAGAACAAGCCCCGCTCCTATCGACACAATGCTAAGCTCAATTGTAAATGAAATTGTTTTAGCAAAAAATGGTTTCGGATTGGTTTATTGGCCTGTATATAATATCAACAACATTGGAAATATGATTCCGGGCGAAGGCTATCAGGTGAAAATGAATGTTGCGGGTGTTTTGGTTTATCCTCCTAATTAAATATTGACATTTGGGTTTTGGCCTTTGGATATTAGCTAAATGCCAATAGCTAACAGTTAGTTTTCCCTTACCTACCACAAGTTTGTAACTTGTGGCATATGATTTTTCCATTTTTATCCCACCGTTTTGTCATGATTTTTGAAAAAAATCAAAAATCCCGCCAAAACTATTTTTTCGTTTTCCTTTTCCCTGCCATAAATGCCAGGGCTATTACAGATTATCCTTTCAGGACTTTAGTTGAAAGTCTGTAAAGTTACGCAACTCAAAACTTCTGCTAAGCGAAGTTTCCGAACTTCGCTTTTTATTGAATGTAGTTTTTAACTACATTTGCATTAAAAAATGGAAACCAATATACATATTATTGTAGAGATTTATAAATGACCAAAAACATTTTCAATATGCTTGGCGAAGCTGTTTATACCGAAAACATTGATAGTGGCAGAAGATGGTTGCTCAGCGATATTACAGGGAAACCTATTTACCGGTGGAACAATCGCCACCATCAATTCAGGCATACCTACGATACACTTCAACGTCCTGTGGATATGTATGTAAAAGAAGGCACAAGCGAAAAACTCGTTGAAAAAGCTGTTTACGGAACAGTTTCCGATGTTTCAACTAATCGCAATGGCAAGCTTTTTAAGCAATACGACCAAAGCGGATTTAATACTTTTATCGAATACGATTTTAAAGGAAATTTAGTATATTTGCGAAAACGTTTTTGCGATGCCTACAATCAGACTATCGATTGGAGTGGCTCTCCGGCTTTGTTGTCGGATATATTTAATACTGAATTTACTTATGATGCTATGAACCGCCCGAAATCTATGAAACAGCCCGACAATTCTGTTATAGCATACGACTATAACAAAGCCGGCTTGTTGGATAAAATGAAAGCAAAAATAAGAGGTTCTGCCACATGGACAGATTTTGTAAACAACATAAACTACAACGAAAAAGGACAACGCACGAAGATCTTTTACGAAAACGGCAGCAAAACATCATATTATTACGATGCGGAAACATTCCGTCTGACACGCCTGCTAACTACCCGCGACACAGGCTCCGATATTTTGCAGGACATAAACTACACTTACGATGCAGTGGGTAACATCACAGAAATAGAAGACGATGCCCAACAAACACACTATTACTCAAATTCGGTTGTTGAGCCAAAAGGAAAGTATTATTACGATGCTTTATACAGATTGACTAAAGCCACAGGCCGTGAACTTTCTTCACTGGCAATGCCCAGCCACACAGATTTTGTTAACAATCTGGCTGTGCCCAATACTGCTAGCAATGCTATGCAAAACTATACACAAGAATACACTTACGATGAACTTGGCAATATAAACCAAATGAAATCTGTAGGCGATTGGACACGCGACTACTACTACGAAACAGCAAACAACCGCCTGAAAAACCACGATAACCAAACGGATGTTTATGATTATGACGAACATGGCAACTGCACAGAAATGCCACACTTGCCCGACTTAGTCTGGGATTACAAAGATGAACTAAAAGAAGTTACACTTGATGCAAGCAATAACAAAGCTTACTATGTTTATGATGCCGGTGGCGAAAGAGTTCGAAAGGTAGTTGATAAAGGCAGTGTTGTTGAAGAAAGACTTTATGTTGGAGGATTTGAGGTATATCGGAAAACTGTTTCAGGAACTCTTGATTATGAAAGAGAGACACTGAAGATTACCGAAGGTAGAAACACAATTGCTCAACTTGAAACTAAAACCGTTGAGAACGGGAATAATATTTCATCACCTACAACTAATCAGCGATACCAATACTCAAATCACTTGGGTTCAGCTTGCTTAGAATTGGATGAAAATGCAGCTATTATTTCATATGAGGAATACCATCCGTTTGGAACTACAAGTTACCGATCCGGTTCATCAGCAACCGAAGTTTCCTTGAAAAGATATAAATATGTAGGCAAGGAGCGAGACGAAGAAACTGGGCTGTACTACTATGGAGCGAGGTATTATTCGGCTTGGCTTTGTCGGTTTGTAAGTGTGGATCCACTGCAATTTGAATATCCACATTATACTCCTTATCAATATGCAGGGAATAAACCGGTTACTTTTATTGATTTGGATGGGTTGGAGGAGTTTAAGCATGATGCCGAAATCAAGGGAAAAGCAAAAAGTCCAGTTATTTGTGGTGGTTCTAATATTAGTTTTGTTAATAAGAAGCAAGATGAATTAAATAAAAATATTAAGCAATTAGTAAACATTTCTCGTGAAATATCGGACATTGAAAAGCAAATAGATGACCAGCAGAATCTTATTCTCGGAAGTGAATTAAACAACAATAATGCAAATCTTAAATCAATTCTAACAGATCCTTTAAAAGCAGAATATTCAAAAATTAGCAGAAAAACTCAAACACTAGAAAAGCAAGCAGAAATTATTGATAATGCTATTAAAGCTATAATTATTGAAAGTCCAAACGTTCAACATTTTGCTAGCGCAAATCAAAGAAAATATTTTCCTGAAGGTGCTTTAGAACAAAAATTCAATGTGATTAATGAAATAAATGAAGACTTAATTGCTAAAAATTCTGAAGCTATGATTAATGTTGATATTGGTACTGTTCCAGGTTCCACAAGAGCTGTTGCAGGAACAGGTATGTCTAAAACAACAGATGGATATTTTGGAAATATTATATTAGAAAGCAATAATAGAGAACAAAAGGACATTAATAGTTCAATGGCAAATGAATTGGGTGATGTATATTTTTCTATTGTGCTTGAAGGAAGTACATGGGAAAGAGAAGATACTCAAATGAGAAATGATTTTGAAGCAAAATATTCCTATTTGGAGACAAACAAACAAGAATACGAACAACGATTTAACACTGTTTTATATGGTAATCTACATTCAACTAATGTTTCATTTTATATTCAGGAAGCGTTTAATAAATAAGTTAACGTATGTGATGATTATTGTCATTGCTAATACATTATCAGGTCGTGCCCAGATTAATCAGCTTGACTCTTTAAATAGAAAAACAGGTACATGGATTACATATTTTTATGATTCCCTTCACGATTATTCATTTCGTGATTTTGATAAAATGAAGCCGCTTTTCTACTTTGAGAGAAACCATTTTAAAAATATAAAAAAAGGTTTTATTGAAAGCGCTAAAGTTGTTAAGAATTATAAACAAGGTAAACTTGAAGGTGTATTTAAAGTATATTTAAATGACACTTTTCTCATAGTATCTGGTAATTACAAAAACAATTTGTTAAATGGTCATTATCAAACCTTTGAATATTATGACTTAAATATCTTTTGTAATCACTCAGATGTTTATAAAAATGGAAAATTGAATGGACCATCCGTTTTTTTAAGTCAGTATGGTTCACCAAGAATTGGTGCGTATTCAAATGGGAAGCTTTATGGTACTCAATATTTCTATAATACTGATGGTGATTTAAGCTACGTTGAAAAATATAAAAATTGTGAAATTGTTTATAAGATAAGGTATCAGTTTGATAAATATGATAATCTTTCTATAAGAAGATATCGAAAAGACGGTTCTTTGAAGGGCATGAAACTGTACCGCAATTCACGAATGTATGAAATATGGTATGGTTATATCGCAATGGTGCCCACTAACTGGGAACGTTTTTTTGATTTAAACAGAATAAAAATATTGTTTAATCGAAAAAATATATACAAAATGTATAATAAAAAAGTTTACATTAGGTTAAAAGAAAAAAATCATACGGGTAAGATCCTTCAATTACGCCCCGATGACTCCCCGCTAAGCGAAGTTTCAAACTTCGCTTTCTAAGATTTGTAGTTTTTAACTACATTTGCAATGAAGTAAAAAAATATGACAATAGCTTTTAAAATATATGAACACGGCAATTGCACAGAAATGCCACACTTACCCGAATTGGTTTGGGATTATAAAGATGAACTAAAAGAAGTAACACTTGATGCAAGCAACAACAAAGCTTACTATGTTTATGATGCAGGGGGCGAAAGAGTACGCAAAATTGTCGAAAAAACTGGTGGAATAATAGAGCAAAGATTCTATTTGGGAGGATTTGAGATTTACAGAAAAGCTATTTCAGGCACATTGGACTATGAGCGAGAAACCTTACAAATTACCGAAGGAAGAAACACAATTTCTCAACTTGAAACTAAAACAGTTGAAAATGGCAATGCCATTTCTTCGCCGACTACTAATCAAAGATTTCAATATAGCAATCATTTGGGAAGTGCATGTTTGGAACTTGATGAAAATGCAGCAATTATTTCTTTTGAGGAGTACCATCCGTTTGGAACAACTTCTTACCGTTCTGGAGTTTCTGAAACCGAAGTTTCTCAAAAAAGATACAAATATGTTGGCAAAGAAAGAGACGAAGAAACCGGGCTGTACTATTATGGAGCACGGTTTTATTCGGCTTGGCTTTGTCGGTTTGTGAGTGTTGACCCATTGGCAACTATGTTTCCATTTTATTCTCCTTATCAGTATGCAGGGAATAAGCCGATAAACTCAATTGACCTTGATGGGTTGGAATCAAAGAACTTTCAGGAAGAAGAGAAAGGGCAGCAAAAGGTTAGCAAAATAGAATCAAAAGGGCTTGAAATGGCTAAGGAGCCAAAATATCAAAAGAACCGTGCTTACATACCACTAAAGGATGTGAAATCTAATTTTGCCTTTGGTTTGATTAAAGTGGATATTGCTCCTGGTGAAACAATAGATAATATTACTAGAAAAGAAGTATATGATTCAAAAAATGTGACATGGTGTAATCAATTTACATATGATTTAACAAAAGAGATGGAACATGGTAATCCATGGTATGGCAAGGAGTTCACAGACCATGATGGCAACAAACAGAAAGCTATAGGTGTCAATTATCGAGTTAATGCTAACTTTATGAACCAGATCATGAATGACAACCCAGATGTTTTTCATGAAGTATCTTTGAATGAATCATGGGATTTTGTAAATGCTGGTGGAATGGTTTATTATTCATGGGATTCCGGTAGTTCTGCAAGTGGGCATATTGCCACAGGTGTTCCGTCTGACGAATTGTCTACCTTGAAATTAGAGAATGAAAATATTCAATACGGAAATGTAGTACAGGCTGGAGCTAAGGTTGGGAAATTTTCTTTGTTGGGAAAAGGAGGGGTATATAAAGATAAATTGGCAAAAGAAGTGCAAGCATTTGTGTTAATTAAATCTCTCCCAGGATTAGCAGAAAGAATAGAGGACAGTGCAAACCCATTGGAAAAGATAACTCCTAAGAAAATAGAGAAACTCCAAAGTAAACCAATGAATGAACCTGAATTAAAATTGAGATAAAGTGCGAGCAAAATACATATTTATACTTACTGTGTTGTTATTGTTCTGGGAATGTACTACGAAACAAAATAGTCCAAGAGAAGAAAACAATAACAGCCAAGTCATAATGTCTAGTGACATTACGTTAATAGATGAATTGGCACCAAAAAACAAGCAGGTGATTGATACTGTTGTATTAAAAGAATTTAATTATAAGACAAAGATTAATAAATATAAAATCCAACAAAATATTCGTTTCTTTTATCTTTTAGATTCAATTAATATCTCGGTATTTGAGGAAAGCATTGATAATGGCAATTACTTCATTGACTACATGCGCATAGATTCTCTACTATGTGATACCTTATGTGGGAGTGTTTATAAAATTTACAAAAAAAACAATCTATTGAATATATGTTGTGGTGGTAGAGACTCTGCTTACTTTTACCAAGTGTCAGACATATTAATGTTAAGGGGTGAAACTTCAAATGCTTTAATAGATATTTTATATGATATTTTCTATTATGATGGTTCAGAGGTTTATTACTTTGACGAAAAAAACAATTCAATATCAGCTATTAGTATAGATAATAAAGAAATTAGAATGCTCTTTCAAATGTCAAGCATGTTGAAGCCAGAACATGAGTTTGTAGAAGGGTATCAATTATTTGACGATACATATATTCTAGAATTTGGAGATTGGGCTGGAGGTTACTCTAGTCTTAACTATTATCTTTATAGTATTAAGAAGAATGAGGTAGAGGATATTACATATAATTTTAAAGAAATAAATAATTTAGAACGTAATGTTCTCTATATGCATAGCAATACTGATGACTCAAAACTATTTATTCATACGGAGAGAGTAACAACTAAGAATGTATATTCTTGTATTGTTGATAAAAGTGCATTAGAAATGGTAAATGCTACAATATTTAAAAAAATATTAGCACCTTCAACTAAAAATAAATATAAGTTGATTGGATATGATATAAGTAATTCTAAAATCCAACATATTTATTTCAAAACAAAAATAAGTGATCAGCATTTTATGTTTGGCTATAAACCAAATTCAGAATTAGAGATTTTATTTTTTAATCTATATAATAATAAAGCGTTAAGGAATGATGATATAGCTGCTTTAAGTATCAATGAACTGAAATTATTAGCTAATATGATTTTTGCTAAACATGGATATGATTTTGATGATTTAGGTTTGAAGATTTATTTTAATTATTATGACTTTTATTTTTCTCAAGGGGTTAAGACTAAAGAAATTTGGAAGAAGTTTAATGCAACTGATTATAAAAATTTGTGGATAATTATACATACAATAAATAAATTAAACCCCGCTATCACGGATGTGTGCCGTGAGTAAAGAGTGACGTTCTTTTCATAACCCAGCTAGCACAGATTTACAATCCGTGCGTACAACAACAGAAAAGCATTTTCACATCGCCGCAATATTTTTAAGTTTCACAGATTTTATGAATCCATCGAGCACGTGCAGGATATGGCTTTTATCTTCCTTTTCCATTTTTCCGATTTCGTTTAATCGTTTCAGCATGGCAGGGTCTTTCAACAATCCAGATGAAAAATCGGAATTTTAAGGTCTAAAAAAACATCTCAAAAACCTTGACCTACCTACGCTGGCTTTGATTGGTTGCCTAAGAGGTTAAAATGCTCCGGTTTGTTCAAATCTTACAACTTTATTTTTTTTTCCAATTGAAAATCTTCAAATGAAAATAAAAAGTAGTAATTTTACGGATAGTAATGAGAGCATTGAAACTAAGATATCAGAATCTTGAAACACCATTAAAAGTGGTATATAGAAAGCCTATTGTAAACAAAAAAGGTGTACAGAGTTGTTTAAGTGTTGACCCACTGCAATTTGAGTATCCGCAGTTGTGTTCCTACCAATATGCCGGAAATAAACCTATTACTTTTATTGATTTGGATGGGTTGGAGGAAGCGAAGAAAGAAGATGAAGATAAAAAGCAAACATCTGGGGAAAAAAATATTAATAGCAACTCTTGCTTTTTTGAATTGGAGCCAGCAAGACAAGATAGAATTTTAGATCGCCATACTTTAACAAACAGGGCTACTAAGAATAATACTATTGAGATAAAAAAGCCTAATAAGAATCATGATGTAAATATAGGCAGCCAAAATATTTGGGATGCTTCAGGTGTGTGGTTCAATGTTTCAATAGATTGGAATTTTTGGGGTGCAGGAGTAGAAGGTCAATTGGGCCCTTTGAAGGGAGGCGCAGCAATAAGTATTGCTAATGTTGAAGGAAAAGTTGACGATTGCAAGTTACTGCTTACAGCAAAGGAGAATGTTGCAAATATTGGAGTAAAAGGGACTTTAGGCAATGTGAAATTGAGTGGAAGTATTACAAATGTTATAGACGGGAGTACTAGTGGTAGTTTGGCAGAAGGTTCTGCCGTATATAATAATGATGGGCTAAAAATAGACGGAAAATTAATTGCAGGTAGTATAGAAGCCAGTAATAATACATCTAATTCATCATACAAGAAATCTGGTTCAGTTTTACCATATGAATCTAAAACTGAACTAAAGAATATGCCTGTAGAAGGAGATGTAAATTATTTAAATATGGAGATAAAATTAAAAACTGGACCTGTTAAGATTAATATTGGCGGAAACCCCGTAATTGCTGGTGCTAAAGGATCCATACTCATTGATTCTTATGCCAAACAAGCAACAGGTCAGGCACCGCCAATGCCAATTTTTATATTATTCAAAGCAATATTTGGTAGTGGGAGTTAATAATATTGATTAACGAGTTATAATTATGAATAAAACATTCAGCAATCCAACTAAGATGAAAAGATTTATTAACTTTCTAATTGATACCGTAAGTATATTGATTTTGTTCTTTCTTTCATTAAAGGCTTTGCTTTTTATTTTAGAACTGTCAAATTATGACTTTAATTTAGATATCAACATTATCCTTATACTATTGTATGTCATTTATTACATGGTTTTTGAAGGTATTACAGGTAGGTCTTTTGGAAAGTATTTGACACATACTAAAGTTGTTAGTTCAAATAATAACAGACCTACTTTTATGCAAATATTTATTAGAACTTTAGTGAGGTTAATTTTTATTGAGGTAATTTCATTTTTGTCGAAAAATCCCAATGGTTGGCATGATAAACTATCAAATACAAAAGTTATAGAGTTCTGAAAAGTCTACACAATTGTCTGACATATTTAACAATAGATTTATGGATTAAGCTATGCAAAACTATACACAGGAATACACCTACGATGAACTTGGCAATATTAACCAAATGAAATCTGTTGGCGATTGGACACGCGATTACTACTACGAAACTGTAAATAACCGCCTGAAAAACCACGATAACCAAACAGATGTTTATGATTATGACGAACATGGCAACTGCACAGAAATGCCACACTTGCCGGAATTAGCCTGGGATTACAAAGATGAATTGAAAGAGGTTACGCTTGATGCAAGCAATAACAAAGCTTACTATGTTTATGATGCAGGTGGCGAAAGAGTAAGAAAAGTTGTAGAAAAAACTGGTGGAATAGTTGAAGAACGATTTTACATTGGTGGTTTTGAAGTTTACCGCAAAACTGTTTCAGGAACATTGGATTACGAACGTGAAACTCTGAAGATTTCCGAAGGCAGAAACACAATTGCCCAACTTGAAACTAAAACTGTGGAGAATGGCAATACCATTTCTTCACTGAAGTTTCCTCAATTTTCCTCCCAAATTATAGATAGCTGGCTATCAGGGATTTTGGGTTTAGTTTTATAAATTAGCCCATATTTATTATCAAACAGATAATTAAAGATACCATCTGCCATGGCAT
>Ga0209249_1001225_pt1 | contig 25620 bp, 15 predicted proteins | sample SaaInlV_200m_DNA_4_FD_184653 | JGI IMG/M metagenome (GOLD analysis project Ga0209249, IMG submission 184653) | Marine microbial communities from expanding oxygen minimum zones in the Saanich Inlet - SI037_S3LV_200m_DNA (SPAdes) (version 2) | ecosystem: Environmental > Aquatic > Marine >...
TAATAACAAAAGATTTGAATTTTGTTTATTAGTGCATCATTTTAAAAATTAGTGAATTTATGGTCAGGTCCTATTTATTTCAACTGAAACAAAAAAGCTGGCAAGATTAAATTTCTGCCAGCTTTTTTATGAGATATCATTTCCCTCACTAAATTCTATTTGTTCCCACTTTTATCCGGGAAAGGAGGTATTGGCGTAATTTTTTCATTCCAGCTTTCAATGTCTTTAAGAATCTCCTCAATAGCTTTATTTAACTGGGCATCCTCGCCTTTATATAGTTTTGCAGGATCATTTTCTACAATGATATCCGGAGTAACTCCCTCGCCTTCAATTACAAACCTACTTCCATCTTTATCGTAAGGCCCAAATGACGGGGTAATTAACGAACCACCATCGATTAATGGGCGTGCCCCGCTGTAACCAACCACTCCGCCCCACGAACGAGTTCCGATTGTTTTTCCCAGTTCCAATTGTTGAAAACGATAGGGGAACAAATCGCCGTCGGATGCCGAATATTTATCCATTAATGTAATTTTCGGACCAAGATGCATTCCGCTCGGACTCGTGGATCCCTCGCTTTGCCCGGTTGAGTAATTTAAATAAGTAAGTTTTCGCATGAGCCTTTCAATTATCATTGGAGAAACATTTCCGCCGCCATTTCCGCGCACATCAATTATAAGGCCTTTTTTATTTAATTGAGGATAGAAATGCCGCACAAATTCATTCAATCCGCCAACTCCCATATCTGGAATATGAATATATCCAACCTCGCCATTGGTTTTTTCAGTTGTATAATTTATGTTATCCTGAACCCAGTTGTAATAGTAAAGATTTGCTTCGCTGGCAATTGGTTTAACCAGGGTTTTGCGGCTACCATCTTCTGTTGGTTTACTATTAACGGAAAGCTGAACCTCTCGGTTTGTTTGGCCAATCAATAAAGAATAAATGTCTTTTATATCTTTTGTTGACTGACCATTTACAGCAACAATATATTCGCCTTCGTTAACATTTACGCCAATATCTTTTAGCGGCGATCGGAGAGTGTTACTCCAATTTGCCCCATCGAGTATTTTGTCAATTTTAAAAAACCCGGAATCATCTTTAAGTAATTTTGCACCTAACAATCCCATGGGAATCCGTTCAGGAATTGGTCTTTCTCCATTGTTTACATAAGCATGGCCAACATTTAACTCGCCAACCATTTCACCCAAAATATAAGATAAGTCGGAACGATGAGCCGCGTACGGAACCAAAACACTATATTTTTCGTGCATGGCATCCCAATCAACACCATGCATATTTGGTGCATAAAAGAAATCGCGCATTTGCCGCCAGTTCTCGTCAAATATTTGAGCCCACTCTTTTTTAATATCTACACTAACTTTCATGCCAGTTAAATCTATTGGCTTTGAAATTTTTACCGGCCCGGAAGGAAGATTTATCACCTCGTATTTACCTTTTATTGCCGCCAACATCTTTTTCCCGTTCGATGAGATTGTATAATTTAAACCCGTACCCAACTCGGTTTCCTTCTTCTCTTTCAAATCATAAACTTTTGTTTTGGTCTCTCTTGAGCTGGCGGATCTAACACTAAAAAATATTTTATTCTCAACACCAACCACATTAAAATAATTTGCAGGAGGTACAGGCAATGAAATTATACGGTTATTTATGCCATCAACATCCACAACAATATCAGAATCTTCAGCCTCCTTTTTCGTATCTTTTTCTTTTACCACGTCGGCCTTCTCTTCGCTTTCAATCTTTACTTCGTCGTTTTCAAGTGCAAAAGGAGAAGGCGTTTCTTTGGCAAGAGTTGCCAGGTATATTTTGCTCATGTCAACGTAAGCATGGTTCCACTCAGTGTTACTGTAAACAGGATTAAAATCTCTTGCTGAACTGAAAATAAGGTATTTCCCATCTGAACTAAATCCTGGGTTAAAAGAGTTGTACCAACCCTCGGTTACATCGGAATGTTCTTTTGATTCAACATTGTAAAGCCGCACTTTTGTAAAATCCTTTTCTGGTTTGGTATAAGTAATCCATTTACTGTCGGGCGACCAGTTAAATCCAAAATTAGGTGAACGATCCCCTTGAACAACGAGGGTTAGTTTTTTGGTCTCCACATCAACATATCGGAGCCTCATTTTTTTATCGTTAAACAGAATTTTTTTACCATCAGGCGACCACTCGTATCCAAAAATGTAAGTTTTATTATTTTTTGTAAGTTGAACAGGTGGCTCGCTACCATCGTGTTTAACCATATACAATTCGAACTCACCTGTCTTATCAGAAATGTAGGCAATATTTTTCCCGTCGGGAGAAAAATCAGCATTTTGCTCGTGAACTCCTGATGACGCAGTAAGATTGCGAGTAATCCCATGTTTTGCAGGAACAGAAAAAATATCACCTCTCGCACTAAAAACAACACGCTCGCCATTGGGCGAAAGATCTCCTCCGCGAATACTTTTGCTTGCATCTTTTATCTCGTTGCGCGCATATATTTGATCGTCAGCAATTGTAATTGAAATCTTTGTGTTTTCACCGTTGCTCACATTGTGTTTGTACAAAAAACCGCCTTTTTCAAATACGATAAAATCTTTTGAAAAAGAAGGAAATTTGATATCGTAATCTGTAAAGTCAGTAATTTTAAGGGTCTCTTTGCTGTCCAGATTGTAAGAAAAAAGATTCATCGTTCGGTCTCGATCTGACAGAAAAAATATTTTATTACCAATCCACATTGGCATTATTTCCTGAGCATTTGTATTGTTAATTTTTTCAACATTGCCTGTGTCAAAATCAAATATCCTGATATCGTCAGCCATTCCCCCTTGATAATACTTCCAGGTTCGGAATTCGCGAAAAACCCAATTAAAAGCCAATTTTTTTCCATCGGGTGAATAAGAACAGAAACCACCATCAGTAAGCGGGATTTCTCGTGGCAGGCCACCCTCTTTTGAAACAAGAAAAAGCTGCCCTTTAAATGCATTAAATGATTGTTTCCTTGACCTGAAAATAATGTCCTTTCCATCGGGAGTCCATCCCATTACCAGATTATTTGGACCCATTCGATCTCCAATATCGTCGCGCCCCAAAGTTGCTGTGTAAGTTAAGCGAATGGGAACACCACCTTCGGCAGGAATTAAAAACACTTCAGTATTGCCATCGTATTGACCGGTAAACGCAATTGATTTTCCATCGGGCGAAAACTTCGGGAACATTTCGTAACCATTGTGGGTGGTGAGTTTACGTGCAGTTCCACCTTCGGCACTTACATTGTACAAATCCCCTCCGTACGAGAATACAACATTGTTTTCGCTAATGGTTGGGAATCTTAATAAACGAGCATCATTCTGTGCATTTGTAAATGTTAAACTCACCAGAAATAATGTGAGTAAGATTAAAAATTTCTTTTTCATAATTATAATTTTTTAAAATCAAAAGTATTTATCTCCTCAAATTATCAATTTAAGGGAATAATGTATAGTTTGGTGCTATTCAATTTCTAGCTGCTGCAACAAATTCCTAACCCCCTTTACATCATTAATGTAATATTTTGCGGCAGTAGTTTTTGTTCCGACTTTAATTGTAATTGCTGATTCGGGCAATGAATTAAATGTATATTCATCAGTCCAGTCGTCACCCAGTGCAAGGATAAAATCAAATTCAACATTTCCAATTTTATTAAGGGCTGCTTTTCCTTTATTTATACCTGCATTTTTAATTTCTATTACTTTATCACCATCCATAATTTCCAGGTTTAGGTTGGCGATATAATTTTTTAAATCCTCTTTTAATTCCCAAGCGCGCTGTTGTCCCATATCGGGGTCGGCATCCCGATAATGCCAAACCAGCGAATAATTTTTAAACTCTATAAACGAACGTGGAGTTCGGTCAACAAAACTTTGCAACACAGGTTCAATGATTCCCATCCATTCTTTTTCAATCTGGTCAGTCATTTCCCATTCTTCCCCCGGGTTTTTATTCCAAACACCGTGTTCCGCAATAAATGCCAATTTCTCGTTCTGAATAAACCATTTCGATAAAGTTTCTTTATCCCTGCCGCTAATTATAACAACTGTATTTTTAATAACGTTGGTAAGTTTTTTAACAATTGAATAAAGCTCCGCATCGGGCATTGCCATTTGCGGATCCTTGTGAAATCCGGTTAAGGTGCCATCGTAATCAAGAAATATTATTCTCTTTTTTGCGATATTATATGCATTAACTAATTTGTCGATTATCCGATTGTTAACTTTACGGGTGTAGTTTGACTCTTGCAGCTTTTTTACGCTTTCAAGCCCATTTATAAAATCGTTTGCCCATCTTTCTTCATTATAAATTTTAAGCCTTTTTTGAAGTGCCGAATTTCTTTTTATTTGTTCCGGGACAGACATATTTAAAGCCTGATAAATTGCTCCTGCAACTTCAGTTCGGTTATTCGGATTAACAATTATTGACTCGCCCAACTCTTTAGCTGCACCAGCCATTTCACTTAAAATAAGCACTCCGGTATTATCAGTTTTGCAAGCTAAGTACTCTTTTGCTGGTAAATTCATACCGTCTCTGGTTGGGGTAATTAATGCAATATCAGCACTGTTGTATAATTCAATCGATTCCATTCTGTCGGTTGCCCGATAAAAATACCAGATAGGCATCCATCCAATAGAACCATATCCGCCATTGATTCTCCCAACTAATTCATCAAGTTGCTTCTTTAAATCCTGATAATCGGTAATATTTTCGCGCGATGGCGTTACAAACAAAAACAGAGTAACTTTTTCAAGATATTCAGGATAAGTATTTAAAAATAACTCAAAGGCTTTTATTCTGTCCGGAATTCCTTTTGTATAATCAAGCCTGTCGATTGAAAGAATAATCTTTTGGTTTTTTGCTCTTTTTAAATATTCTTTTAATTCTTTGTGAATTTCAGATTCTTCTTTAGCTGTACTTTTTGCGAGTTCCCTTGCCGTGTTATTAAAATACTCAAAATCAATTCCCATGGGGAAAGCATCTACTTTTACAATCCTTTCATCAAGCCTGATCCGGTTAAAAACAGTTTCGTTCCCTAGTAACCTGCGAACACAACTCATAAAGTGCCTCTGATAATCATAGGTATGAAAACCGATTAAATCTGCACCAAGTATCCCTTCTAACAATTCAATACGCCAGGGCAAAAAACGGAATATTTCGAAAGATGGAAATGGAATATGTTGAAAATAGCCAATTGAAACATTTGGAAATTTTTCACGAATTAATTTGGGCAATAACATTAAATGATAGTCGTGGACCCACAATATATCATCGTCATTTATATATTTTGAAATTACCTCAAAATATAATTGATTTACTTTTTTGTACGCCTCCCAGTTTGCCGGATAATATTTTGTGTTTTGTGTGAAGTAATTAAAAAGTGGCCAAATAGTATTATCGCAAAACCCTTCTAAAAAAGCACTCCTTAACTCCTGGTCCAGATAAATAGGGATACAATTATCTTTTCTGAATTTATTGTCGAGGTCAATTTTTTCATTTTCACTAATTTCATCAATATTCACCCCAGCCCTTCCAATCCATTTAATATCAAACGATTCATAAAACCCTTTTAATCCTGAATCTAAGCCATCTAAAACCGGCTCTAATTCCTTTTTACCGTCAATATCGTTTACTTGAAGGGGTAATTTGTTGGCTATCAAAAATAATTTTTTCATACTTCCCGGGTATTAATAACTTTAAAAAGGGGTATTTTGTTTTTACAAAGTTTCTTTTTTGAATGTTTAAAATTAACTTTTGTTTTTAACAAGTGTGAAAGTAACGATACATACTTAATTTTGTCGTAATATAGCTTTTTTTAGTGTTATTCAAATATTTGCCTTATATTATACAACTGCATAATTGGCTAAACATTTTGATGTGGTTGGCATAAAAACCTTAAATTATGAATAAAAACTTATCGTTCGATGCCGTGATTTTTGACATGGATGGAGTAATTACAAAAACTGCCCTTACTCATGCTTTGGCATGGAAAAAAATGTTCGATGAATACCTTCAAAAAAGGGAAGCAAAACACGGTGAAAAATTTGTTGAGTTTACTCATGCCGGCGATTATCTTCCTTTTGTTGATGGAAAACCCAGATATAAAGGCGTTGCATCGTTTCTGGAATCACGTGGCATCAATATTCCATTTGGCGACCCGTCTGATTTACCAGGTGTTGAAACTTGTTGCGGCTTGGGAAACAGTAAAAATGATGCTTTTAACGATGTCCTGGAAAAAGAGGGTGTGCAGGTTTATCCATCAACAGTGACTTTAATAAAAGAACTTAAGGAGGCAGGAATAAAGCTTGGCGTGGCATCGTCGAGTAAAAACTGCAAGCCCGTTTTGGAAAGGGTAGATTTGTTGGATGTTTTTGAAGCTCGTGTTGATGGGGTTGTTTCCGCAGAATTAGGGTTACATGGAAAACCAGAACCTGATATTTTTACGACCGCTTGCGATATCGTTGACACAAAATATTCCCGGTCGATTGTGGTCGAAGATGCAGTTTCGGGAGTTCAGGCCGGTGCAAAAGGAAATTTTGGATTAACCATTGGTATTGCCCGCGAAAATAACAGAAAAGAGTTGGAAGAAGGCGGGGCCGATATTGTGGTAAAAGATTTAGAAGAAATAAATGGAATTGAGGGCCTGGACAAAATTTTCTCTGAATTCAATAAATAAACCAACGCACGGAGTTATTTTAAAATATAATAAATTACAGTTTGACTCGGCTTATTGTAACAGTCAGATTGTAATTAGTAAAATAGAAAGTAACCAAGCCTGCTAGTTGCTAAAAAACCCAAAATATTATATGTCACAAATCACAATTAAAAAAGAATTCAATCCATGGTCTTTGGAATACAATGATTATGATCTAAAGAAAGAAAAATCACGCGAAACCTTACTGACAATTGGAAACGGTTATATGGGCACACGCGGGGCGATGGAAGAAATAACAGCATCTGAAACCAATTATCCGGGAACTTATATTGCAGGTTTATACAATCGTTTAATCTCAAAAGTTGCTGACAAGGACATCGAAAACGAAGATTTTGTCAACTGCCCAAACTGGACTTCCATTAATTTCAAAATAAAAAACGAAGAGTGGTTTAATGTTAATACTGATGAAATAATTTCAGTTAAAAGAAATCTTAATTTTTTAAATGGCTGCCTGTCAAAAAAGTTAATTGTAAAAGATAAAAAGGGGCGAAAAACAGAAATCAATAGTTCAAGGATTGTTAGTATGTCGAATCCTCACCTTGCAGCAATTAAATACAAAATAAAACCACTAAATTATTCCGGGTTAATTGAAATTAAATCGACTTTAAACGGGAATATAATTAATGACGGAGTTTCCCGATATCGCGATTTGAACCAAAAACACCTCAAACCGGTAGCACAGGGAAACGACAATGAAATATCGTGGTTGTCGGTTGAAACTACAAAATCGGCAATAGAAATAGCTCAGGCCGCAAAATTTGCTATTCATAATAATGGCATTTTAGAAAATGTAAAAATAAGCCACAATATATTACCTGGTTTTGTTGATTCTGCTTTTAGCATTGTTTTAAATGAAGGTGTGGAACTATCTATTGAAAAAGTAGTTGCAATATCAACATCAAAACCCGATGATAAAAAAGAACCTCTTAAATTCAGCAAAAATTTAGTACGTTCAGTCGGTTCTTTTTCATCGATTCTAAATGAAAGCGAAGCCGAATGGAAAAAAATCTGGAATAAAATTGACATTCAAATTGAGGGCGATATTAAATCGCAAACGCTTATTCGTCTCCACCTTTATCATTTAATGGTTACGGCATCGCCAAACAATGTAAATATCGATGCAGGAATTCCTGCGCGTGGATTACATGGCGAAGCTTATCGCGGTCATATTTTTTGGGACGAATTATATATTATGCCCTTGTATAACCTCTTTTTTCCAGAGGTTGCAAAATCGATTTTGAATTATCGCTTTCGCCGCATTAATAAAGCGCGGGAGTATGCAAAAGAACATGGTTACAAAGGGGCAATGTTCCCCTGGCAAAGTGGTAGCGATGGCCGCGAAGAAACTCAAACAATACATTTGAACCCTGTTTCCGGAATTTGGGGAGATGATTACAGTTCGTTGCAGAGGCACATTTCCATTGCAATTGCTTACAATACCTGGTATTATTTTCAAATAACAAACGATGTTGATTTTATGGAAAACGGCGGTGCAGAAATGTTTCTCGAAATATGCCGTTTTTGGGCGAGTAAATCAGTTTTAGATGAATCTAATGGGCGTTACAATATTTCAAAAGTTATGGGGCCCGATGAATTTCACGAAGAACACAAAGCCAGCAAAGGGGGGGGAGTTAAAAATAATGCCTACACAAATATTATGGTCGCCTGGCTTTTTGTGAAAGCTTTTGAGATTCTTGATAAACTTCCTGAAAAATCAAAAAAAATAATAATTTCAAAAATAAATCTTGTCCCCGATGAAATAAAGGAGTGGAGCGGAATTTCCAAAAACCTAAATATACCAATCTCAGAAGAAGGGATTATTGAGCAATTTGAAGGATACTTCGATTTGAAAGAACTTGATTGGGATGCTTACCGGGAAAAATACCCAAATATTTATCGGCTCGACAGAATTTTAAAAGCCGAAGGGAAATCTCCCGATGACTACAAATTGGCTAAACAGGCCGATACTTTAATGACGTTTTACAATCTCGATGAAGGGGATGTTAGAAGTCTTGTGAAAAATCCTGATTTCGAATTGCCATTGGATTACCTTAAAAAAAATTATAATTATTACTTAAACAGGACTTCGCATGGTTCAACATTGAGCCGGGTTGTTCATTCGTATCTGGCAAATATGTTCGGCGATAAAAAACTGGGCGACAAATTATATTTCGAAGCACTGGAAAGCGATTTTACAGATATCCAGGGCGGGACCACTGCCGAAGGGATTCATGCGGGGGTTATGGGAGGGACTGTTTTAATGGCAATTACATCGTATGCAGGAATCAATTTTAAAAAGAAAAACCTCGCAATTAATCCGGGATTGCCCAAAAACTGGAACTCTCTTAAATTTAATTTTACATTTAAAAACAACAACTATTTTATCCATTTAACCCACAATCAATTAATAATCGTAATAAATAGTAAAATTTCCGAACAGGTTGAGATTGAATTTTCAAATAAAAAAATAATTTTACCAGCCAATAAAAAAGTATTATTGGATTATTAATTGAAACCGGAGATGTAAATGTTAGGTGATGTACTGTTAATCAATGAGCTGCATAAAAAGGCAGCCGATTCAATTTATAAAACCCTGTTAAAAGATATTAGCAATAAAAAGAAAGGCTATCGGTTTATCGTAGCCATTTCAGGCGAATCGGGTGCGGGAAAATCAGAGCTTTCCCATTCTTTGGCTTTGTTATTAAAAAAAGAAGGTCAACGGGTAAAAATTTTACACACCGACAATTATTATAAAATACCTCCTAACCTGCGTACACAATGGAGAAAAGACCACGGAGTAAAACATGTGGGCACAAATGAATACGATTGGAAATTACTAAACAGGAACATCAAAGAATTTAAAGAGGGGCGCGAAGCATTGATGCCCTGTATTGATATTGTATCGAAACAGACCGATAAATTAATTACAGACTTTTCGGATATCGATATTTTGGTTGTTGACGGGCTTTATGCAATTAAATTAAAAACTATCGACCTTAGGGTTTATATCGATCTTACTTACCACGAAACCAAGAAAAACATTGGGAAAAGGGGAAAAGAGAACAGCGATGCATTCCGCTTCGAGGTCCTAGAAATGGAACATCGCAATATGCTTGCACTAAAACCCAGAGCTGATTTAATTGTAAATAAAAGTTACGAAGTGGAAGAAACGGAAAAAGCAATGGTTTAATTTTAATCAGTGGTTATTAAAACTTCCTTCTCAGGTTCAGATAAACACGGTTGTAATTTTCGTTTTCCTGAAAAGTTGCCTCAAGGTTAACAGACAGGTACAGCTTTTTGTTGAATTGATATGAAAAATTCACCTCCCCGATATTTTGTTTCAGGTTGCTGGCCGAACTTACATAATTGAATCTCCCAGCCGCAAGCGGACATGGTAACATGAGGAGCCGGAATACCATTTTCGCAAATGAAAGGACTGGTCTGGCACGCCGGTTAAATTTTGGTGTACTGGCGGGCAAGGGCGCCCTACGACTCCGTTCACGATAATAAAAACTGAAAAGGCGCTTGTATTACCCTTGGTCGTTCCGGAAAACGATTAATATTTTTAGCAGAATTTAAGCAGAGTGAAAGGTGGATTTATTTTTTCTTTAGTTTTATTACTTCACTATTATCTTTTCTGTTTTTAAGAATTCACGATTAAAAATCTTCAAATAATAAATACCGCTTGTGAAACCTTTTAAATTGATTTGTTCGCATTTGTTATTTCTTTCATATTGTAATATGCGTTGCCCCATGTTATTATAAAGCTCCAAATTATATTTTTGAGGTACTATAGAAAACTCAATGTTTATGTGCTGATGGGTAGGATTAGGAAAAATCTTAAATGAAAATTCTTGTTTTATTTCATAAGCAAATGTTTTTATCATAAAAGAGTTTAAGAAACCCATTGATGTTTCATAATAATCATTAGAAACCGAATTGTTAACAAAGGTTTCTCCTAAAACACCGAAATTTGAATAATTTTCATTGGATGATTCAATTCCACCTGAAGAAATTACCTCTGATACATTTATTTGAGCATTACAAATATCAACTTTTAAGTAAATAAATATCAAAAAAACAAATGCGATTTTTAGTAAATCTTTCATATCGAAATTTTTTATTATAAAATAAAGTATTCATTATTAAACTATTTTTCAGAATTTTCTAAATCGGAGATGCTTTTTTCAAGGGGCTGATTATATTCTTTATAATGCAAATAACGTCCTATTTCTTTCCCTGTTTTTTCAACTTCTACCTGAATTCTATTTTGGTCTGCATATGGATCATTTCTAATGCCCGTGACTTGCCATGAAACTTCTAACCCAGATTGGCCACCTGAAATTTTGAAGCTATTATTTGATATTTTTTCAGAAATATATATTTGTGCAAAACCACCAATACAAGTAAGCTGATAGCGGAAATCGATATTTAATGCTTCAAACCAATCTGGAAGCACAACTTTTGCTGAACCGTTTTCATCTAAAACAACATTCCCATTATAAATATTCATCATATCGGGTGACTCAATAAACGAGTGGTACAGATATTTGTTTTCTGGATCTAATGGATGATCTATTTTAAAAGTTCCTCTACTTTTAGACAGAGTTCCATTAATATTCACATTTCCATCAAAATGTGCGGCATCCGCACTGCCAGCTGCACGAACATATAACGCCTCTTTGGCTTTTGACCATGACTCAATTTCAAGCCCATAATTACTATTAGAGTTGCGTTGATCGACCATAATTGCTCTTCCAGTTCCCTCATTGGAGATTAAAAGAGCCGTGTTACTAGAACGGTTATCAATAAAAGCACCCCTTCCTGTGCCACTATAATTTGTTAGCCTAAGTACATTGTCTGTTGTGGCATTGGTTCCATTTTCGACCTCGAATGCACTAGACGCACGTCCATTAAATAAACCTGAATAAGGCAAAATCAGTCCACCGCCGGAACTCGGCAAAGAAATGCTATTACCATTAGAGATACTTAAATTATCACCATCTATTGATAGATTTTGTATCTCATTGTTTGGATTAGCATCCGCATCATTCGGGCTTGTAATAAATCCATACGAATTATTCCATCTAGTATTCCCATCAGTGATGTATCCAGCATCATTTGAAAAATTACTAATTTTCGTTGGTCTATTTATAAGGTCATTATAATTTCCACTAAAAACATTTTCTGCTTCAACAGCTCTTTCTGCTTTAAATGCGTATGGAACAGACAAAATATCGGTTTGAGGCGAAAGATTATTACCCCCAACTGCAATTTGCATATCTACATTTACACTGTTGTTGAAAGTACTGACAGGAATGGGAGTTTTGCTGCCCAATTGAACAGAATAAAGTCCATTTGTAATTTGAACTGAATGAGTCTCAGTCCATGAACCAATAGTAAATGTAATACTTTTAATTTCATTAACAGGCGAATTATTTTCATATAATTTGCCTTGGTAAGAAATTTTTTGTGGGATTTCTTGTGCATTTAAAAAATACGAAAGAAGTAATCCTAAAAATATAAATAATGATTTTTTCATAATAATTTTTTTAACATTTAGTTTATTAAAAGATACAACTAATTTGGAAGTAAATTATTAGTATTAAAGGGTATTCATAGTAGCAACCGTTGAGTAATACTCAATCTTTTCTTGCAATTAAATCGGAAGTGGATTTAACTTTTAACTTATTCAGTATTCTTCTCCTATGTGTATCGATTGTATGCTTACTTAAAAATAGAATTCCCGCAATCTCTTTGGAGGTTTTCCCTTTGCATATCAACCTTGCCACTTCTTTTTCCCTTTCACTAAGGCAAGAATTTTCAATTTGCGGAAAATGATTTCTTTTATGGTTGAATCTTTCGAGGCATTCACGCAGTTCATCAATGTCAATAGGTTTTATGAGATAGTCAAAAGCTTCTGTTTTAAGGGCTTTAATGGCGTATTGGTTATAAGCAGTCACAAAAATAAAGGAGGGGAAAACAAAATTTCCACGTACTTTTTTCATCAGGTCAAAACCGGTCATAGCCGGCATTTCAACATCGAGAAAAACAATATCGGGTTTGGTTTTTACAATGCGGCCTATGGCTTCTTCGGGGTCGTGTTCTTTTGAGATGACATTAATCTGCTTAAAATGTTTAAGGATATCAGCCATGCGGTTTAAAGCTAATTTTTCATCGTCAACAAGTATGGTAGTAATGTTTTCCATAAAGGTTTGTTTGCAGAGATTCCATCTTTATGTTCTGTGTAGATAGAGATGGAATCTTTTTCTTTCGGTTTAAAATGGTACGTGTATTACAATTTTAGTTCCAGCTACTTCCTGCTTCTCATCGTAAATATCCGACATATTATAACTAATCTTTACCCGTTTCAATTGAAAATACAATTTTAAGGACTCATATACTATTTCCAACCCCTTGCCAGTACTCATTAATGAGTATTGCCTGGCTTTTTCCCTTCCAATTCCGTTGTCAGAAATTAAGATTTTCAGGTTATTTTTTAAAGGTTGAAGTTGAATATTTATCTGCCCTTTTTCTTTTAAATGTTTTATTCCGTGTTTAACTGCATTTTCAGTGAATGTGTGAATCAACATTTTCGGTATCTCAATGTCAGGAAGTATATCTTCTCCGACAATTCTATAATCGAACGAAAAATTTGTTCTTAGTTTTTCAAGTTCCAGGTAGTTTTTTACAAATTCAATCTCATCTTGTAATGAAATAGCAATCTGCCCTGAGAGTAATAAAGATTTCCTGAGCAGTTTGCCATACTTCCCAAAATAGTATTGAGCTTTTTCAATTTCCTGTGTCTCGTACAATGCTCCAATTGAATTTAATATATTCAGGTTAAAATGAGGATTAAGTTGATTCTCAAGAGCATTAAGTTGTAAAGTCGCCAAATGCCGTTCATCTTCATATTTTTGTTCTGCCCTTATTTTCTGTAATCTTGCAATCAACGAAATTATAAATAACGAAGTGAGGAAAATCCCTAAGAATATAGCATACTGAATATAATACATAGGATTTTTTTTGTACTCGTAGAAATACATTGAATTATTAAAAGATAAAAACAATTCGTTTTTTTCACCATCTCTTTTTATTGAGATTCGCAAACCTATTTTAACATCCGGGAATGAAATAGTTACCGGATGTGAAAAATCATTCCGGCAAATAACTATGGTACGATTATCCTTCCCTTGACCAATTTGTTCAGCTATTTTATCATTGTCTATATCAATACTTTGAAATTTGGAATTGTCGGCAATTGGAATGATTTTTCGTGAGTTAATCAAATCAAGATTAAAACTGTATTCCTCGATAATTCCCATTGAAGGGTAAAACAAGAAAATATTTTTGTTTTCAACATTGGGCATTGTTAGAAGATCCAAACCTTCATCGGTTTGATGTATTTCTATTTGTTTTATTGACTTTCCATCTAAAGTATATAAGGTCAATGTTGAAATATCATTCTTCCCGTTGTGTAAATATAATGCAGCAAGATAAAATTGCCCTTCAAATATAACCGGTTTAACAGTAACACGTGCCGGATAAATTCCCACCTGAATTGGGTCGAACATTAAACTAAGGTCATGGTCGTATGCCATCAGCCAGGTAATATTATCTGCATATGGAAAATCTAAGGGGCTGTTCCCAAAAGTCAGAATTCTACCAAAAAATTCCATTCGCCGGTCGTTGTCCACATCAAATAAGAATGGTATATTAAAACAACTGGCACTTTCAGGAGTGAAAATCAAACTATCGTTTTCAATGTTGTAAATAAAAAGTTTTCGTGGGCGATACGAGAAGCCACTAAAAGTTGCAAAAAACAAATCCTGATTATTTTCGTTATCACCCCTGATTAATTGTACATCCTGAATAAAAATATCGATATTATTTTCATACCTAAAATGTTCGGCAATAAACCTTTCTTTTAGTATTTCATTTCCTGAAAAAACCTCTGTTATCCATAGAAAAAGTGAATCGTTTTTACAGGTAAAAACATACATCTCTTTTAATCTGTTATTGTCATAATCTCCAAAAAAATGATGATGGGTGTTAGCATAAACGCCTGGATAATTCCATTGATCAATTATTTGGGAATCTTTGTAAATGATTGTAGAAACAGCACTTTCAATATTATTTGAAGTAGTTATCTTTTCACTTTTCCCATCATTATTAAGATCCTCATATAAATATTTTAGATCAGATTTTTTTCCTTCGGAGTCTATGAGTTTAACTTTATATTTAGGATAACCGTGAAGGAATGGTATAATAACAGCACTTATAAAGATTGCTAATATGACTGGTTTGGCAAGGAAATTTATTAGATTTTTTATTTTGGGATTAATAATCATAAATATTACAACTATTTTAAACAAATGTAATTTACATGTTTTTAATTAGTTAAAATTGAAATTCTGAAAATATTTTACAACTAAACGAATTACTTAAATAAAGGTCCTAGTAATTTTTTACGACAGGAATATATTGATAACGAGTAAAAAAGGTAATATATTAATATGATTAAATTTGTTTGTTTCTCAATGGTAACAAATGTAATTCGCGTAAAATTTAATCATTCCAATGTGCAACGTTTTTTCCTTTGTTCTTTACAGATAACTTTGCAGGAATTTAAGCGTTTAATTACATACTATCCATTAGTAAGCCAAACACACGGCCAAAAAAAATCTCCCGATTTATCGGGAGACTTCTTTTTATGATTCTGTAGTTTTTTCTTCAGGAACTTCTTCCCGAGTGGTAACGTAAGCAATGTGGGTCCGGCCAAAGTTATCCGGCTGTTTCATTTTTGCTACTTCAAAAGTTATGTACCCCTTGCCTTCATAATCGTGTTTGTGTTTCGGAATTTCTTCCACTTTCAGTGTAACTTTTACAATTTTCATGTTTTCAACCTAAGTTCCTTTTTCGATGTAATTTTTTTTGTAAGATTTCATGAAACTCATTTTTATTTCATGTGTTTATAATCGCTTATTTGTTTTGCGACACATGGAACTCGCTTTAGATAATCACGCTCCTATCTGTCCAAATTTTTGCATGCTCGTTTCATCGCTTCATTTTTACCATTTATCCATTTAAAAGAACCACTCAGGAAATTTTATTTTCAAAATTTAGCACAAGTATTGATATTTGAAATAAAAAACGGCATGAAACAATTAGTTTTTATACTTTTTCAATTCCTGATAATTTCAACTTCAGCTCAAGTTGAAATTTCAGGAATTGTTATTTCAAAATCAAATGAACCTCTTCACGGAGTAAATTTATTTATTGATAATTCATACGACGGATGCACAACCGACAGCATGGGAAGTTTTAGTTTCATCACTAATTTAAACGGAGCCCATCTATTAAAAGTAAGTTACATAGGATACAAATCAAAAACTATTAATTTGAATCTGGACGCTACTATTCAGCCAATCCAAATAAACCTGGAAGAAGAAATCAGCGAATTAGATGAGGTTGTTATCAATGCCGGCACATTTGAAGCCAGTGACAAGAAAAAATCGGTTATTATGAACCCTATTGATATTGCTACAACCCCGGGCGCCAACGGCGACATTTACGGGACTTTTGGCACAATGCCCGGTTCACACAAGGTTGGGGAAGAAGGCCGGTTATTTGTACGAGGAGGTGAAAGCTACGAAACAAAAACTTTTATGGATGGAATGCTCGTAAATACGCCATATTATTCAAAAACACCCGACTTACCAACCCGTGGTCGTTTTTCACCACTTTTATTTAATGGTGCGGTTTTTAGCACGGGTGGCTACTCCGCCGAATACGGGCAGGCATTGTCATCAATAGTTGCCCTAAATACAACGGCACTTGCGCCGGAAGATATATCGAGTATTTCTGTTTTATCGGTTGGGGTTTTAGGATCGCATGCAAAACGGTGGGAAAATACATCGCTGGCATTAACAGGTGAATTTTTGCATACCGGATTAACAAATAAATTATTCAAACAAAATATCGATTGGTTAAAAGACCCGATTGTATATGGATCAACATTTATGTTCAGGCATAAAACCGGTGAGTCGGGAATGATAAAATCATTCGGAAGTTTTAATTATAACACCAGCAGTTTACAGCATAACAACTTCCAGGAATCAATATTACAAGATCTTAAAATTGATAACGCCAATGGTTATTTTAATACCACTTTCAACGATATGCTAAACGAAAAATGGATGATAAAAACCGGTGTTGCCGTTAACATTGATTCAGATAAAATCAACATCAGCAGTGATATTATTCAAACAGTAAGAAAAAACGGGCAGGTGAAAGCCAGTCTGACCAATTTTATGACTGACAAAATACAAACAAAAATGGGTGCCGATTTTGTAGTTAACGATTACCGGCAGGAAATAATTATGGATGGCAATTTTCTTTTGCCATTTACAAACAACCAGTTATCGGCTTTTGTTGAAACTGAAATAAAAATCGCCAAACAATTTGCCCTACGTTTTGGTGGAAGGGCTGAACACAGTTCTCTGTTGCAAAAAACCACTTTTACACCGCGGTTGTCGTCCGCTCTAAAAACCAGTAAATACAGCCAAATTTCATTGGCTTTTGGGAATTTTTATCAAAATCCGGAAGATGATTACTTGAAATATTCTCCGGTTTTGTCACCTGAACAATCAACACATTCTATCCTAACTTTTCAATACAAAAAAAATACGCGAACCTTTCGAATTGAAGCTTACAATAAAAAATATTCGAACCTGATTAAATTTAAAGATGAATATTCTTTCGAAGCAAATAATTTTACTAATGAGGGAACCGGACATTCAAATGGAATTGATTTTTTTTGGCGCGACCAAAAATCGTTTGACGAGAGTGATTATTGGATCTCTTATTCATGGAACGATTCACGACGTAATTACCGCGATTTCCCAACGGAAGCAATTCCTCACTATGTTTCGAAACACAACCTGTCGGTGGTTTATAAAAAGTTCTTTACAGGAATAAGTACGTTTGGCGCAGTTACTTATTCGTTTGCAAGTGGCAGGCCATATTTCAATCCAAATAATCCCGGTTTTATGTCGGACAAAACCAAACCGTACAACGATTTAAGTTTAAGCCTGACACATTTGACATACCTTTTTAACACTCAAACAGTAATCCATCTAATTGTAAATAATGTACTTGGGTTTAACAACATTTACGGTTATAATTATAGCAATACACCAAATAACATGGGGTTTTACGAAGCACAAGCAATCACACCCCCTTCAAAAAGAATGGCGGTAATATTAATATCATTTCAAATATAAAATCTTCTAAAGTCAATTATTATGAAAACAATTTTTACAATTCTATTTTCGATCTTTATTATGAGTTCTTCAGGTACCGACAGCAAATACCTGGATGCGATGAGCAGTGCAATTGAAAAAATGAACAGTTCAGAAACTATCTACAATTTAACGATTGCGGCTAACACATTTGAACGTATTAGTTCGTCGGAAAAAGATAAGTGGTTGCCGCTTTATTACGCTGCTTATTCATACATCCAGATTAGTTATCAGGAACAGGATTTATTAAAAAAAGACCCGTACCTCGACAAAGCCCAGAAGTTTATTGATAAGGCTTTAAAAATTGCTCCGGAAGAATCGGAACTGTTTGCGTTACAGGCATTTTTATATCCTTCAAGAATGACAGTTGACCCAATGGCACGGGGAATGGAATACATGGGAATAATGAACCAGACACTCGACAAAAGCATTGAACTAAATCCTGAAAATCCAAGGTCCTATTACCTGAGGGCAATAATTTTATTAAACATGCCAGAATCGTTTGGTGGTGGGGCAAATGTTGCCAAACCGCTATTTGAAAAAGCACAAGAAAAATTTAACAAATTTAAACTGGCAACTTCAATTTCGCCAAATTGGGGAAAAGAACACAATGAATTGGAATTAAACAAACTTTAGCCGATACAACCATTTTTGTTAACTTTAAAATTGATTTCTCAGTTGTTATTAAGAACTCAGATTATGCCAAAAAATAAAATCAAAAATATCATAAAAACAGTAATAACTATTCTTTTATTAATTGTGATTGGGAATGTAATTGTTTTATTATTAGTGCCTTCGTCTGAATTTACTTTGGGAATAATGTTTTCAAGTTCCATTTATTCAATTCTCATTGGAGGTTCAATGGGACTCGGAATTATTTGGATTGTAAAAAAACTTGATAGAAAATACCCCTGGCTAAAAAATCCTGTAAAAAGGTTAACCTACCAATTGGTTTATACAATTTTATATTGTTCAATAATAATTTTAATTACGGCTCTTTTGATGAAATTTAATGTCATGGGCAAAGTCTCTTCGGAGGTTGTATGGCAGAACAGCCTGTTTATGATAAAGATAGCCTTTACTTTTCTGATATTATCGATGTTGATAACGAACTCAATCATGTTTTTTGTTAACTGGAAAAAATCGGTTGTATTACAAGAACAGTTAAAACGCGAACAGCTCGATTTACAGTACGAAACATTAAAAAGCCAGGTCAATCCGCATTTCCTTTTTAACAGCTTAAATTCGGTTACTTCGTTAATAAAAAAAGATCCAGACAAAGCTATTCTTTTTGTTAAAAAACTTTCGGATGTTTATCGTTATGTTCTTGAGCAAAAGGACAACGAAATTGTTACTATCGAATCAGAATTGAAGTTTCTGGATTCATACATTTTTTTACAAAAAATCAGGTTCGGGGAAAACCTGTTGATTAATGTCGATGTGGCTGACAGAAATAAAAATATAATTCCGCTTTCTCTACAAATGCTCATGGAGAATATGATAAAGCACAATGTAATTTCAAAGGAATTCCCATTAACCATCGATATTTTTACAAGAGATAAAAACTATCTGGTAATGAAAAACAGTCTGAAAAAGAAACCGGCATTAAGTACCGGAAATTTAGGGATTGAAAACATTAGGTCGAGGTTTGAATTTTTTACCGACAAGCCACTATTAATTAACGAAAGTGAAACACATTTTACTGTTGAAATACCAATTTTAAATTAAGGACTGATGGATTGAATAAAAGCCAGAAATATGAAAGTATTAATAATTGAAGATGAACAACTCGCCGCCGAACGGATGGTTGAGCTACTGAATCTTTACGATAAATCGATTGAGATAATTGAAACATTTGATTCAGTAAAAGATTCGGTTCAGTGGCTTACAAATACGCCTCAGCCCGATCTTATTTTTATGGATATCCAGTTAGCAGATGGATTGTGTTTTGACATTTTTGAGCAAGTCGTACTTGAATGCCCGGTTATATTTACAACTGCATACGAAGAATATGCGATAAAAGCCTTTAAAGTAAACAGCGTCGATTATTTATTAAAACCCATCGATTTTTCAGAATTAAAAAACAGTATCGAAAAATTTCAAAAACATTTCCAAATTTCAAATCAGCCACTAATAATTCATAGCGATATAATTCAAAACGTAAAAAAATTACTGTCGAGACCCAGTAAAAACCGATTTGTAATAAAAGTTGGAGAGCACTTGAAATCAGTTTCTACTGATGATATACTTTATTTTTTTAGTCAGGAAAAAACAACAAATATTTTTACATCTAAATCAAAAAAGTTTATTGTCGATTATTCACTCGACCACCTGAAAGGATTATTGGACGATGAAAAATTCTTCAGGATTAGCAGGAAATACATTATAAATCGTGATGCGATTTCTGATATTATAGTTTATTCAAAAAGCCGGCTAAAAGTAAAGCTAATAAATCAGGAAGAAGATGACTTAATTGTTAGTCGTGATAAGGTAAATGCGTTTAAAAAGTGGTTGGATGAATAGAGGGGTGAGATTTTAACAAGAACTTTTAAAACAGAAAAAAACCTGGAAAAGAGGTTTTGCATTTCCAGGCATTTATTAATCGATTTTGTATTAAAAAACCTCCAGTTTAAAAAATAGAAACTGTATTTGAGCATAAAATAATGTAACCTTATTTTTAGGTTTTTAATATGAGATCATGACCGTTCCAGTCCTCTCCTCCCCGTTTCCTAATTGTAAAACATACACATAATTACCTGCTGGCAATGTACCTCCTCCAATTGTCAAATTATTTTCAGAAGTCCCCCACCACCAGGCAGCCTCATTAGATCCCCAAATCTCTAAATTGCCATAATGTTCTTTTTCGAAAAGTTTGTTTCCATTGCGGTTAAATATTCGCATAACGGCATTCGGATAACGATCTATACAAAAGACCTGGAAGAAGTCGTGAACGCCGTCATTATTTGGAGAGAACCCCTCAGGAATTAAAAGTTCGCAACTTAATTCTACATCTAAATAATCAGGATAACCGTCAAGGTCAATATCGTCGTTACTATAATCACCGTCGTTGTTCCAGTCTTCCTTTATAGTATTATATTCGTCATCTTCATCGTTAACATCGCGCCAATCCCTGAGCCCGTCACCGTCAAAATCCTGCAGTGGTGCATTGCTCCCTGTTTCGTTGTTAGGCGATGAAGTATTATTGCCGTTATCGTAAGTATCATAGGCATCATCAAGCCCATCGTCGTCACTATCCATAAATACCCTGCTTACATCTGGCATTCCATCTGCATCAATGTCATGTCCTTCAATAAAATCAAAAACGTTATCGCCATCCGAGTCAATATCCAGATAATCCGGTGTCTGATCTTCATCGGTATCGACAGGTTTAAAATGAAAGCCGCCATTATCGGGATCATAAGCATCATCCCAACCGTCGAAATCAGAATCGATCCCTGTCGGGAAAATATAATTCGTTTCGCTTTGTCCTTCAATATTATCAGGTATTCCATCGTTATCAGAGTCAATATCCAAACTATCAGGTATTCCATCTCCATCGCTATCAATTTTCCTGTCTCCTTCAATAACATCTAAAATGCCATCGTTATCATCATCGATATCGTCGATATCAGACGTTCCATCGCAGTCGTGGTCGGGAAGCACTGTAATTAAAACTTTTGCTTCGTCGCAATATGGGGGGATGCCAGTATCACAGATTTTATAAACGAAACTATCGGTACCATAAAATTCATATTCAGGGAGATACATAAATGATCCATCGGCACTTAAAATTAATTCTCCGTGTGATGTACTAAATATTGGGATTGTATCAATAAAAAATTCATTTGAATCAGGATCGTAATCATTGTCCAACAATCTATCGGTTAACATATAACACATCATTGAAAAAGTATCGTTAACTGCTACAGGTGGTATATTGGCAACAAGTATTGTTATATAAACTTTCGCTGTATCGCACATTGGCTCACAAGGTATTCCATCATCGCAAATTGAATAAACCAGGCTGTCAAGCCCTACAAAATCTGTATTCGGAATGTAATTAATAATTCCCGTTACCCGGTCAATTTCGAATGAACCGTTCATTGGGTCCGTAATTACAGAAACAGTCGATAAATCGATTGTTGTTATTTCGTCGTAATCATTGTCGCCCACAGTCATTTCAATTGAATGATCCTGAGCAGTTGTAAATGTGTCGTTTATTGCAATTGGCGGGGTATTTCCTAAAACGGTTACTTCAGAAATACAATGTGATATATTATTGTTTACATCTGTCGCGGTAAGTTCAATAAGAACTTTTCCAATAGAATTGCAATCAAGAACATAACGATCGAGATTTAAATTGTCAATTCCGCATTCATCGTAACTTCCGTTATCCAGTTCTTCGGTTGTGAGTGTATAGTTATTTAAATCCCCAAGTTGAACTGTAATATCCCTGCAAAGTGGAATAGGCGGGATTGAATCGATTACAAAAACATTGGCGGTACAAACAGCACTGTTTGATTCAAGATCAAGAACAGTTAAATTAATAATGTTATCGCCAGTATCATTACAATCAAATTGATCTTTTGACAAGTACATGCTATCTATACCACAATTATCATACGAGCCATTGTTAATTTGGTCAACATCAATTTTGGCCTGGCCATTTTCATTGAGATAAATTGTGATATCCTGACATAAAGCTACCGGAGGAATACTGTCGGTTATAGTAATGTACGCCGTACACACCGAGAAATTACCAGCTTCATCGGTAACAATTACGTCAATACTGATTCTACTTTCAATATCTTCACAATCAAATTCGTAATAACCAAAATCAATAATCAGATCTTCAGGATTTGTACAATTGTCTGTTGAGTTTTCAGAAATTTTCCTGACATCATCTTCAGTTAAAATACGATTTCCAAAATTATCTAAATAAATTGTGATATCGTTACAATTTGCTTCGGGTGGAATAGTGTCGGTTAAAATTAAAAAATGGCTACAACTGTCTTCATTTCCGCATAAGTCTTTGATTCTATAAACCCACACCACTTCTATCCGATTTGCAGTTTCTATTTTTTCTTCATAAAACTCAAATGAAGATGAATCAATAGCACAGTTATCGCTAATTATACCACCAGCCATAATAAACGATTGAACATCGGTATGTGGAGTAGGCGCAGCGGACAAACATTCTAAATATACATTTGGAGGACAAATTATTTCCGGGGGAATTGTATCGTGTATTGTAATCAAATGAGAACATTCTGCTACATTTTCACATTTGTCGCTAATTTGATATGTTCGAATAATATTATTCGGACATGTTTGAGAATCGCTTATTTCAGAAATAAATTTAAAGGATTCTTCATCAAGGGCCTGGTTGTCGAAGGCAATACCTCCGGCTTCAATAAAAGCTTCAAAAGTATTCAATATGTCTGGAATATCATCTGTGCATGCTACCGTTATATCAGTGGGACACTTGATTTCGGGTGCAATAACATCGCCCTTGACCGCACGATGTGTGCAGGTTGTTGTATTACCACAGAAATCGGAAATTTGATAAACATAGATATAAGTTGAGCCACAGAAATGTAGCACGGAATCGATGGAAACAAACATAAACGATTCAGGATCTACTTCACAATTGTCGGACGCGCCTCCTCCAGAATTTACAAAATCAGTAAAATTACTAAAGGGTTGAGGGCTAAAATCGGTATCTTCCAGTAAAATATCAGGTGGACAATTTAATTCCGGACGAATTGAATCTACTACAATTAATTCCAGGGTAAATTCAGCTTTATTGCCACAGTAGTCTTCTATCGCATAAGTATAGGCATGAGTCCTCGGACAAATTTCTACAGATGAAATTGTTTCGATTACAAGCTGGAAACTGTTTGTGTCAACTCCACAATTATCGATTACCTCACCTCCCAAATTAATAAAATCAAGGTAACTTTCGATTATTGAAAATGGCAAACATTCAATTGTTATATTTTCAGGAACCTTTATAAAAACTGGCGGAACCTGGTCGTCAATTACTATTATCTGAGTGCATAGAATTATATTTTCACACGAATCTTCGATTTCGTAGATGCGGGTTATAGTTTGAGGGCAATTACCTGCACTGAACTCATTTTGAAGTTGGAAAGTAACTGTATTTAGACCACATTCACTAAAAGCAGTTCCTCCGTTTTCAGTAAATTCTTTATATGTTTGATAAGCAGAGGGCAAATCTCCAACACATTCAAATGGTCCTTCCGTGGGGCAATTAATTAAAGTTTCCGGAATTTTCGCATCAATAATTATTTCGAGCGTGGCTACACAGTTATTCGAATCTGTTACCAATACTGTATAAACCCCTCCAAACAATGAGTCAATGTCTTGTGTAGTTTTACCGTTACTCCATTCATAAATAAAGGGTTTAGTTCCACCTGATACAGTTAGGTCAATACTTCCAATTGCGTATTTACTGAAACCAACATCTACATGAGTTTCAGAAAGATTGAGTTCTTCGGGCTGAATAATTTCTACTGAAAGGGAGTTTTCACAGCCATTAACATCAGTTACAATTACATTGTAAATTCCGGCGGTTAAATCCGAATTGTCTTTCGTGGTCTCACCATTGCTCCAGGCGTAAGAGTATGGATATGTACCACCTGACACTATTAATTCAATTGATCCGGAAGCGTTGCCATTGCAATCAACATGTTTTGAAATAGAATTCAGGACCATGGGATCTTTTTCAGAAAGATTTATGGTGAGTGACGAATTACATCCAATATTATCAGTAACGCTGACAGCATATCTACCGGCAGAGAGTCCAGTTACGTCTTCCGTAGTTTTCCCGTTATTCCAGAAATAAGTGTAGGGACCAATTCCTCCTGAAACAGTGATGTCGATAAAACCATCGTCTCCTCCCTGGCAACTAACTAACCCCCGGATTCTGTTTATTATTATTTCAGGGCTTAAATAAAGGTTTAAAGTAGCTATAGAATCAGCTCCGGCGGCATTGACCAATGTTATTGAATAGGTACCATCTGTTTGGTATTCATTCCCATTCCATTCGAAAGGTAAATCAACCGCACAAATTATTGTATCCATAACGCTTCTTGTTGAAGGGATTACTTTTAAGTTCAAGATTAAGAGTGAATCACAACCTTCAACATTTACCAAAGTTGTATTATAAGTGCCTTCCTCATTGTAGTCCGTACCATTCCAAACAAATGGAAGATCATTCTCAAAAACAGCTGCATTTGTAATACTACTTGTTACCTTAAGCACAACTAAATTTAAAATTGCTATTGAATCACCCCCCACCGCACTAATCAATGTATCTAAATAAGTTCCTTCTGTGTCGTATAAATTTCCGTTCCAGAACAATGGGAGTAGGTTTTCACAAACAATAGAATCGGTCACACTACTGGTCGATGCGATTACCGTCAGGTTAAGTGTTAACAATGAATCGCAACCTGCAACATTTATCAGGCTTGTGTAATAAGTGCCGCCCTGGTCGTAATTGCTGCCGTTCCAAACAAATGGAAGCTGGTTTTCCAGGATTGTGGT
>Ga0209249_1001230_pt1 | contig 25565 bp, 10 predicted proteins | sample SaaInlV_200m_DNA_4_FD_184653 | JGI IMG/M metagenome (GOLD analysis project Ga0209249, IMG submission 184653) | Marine microbial communities from expanding oxygen minimum zones in the Saanich Inlet - SI037_S3LV_200m_DNA (SPAdes) (version 2) | ecosystem: Environmental > Aquatic > Marine >...
TTCCTGTTCCGGCTGTTGTTTGGCTGAAGCCTGCGCACTGGAATGTCGACCAAGCCTTTACTGCTGCTGCATCATTAATCGTCACCAATCCAAGAGGCGTACCACTACCAACGGCTTGTGAGAAGGTAATGACACCTAATCCTGACGTCAATGTCAATGGTTGTGCTCCAATTAGAACCTGATCAAAGATGATATCTCCTGCGGTAGCTCCTGTCGTCATCGTCACGATACCTGTAGCAAGAGTTACCGGATCGTCAAAATTAATCGTCGCTCCTGCTCCTGCTGTTCCGCTTCCGTTCTTTGCTCCGCCTGCTGCTGTCAACGTATTGTTATTCAAGGTTGTTACATTATTAGTAGCAGTAGTTATCGTTATCCCTCCTGCTGCGCCGCCACTGCCGTCGCCACCGCTGGAATCTCCACCGGAAGTTGTGATGTCGCCTGTTATTCCTATCGTACCATTAGTGGTATCTATCGTTACTGCGCCGCCTGCCGATGCTGTGCCACCATTATTGTCTGCTCCTGTTGTTACAATGTTACCAGCAAGCGTTGCGATACTTGTACCTGAGACATTAATGTCTACAACACCGGAAGGTGTGCCGCTATTAGCTGCGGCGGTTGTGGTTATCGCTGCTGCGACGGTGACGGCACCGCTATGTGATAAAGTTACGTCGCCGCCGACAGTGGTAATGGCTCCTCCTGTGTTGTCGAATGTCGTTCCGTATGTAATAAAATTAGCATTATTTGTGATAATTGCTGCATTTATATCTATAGCGCCTCCTCCCACACCAACGGCTCCTAGCGTCAGGTAAGCACTGCCGGTCATCGTGATAGCGCCGTTGACGATGATAGATCCGGTATTTGTCAGTATCTCTAGCGGAAATCCATGAGTAATCTCTCCTATTGTTATGTCTCCTGTTCCATCGTTACGACCGATGATATTATACTTCCCTTGCATATAACCCAGTTCATTCGTATTGAAGTTAAAGGGTTCGGCACCACCAGAGTTAATACCAATATCATCGGTTGCATCGACAGGCTTCATAGTAAACGTTCCTGCCGTTGCGATCACAGCAGCCTTAAGATCAACCATATTTGCTGTAAATGTTATATCGCCACTAACTACTGTTACCGGAAAACCTATACCTATATCAAGAGTTCCTCCTCCGGGGAAGTTTGTTATCGTAAGATTTCCCGAATTTAAATTAATTTCGGCGTCGATATGAAATTCTGCGTCAACGTCAGCGCCGCTATTAAGGAGTGTTAAACTTGCTGCTCCAGTGAAATTAATTTCTTCGTTTATTTGGATTTCACCTTCACCGCCTGCTGTCATTGTAAGATCGTTATTACCAGCATATGTCAGTGGTGTGCTAAGAGTTATGTCGCCTGAGGCTTCAAGATAAACAGGCCCATCGCCCAGATGACTTAATAATATATCTACACCCATATTTACTGGGGAATCAAGTTGTTCCCAAACCCCAGTGTAGTCACCATCCCACAACCAGGTAAAAGGATTCGCTGCGCCACCAGCAATAATAGTGAGCAAATCAGGGTCGATTAGCAGCGTTCCTGCAAGGCCATTAGGGGCGCTTCTATTTGCCCTGCCGTCGACCATTACGCTTTTAACACCTGACACTTCAACGAAGCCACCGTCACCTGACTCACTTCCGCCTTTAACTTCTATTGTTGCGTCGTCCCAAAAAATTGCGGTATCCTCAGAAAAGATTATTACTTCTCCGCCGTTGCCATTAGCTCCTGGATTTGCCGTTGTTAGGCTTCCTGGTGCAAAGACTATCAACTTCGAAGCATATACATCGATATCACCGCCGTCGCTATTGGTAGCATCGGCATGCATTGTTCCGAGATGTCCTACCTTAGCGGCATTTATTTCTATCTTTCCACTTGCAGAACTTTCGCCGACGCCGTTTGCTGAAATCACTGCATCGGTGTTGTTGTATGCTACCTGTGTAGCTTGTATCAGCACGCCTCCGGCGGCGTTGCCTTCGCTGCCGTCGGCGGTGATTGTGCCGTCGTTTATAATTAGGCCGCTTGATGCTACTAGCGATGTCGTGCCATCGGCTTCTTCCACGCAACCCTCTTCTATAAGAGTGTCGAAGTTAACAACTTGGGTTATTATGTCGGTGATGCTATCGGTAGGGATAAGGACGGTTCCTGGTGTAGAGCCTTCTGGTGGTGTTGTTATCTCGAAGTTTATGAGGTTTCTGCCGTCGAAATTTATGGTGAACTCTTCTGCTGCGCCGACCGCTACTTTTCCGAGGTTTGCGACGATGAGGCCTTCGTTTGATACGAGTGGTGCTGCAAGGACGGCGTAGCCGTTGTCTGATATTGTTATCTCGCCTTCGTTGATGATATATGCTAGTTCTTTATATTGGTCTTGGGAGAATTCGTAGTTACCTTCGAGGAAGTCTTCGTCTGTGATGTTCAGTGTCGTTGCGAGGAGTCCTGCGGTGTTGACGTGTGAGTTTGGGCCGAAGAGGATTCCGTTTGGGTTCATTATGAAGATCTGCCCATTAGCAGTGATGTCGCCCATTATTTCTGAAGGGTTGGCTCCTGAAATTTTGTTTAGGGCTATGGCGTCGGCGTTGGGCTGTATATATTGTACGAGTTCATCGGCGGCGATGGAGTAGTCTTGCCAGTCGATTATTGCTTTATCGACAGATTGGTCGATAGTCATGGTGGTGCCGACTTGTGCTATGGCGATCTGTTCTGCGTCGAAGGTAGCTTCTTGAGGTATAGCCATAACGTCTGTGGGGAGAAAAAGCATCCATCCCATCGTAAGAATTGCAATGATCGTTGTCAGTTTTCTCGGAAACATTCTCGTTGTATACCTTTCTCGATATTTTCCTGTTCCTTCATAGATACAACATCTATGGAATCCTTGTCAATTAAATCCTATAGTAATTTCTATAGCATCCCCTATTAACACGCGCATTGCGCGCGCGTTAACACGCGTAGGGCACGCGCGACTCAGTGACCAGTGACCAGTGACCAGTTATCAGTTATCAGTTATCAGTTATCAGTTATCAATTATCAGTATTATGAAGGATTTTCGAAATAGGATTTACTACCGCGGAGATTTTACATTGTTCATTGTTCATTGTTCATTGATCATTGAATAATCCTATCGCCTTTCTTTGCTGAGGGCATAGCGTAAGCGAGCTCCATTCGAAATTGGGGCTGGTGAGTGCCTGTGAGCGCATTATATATTCTGGGGCGAACGTCCTCGACTCATAAAGTCGTCGATACCGATGGCAATGCGTGGGTGTTGTAATAGCAGTCGACAGAGGTGCCTACGCCGCTTTTCTCTGTGAAAACCCTATGACAAAAGTTAAGTGGCAATCACAGGCTTAAGGATATCGTGGACATATTCTGCGCGTTTTGTGTCGAGGTCTTTGACATCAATTTTGCCATTATAATGTCGGTGTAGGTGTGCTCTTCTGCTGCAGAAAAGCGCATCGTTTATCGTGGCGTTATCGATACCCTCTATCCATCCTAATGCTACGCCGAGCTTTACGAGGCTCAAGAGGCTAAGTGTTTCTGTTGTATGCATTTGGCACGAATGTTTCATTATCCCTAGCGCCCGTGATATCTTGTCTTTTAGGGCGGCATTATCGTCTTTTTTTACGGCGGTTCTGACGTCTTTTTCTGCGACTTCTACTTTCATAACAAAGCGCTGTATTGTGCTGATGATATTTTCTTCGGTAACGCCGAGATTTTTCTTGTTATGGATTTTCACGATATCGCCTGTGAGGGGCTTGTCAAGGCCTCCCTGAATGCCTTCTATGATGATATCTTCGTTGTCTTCTCTTTTGCAGAACCCCTCGAAAGACCCGGTATTTATTAGTGCAGGAATATGGAGATATGAATATACTTTCAGGCCCACACCGCACTGTGAGGCATCAGCGGTAAGGAACCCGAATTTCTCTGTGAAAGCATATTTAACCTTTTCGCCGACGGCGGATTCTATGGCAACAAGCCTGTTGAGTGCCTCTCCGAGGTCTCTGGTGCTGTCGAGAAGGCTCATCTGCAGATGATTTCTCATGTTTATCGTCGCCAAAAACGATGCCGTATTGTCGATGACAAATCCTTCGCCTATGTTCATCCTATTAAAGCTTTCTGCCGACATATAATGCTCGTAAAGGTATTCTTTCTGCAGTGGCGCCAGCTCTTCGGCGCCGAGAAAAAGTCCCCCTTTCAAAAGATTTTCGTCAGCGAAAGCTTTACCAAGAAGGCTTACTATCTGCTGAAGGCTTTTGCCGTCAAGCTTCCCCGGAAACATATGCCCTTCGATATTTCTGTATAGCTTAAGTGTCGATGCTAGCCATATATCGTTGTCATTCTTACCAAAGGCGTTGTTGTTTTTAAGGACGTCGTACATATTTATACCCGTGATTGCGACCTATCTTTTCTTTAGCGCCATAGAGTTAAGTAAGGTGGCTCAGTGCACGACAAGCGAATAGTTGTAACTATTCGCGAGGAGTAAAATGAGCCAGATTGCCTGACACTATGGATGCTATAGAAAACAAAGTCTTTTTTCTTTTTTAAAAGCTCTAACAAGGCTTTTTAGCTACTTAAAGATAAACACCTTAAGTCTTTGCTATTCCTTGTTGTTTTTATTTACCCGTTTGCTATATATTTGGCTTCACCATATCTCTTTTTGCAGCAGCACATCTACTTTGCTTCTATCCTCGCGAATGTTTTAACATTCGCTCGTCTTTCATCTTCGTATCTGTACCACTGCAAAAATTCTATGGTAAAGGATAGATCGCAATCACGGGTTATATCCCCTTGTCCTTTATAGTTTTACTGCGAGCCTTGACCTTACTTTTTTTTAGAAGATGTGAGGCGTCGGCATTAGGATCTTCTTCCTTTTTCTTTTTAACGACTTCTATCTGATCGCGTATCCATGCCGCCTGCTCGTAGTCTTCACGCCCCAAAGTTTCTTCTAATGCTTCGTTTAGAGCTACTAGGGTCATAAGGGGCTTCATCTTATCCGTCTTTCCTAGCGCGCGGCCGATATGTGTCATCATAGTTTTGTGTATAGTTTTTCCCTTCGGAGAAGCCGCCGCAATAATGATGTCGCCGAAGATATCATAACACCCTGCACACCCTAGCGGGCTTCCACAGCGCACCTCTTCTAGCGTCGTACCGCAAGCCCCGCAACATAGCTCTGCCTGTGCGCCTTCTTTATCTGTCGACGCTACAGTGATGACAGCGTCGAGGTTTTTGTGCTGCAAAGAAGGACACGACTCACACATCGCAACACGATGTATTTTGTCTCCGACAACCTGCGTATAGAAAACTTTATGCGGTTTGTTGCATCCTGAACATTCTAATGGGCGTTCGACATTCATAGACATCCCCTATAGTTAATAGATAGCTGAATTTATACCCAAAAACAACAATAGATGTAAAGAAAGGTCTAATGTCAAGGTCTCCGCGACCTTGACAATCCGCGACAAAGGGCAACGCCCTTTGTAAACCCACGACAAAGCAAAAAAAACACAAGCGATACTCTTGCGTTTTTTGCTTTGCCTCTGCCGTCATCACCATCGCTACGCGATGGCGATGAGATATAGGAGCATGTTTCGTGCCTCGTTGAGACGCTTTATGACTGGCGCCCTTCGCAAGCGGATCCCGCCATCGGCTGGACAAAAAGTTGCGCTTAGTGCTTATGAGGTGATGCGATTATGAAATTTAAAAGAAGTAGGAAGTAGGAAGTAGGAAGTAAGAAGTAAGAAGTAAGAAGTAAGAAGTAAGAAGTAAGAAGTAAGAAGTGGGAAGTGGGAAGTGGGAAGTGGGAAGTGGGAAGTGGGATCGAGAAAATATGGCAAAAAAAAGTATGAGTCCTGATGGGCTCGAACCATCGACCCCCTCCTTAAAAGGGAGGTGCTCTAACCAACTGAGCTAAGGACCCATACTAAATGTCTTCGTTGTTGACCCCAAGGGGATTCGAACCCCTGTTATCGGAATGAAAATCCGGCGTCCTAGGCCAGGCTAGACGATGGGGCCGAGAAACTTCAACGAAGAAAGACTATTCTATCTTTATTTCGCTTTTTTCTCAAGTTCTATATTTCCAAAACCTCTTTTTCTTTGTCGGCGATGATTGTGTCTATCGTCTTACAATATTTATCTGTAAGGTCTTGCACCTCTTTTTCGTGTGTACGCTCCATATCTTCGGAGATATCACCGTCAGCTTTATGTTTTCTTAGGAAGTCGTTACATTCTCGTCGTACATTTCTTATGCTGAGCTTCCCCTCTTCGCCTTTCTTTTTGCACTGTTTTACCATCTCTTTACGGACATTTTCATCCATAGCGGGGACGCTGATACGTATAAGGTTTCCTTCGGTAACGATCTGGAATCCCAAGTTTTCTGCTTCTATTTGTTTCCCTATAGCGCCAGTATTTCCCTGGTCGAACGGTGTGATGAGAAGCTGCCGAGATTCTGGCGAAGATATTGTAGCAACGTCGCGAAGGCGCATCTTCGTGCCATAAACTTCTACCATGACACTATCGAGCATCGCTGGGTTCGCCCTTCCTGTCCTTATGTTGTTAAGCTCTACTTTAAGATGTTCGACGGCATCTTCCATCTTTTTTTCTGCTGTTTCTACTATCTCTGCCATAATTATTCTCCTTATTATTCTCCTTTAACTATTGTTCCTAATGAAAAATTCTCTATCATAGCGACAATACCATTATCTTCGAATATATCACATACAAATATAGGGATCTTGTTCTCCATACAAAGCGTGAAAGCTGTAAGATCCATTATCTTTAATTTTTCTTCTATCGCCTGTGAATACGTCAAAGTTTCATATTTCACAGCGTCGTCATATTTATTGGGATCTTTGTCGTATATACCGTCGACTTTCGTCGCTTTGATAAGAAGCTGTGCCTCTATCTCTCCGGCGCGCAGCGCTGCAGCGGTATCTGTTGTGAAGAATGGGTTGCCGGTACCTCCTACGAAGATAACGATACGTCTTGCTTCGAGGTGTTGTATTGCTTTTTCTCTGATGAATGGTTCTACAGCTTTGGGGCATTCTAGAGCGCTCATAACACGCACCTCACACCCTTTTTCTTCTAGGGAGTGTTTCAGAAGTAGTCCGTTTATTATTGTGGCGAGCATGCCGATGTTATCTGCTGCAGATTGGTTCATTCCCTGCAGTGACACTCCGGTACTTCCGCGGAAGAAGTTCCCTCCTCCAACGACTATAGCGACTTCTTTTCCGCTATCGTGGAGTTCTTTTATGGAGTGTGCTACGGCGTTACAGACGTCGATATCGACGCCGGAATCCTTAGAACCTACAAGGGCTTCGCCCGATACTTTGAGCAAAACCCTTTTATATTCGTGATCTTTTCCCATCGTTCTCCTCAGGGATGTTGGTTATCGAATTATCCAATAGACCAGCGGATGAAACGTGTTACTGTTAACGGTTTCTCTATCTCTTTGCCATGTTTTTCAACGTATTTGGCGACGGTGAAGTCACCATCTTTGATAAACTGCTGGTTCATCAGACAAACACGATTATAGAACGCCTTCAATTTGCCCTCAACAATTTTCTCTATTATATTTTCCGGCTTATTCTTCACTTGTCCGCGGGCGATGTCTTCTTCATGGCTTTTCACGTCTTCTGGGATGTCTACAACAGCGAGGTAGTCAGGGGCTTCGGCGGCGACCTGCATAGCGAGGTCTTTTGCGAGGCCTTGTTCTTCTGCGGCGCCTTCGATTTCTACTATGGCGACGATTTTACCACGCATATGCGAATACACCCCTACTGAAGCTTCGGGTTTTTTCTCTAATATCGTAAATCTCTTGATCTTGATATTCTCGCCGATGCTTTGTACTATAGAAGCTCTGTATTCTTCTATTGTCATAGAAGAGTCTTGCGAATATTTTTGTGTAGCAAAAACTTCGAGATCTGCTGGGCGCGTCGATGCTATCTCTGCAGCGATGTTGCTAAGGAAATCTTTGAAGTTATCGTTTTTTGTTACGAAGTCAGTCTCTGCGTTGATCTCTACGAGAACGACGGCATCGTCATTTTCTGCTATTCCGATGAGTCCTTCTTTAGCTTCGCGTCCTTCTTTTTTAATTGCTGTCGCCATACCGGCCTTGCGGAGATATGCTATAGCGGCTTCCATGCTACCATCGGAATCTTTTAATGCTTCTTTGCATTTACTCATTCCTACACCGCTACGGTGTCGTAGCTCTTTAACCATTTGTGCTGTAATTTCTACCATTGATTCTTACTCCGCTTTTTCTTCTGTTTTAGTTTCTTCCTTAGGAAGCACTTCTTCTGCTAGAGGTTTTTCTTCTACAGGAAGTTTCTCTTCCTCTGCTGGTTTTTCAGCGGGAGGTTTTTCTGGGAGTTCTTCTGGAAGTTTCTTTGATTCTGCAGTGTTTTCTTCGTCGCCTTTCATTGAGGCGGCGTTAATTTCATCTTTTTTCTCTGTTACTGCATCTGCCAAGGTCTTTATTACGAGTCTTACGCTTTTTAGTGCGTCGTCGTTTCCTGCGATGACATATTTTACAGGGTCGGGGTTACAGTTGGTGTCGATGAACGCCATTACAGGGATTCCTAGCTTATTGGCTTCGGCGACGGCGATGTGTTCACATCCTGGGTCGACGACGATAAGGAGTCCTGGCATCCTCTTCATTTCTCTGATACCTGAGAGGTTTCTGTTGAGTTTTTGCTGATGTTTTGCTAACAACGACAATTCTTTTTTCTTAAGCCCGCTTTCGTCGCCGGCTTCGAGTTGTTCTTCAATAGTCTCTAGTTTTTTTATCGACTGTCGTATTGTTTTAAGATTTGTCAGCATTCCACCGAGCCATCTTTCGCAGACGTAATATTCGTCACATTCTTCGGCGCATTCGCGGACGACTTTTTTCGCTTGTTTTTTCGTCCCTACGAAGAGTATAGATTTCTTCTGTGCGACGACATCTTTTACTACATCGACGGCGGTACGTATCTGCTGAAGGGTCTTCGCTAGGTCTATGATATATAGCCCGTTGCGCTCTTCTAAGATATATGGTTTCATCTTAGGGTTCCATCGGCGCTTTTGGTGTCCGAAGTGTGTTCCTGCTTCTAGTAATTCCTTTATTGTTACATGTGCCAAGCCTTGTTCCTCCTTGTTTTTATCGGCATCCCATCTTTGCGATGAGATTTCGGTCTTGGTTAATCGTTGAATATCTGTATTTTTGCGAATTTCCCCACAAAAAGCGCCTGATCAGAATCGAACTGACACACGTAGCTTGGAAGGCTACTGTTCTACCATTGAACTACAGGCGCGTAAAAACCATATTATTATGCTTCAATCCCATCTTTTTTTCAAGGAGTTTTATAACATTTACAAGAAAAAGGCTGCCTTTTATAGTCCTAGTATCTTGACATTACATTATTTTTTATGAAAAAAAAACGAAGAACCTTAAAAAAGCCCTCTATTCTTTCTATTCCTGCCAAGGCGAACCGTGCTTTGAATGTAGTCCTTATCATCATGGTTGTAATCGTCTTCCGTGTATGGCATCTTGCTGTCATCCAGCATGACACTCGTGTAGAATCGGCGCGCAAGCCACAGCGCCGTACTATCATCGAGCGTGCCGAGCGTGGAACCATCCGCGACAGGTTCAATATTCCTCTTGCCATCAACAAGATGCAATACAATGCTGCCATTTTTTATTCGCAGATCCGCGAGATTCCCCGTATTACTAGGAAACGCGATACTGAAGGCACGACGGTTAAGTGTTATGCCCGCAAGGAGCATATTACTTCTCTTGCTGTTATTCTTGCTGAGGAGCTCGACCTTGACGAGCATCGCGTCGAAGATCTCATACATTCCAAGGCGGCGCTATTGCCTAACGTCCCTTTTGTGATAAAAGAAGACATCACCGAGGAGCAGTATTTTCGTCTTAAGATGCTCGAGAAGAGCTGGGCTGGCCTTCATGCCGAGCGTGTTCCCAAGCGTTGGTATCCTGGTGGGCGTTCAGCTTCTGACGTCATAGGCTATATGGGTGCGATAAGCCGCGAGGAGTATAATGATGTCGTTGCCGAGATAAAAGACCTTGAGGGGTATATCGCCGACGAGGACAACGGCCTTGAGTCTATACTTCCCAAAAATCTTTCATCGTCGGAGGAAGTACGTCATCGTCTTAAGACTCTTGAGGAGCGGGCATATACTATCAACGACTATGTTGGGAAGTCTGGCGTCGAGAGCGTTTACGACGAGAATCTTCGTGGTTTCCGTGGCAAGAAGACGTTCTATTCCGACGCTCGCGGAACATTTCTTCGTGAGCTTCCCGGCTCTCGCGACCCTATTCCTGGGCAGCGTCTTGTCCTTACTATATCTTCCGAGCTTCAGGAGTATGCCGAGGAGCTTCTTGCCCATAATGAGAAGATCCGCGAAGGCAAGAGCATCTACTATGACGTCTTTGAGGGGACGCACAAGAATCTCGATCAGCCGTGGATAAAAGGCGGTGCTATCATCGCCATGGACCCCAACAATGGCGAGATTTTAGCTCTTGCTTCATTTCCGCGTTACGACCCCAACGATTTCATCCCTACTGGCGACATTATCGACGCCAAGAAAAAAAGGTCTAACGTATATCGATGGCTTGAGAGCGAGCGTCACATCTCCGAGGTTTGGAATAGGAAATCCCCTCTTGAGAGGGAGGCGTTCAATGTTACCAAGGGTGTTATCGAAGAGGAGCGCCTTGACCTTTCGTGGGGTAGTTATATTGCGCAGATTCTTCCCGAGAAGAACAAAGCACGCAAGGCGATAGAAAACAAGGGCTCTCTCAACAATGCCATCGCGTTGCAGCGTGCTTTCAAAGCCCTGATGGCTCTCGCCGACCATGACAATGCCATCGACGTTATGAATGCATTATACAGTGGCGGAGGATATGTTGCATATTGCGATACCATGCCGTCTTCCGACAAAGAGGCTATTATTTCTCGTTTCAATGCCAATGGCGGCGCTCTTCGTGAAATCCGCAACACTTTAGACCCTATTTTTCGCGACCTGCGCCACAACTACGACAAGCTCCTTGTCCTTGACTTATTTTCTCTTGCTTCTAGCGAAGAATTTTTCTCTCACGACCTTCTCGACGTTGTCGGCGGGCAAAGTATCGAGGAATACCGTGATATTTCGACGAAGATGCTTGTCATCGAAGATGTCGTCCATGCTATGACGAAAGACCTTTTCCATTCTCTTGATTTCATTCCGTGGCTTGCTGAGAACAAGAAAGCCTTCCTTAAGGGCAAGCGCCGTGAGGAGAAGGCGGCGAAGCGGTACAACCGTCCGTACCTCGATCTTCTTGACAAGCAAGAGCGCAGTATGTTCGTAGATTTCTGGCAGAAGCATCGCTGGGATCTTATAGCTGCTTTCGTCGTCGGCGATAGTGATATCGACATTCCTGACGACATCGTTGCATACGCCAACAATTTTCTTTCTTGGGAAGAAGAGCTCCGTGGTGGTGCTCATCGTGCTGCTGTGTGGCACGATGCCTATGCTACGATAAAGGAGAGGCTTTCGTCATTAACGACACCGCTGGCGTTGGAATATCTCAAAGGCATAAGAAGCTACGAAGACCTGTCGCGCCCTTTATATGGGAAATATCCTCACCTTCGTCATGTTAAAGGGGTACAGCTTGAGAAACATCTAGCAGCGGCATTTTACCCTATATACGGCTTCGGATATGGAAGATCTCGGGCGTTTCGCGAGGCCGCACCTCAAGGGTCTATCTTCAAAATCATAACGGCATATGCTGCATTGAACCATCGTTATAAGCAGCTAGGTCCTGGATGTTCTAAAGGGGCTCTTAACCCTCTTGTCATCATCGATAACCCACACCTCCAGGAGGGGTCCAGCAACAAGTGGAACGTCGGATATACAGCTTCGTGGAAGCCTATCGACCAGCGGTATAAGGGAGGTCGCCTTCTTCGCAGTGCTCGCCGCAACATTGGCAAGATCGACATATATTCTGCTCTGGAGACATCTAGTAACCTATATTTTTCTTTGCTTGCTGGCGATGTTCTTGAAGACCCCGAAGACCTCAACAGAGCTGCTATGATGCTCTCATACGGCTCCCGCACTGGACTAGACCTTCCTGGGGAGATTTCCGGAAGCCTTCCTAATGACCTCTCGACCAACAAGACAGGTCTGTATGCTCATGCCATCGGTCAGCATTCTCTAGTGGCAACACCTTTACAGACTGCTGTCATGCTATCCGCTATCGCCAATGGCGGCAATGTCGTTAAGCCTAAGGTTCTGAAGCTTCTCGCCGGAAAAGAGCCTTTATGCTGTAATGTCAGTGCCTTCGACGACGACAATCCATATCGTGAAAGCCTCGATCTTGCTGGCGCCAACTCACCATTATTTTCTGGTGGCAATGATAGCGAGCAAAAAAGTCTAATACATTATTTTGACAAAGAGGTCGTCAGGGAGACCCCCCTCCCAAAACATGTTCGCGACATCCTTCTTGACGCCACCAACAGAGTCCTTACAAGCCCTCAGGGGTGTGCTAGCACGAATAGAATCAGAAATTACTATGACGACCGTGATGCGATAAAAGCTTTAAATTCTTTGAAGAAAAATATGTGCGGAAAAACAAGTTCTGCCGAAAAGGTCGAGAGCGTCACTCTCGACATCGAAACGGGGACGCATGTATACAAACACTTGTGGTTTGGTGGTACTTCTTTCGACGCTAAAACTTCTCACGAGGGCGAAGGTGCGACTGTATTTTTCGACGAATACGGGAAGCCTGAGATCGTCGTCGTCGTATACCTTCGCTTCGGCGATTTCGGCCGCGAGGCAGCACCTCCTGCTGCTCAGATGATAAAAAAATGGCGTGAAATAAAATCGCGGACTCCGGTCGGATGAATAACTGACCTTACGCGATAGCCATTATTAAGAAGAAATTTCGAAATAGGATTTTTCACCACAGAGCCACAGAGAACACAGAGAAGAAAAGAACATGGCTGGGGGATTCCCCCAGACCCCCTTTTTCATTGAACAATGAATAAACCCGGACACGGCAGTGCCCCCTATCGCCGTTGTCGTAAAAATAAGGTTGCATCTTTACGCTTGCTATAGGAAAAACAAAGAAAGGAAGTACAATCAACGACAATGGCGACAGCTGTGCGTCCGCTGCGCGCGCTCTGCGTGCTCTGTGTCTCTGTGTCTCTGTGGTGAAAAAATGAGGCTTGTTACTTTTTATTGCAGGGGGGGGAGCACGCTGACGTGTGTGAGAGCTTCGAGGTTTTCGACGGTTGGGATAGCTTCGAAGTCGTAGCCATAGCTTCCTTCTTTTAGTGCGAAGAGTTTTGTCACTGTCGCGACGCGCAGTCCTTGTGGGAAGACGCCGTCCATCCCTGTTGTTATTAGGATATCGCCATTTCGTACAAGCTGCACGGCATCGCCGTCTTTCTTATCTAAGGGTTTCCCTGTGAGTAGATCTCTGGCGTCACCTTCTTTATCGGCATAATCGTAGTTAAACCCTGTACCTTTTAATATTCTCCCTCCCGACTTCCACAGTGGCGCGCTACTTCCTGAAAGAGTGCCTTTTGCAAGACGCCATTCTTCGCTTTGTTTTGAAAGCATCATCTCCCATTCTTCGAGGTATCGCTTTAAAAACCCTACGTTTTCTTCGTCAGGCATAAGACCTTGCAGCCCATCGTCGAGGAACTTCCTTATCGACGATATCTTCTCTTTTATTAGGTGTGCCTGCTGCTGTCCTCGTGTTGTTCTAACTGAGGGGTTAAGCCCTGAGTCGGTGATAAGTCGTATGCGGCACTGTTTTTTTCCTACGCAGTCGACGACGCCGACGAGGTCTGTTCCTACGACGACTGGGCTATCTTTAGCGACGACGATGCTTCCAATAGTTTTATTGTTATCGGTGCCGACGTTCAGCCATAGCGAGCTGCTCCATGATGCCGGGTCGCGGTATATAACTTTCGCTGGAATAGAAACTGTTATGCCAAGATCTTTTACGCTATCGGGATGATATATTAAGCGTTGTTCGTCGGCGAGGATGTCTCTCATAACGTTTAGATCGTCATGAAGATGTAGATTTTCTAGCGTCAGCTTTTCTTTTTCAGCATTTAGAACTACAACTTTCGACTTAGCAGAAAACGATATAGACGAAAAGGGCTTGGCAATAGCATGTGTGACGGCCTGTACGCCTTCCCATAAAGGCCTAGTCATGCTGACGATGCCACCTCGGAACCTTTCCGATGAGCCGACGGGAATACTTAATGCCACTACGATGACAGAGGTCATGATAATATAAGGAAGATGTTTTATTTTTTTCATCCTTATAGTGCCTCCAAGATAGCCTCTACGACATATTCCATGTTATTCTCCGTAAGCCCAGCGACGTTAATTCTACCGTTATCGGGGAAGTATATGCCATGTTTTTCTTTTAGCGGTCCTGCGCTTTTTTCGTTTAAAAACCCGAAAGAGAACATTCCCTTCTGATTCTTCATGAAATCGATGTCGATATCAGCTTTCTTGTCTTCGAGGCCTTTGATCAGCGCTTCTCTCATAGCTTTTATGCGGTGTCGTATCTCTGAAAGCTCTTTTTCCCATTGTGTCTTTAGTGTGTCATCGCCAAGGACTTCTGCAACGAGCGCTGCGCCATGCCGTGGCGGGTTGGAATAGCTTGGGCGTATTATCTTTTTGATGTTAGTTCCGACGTTTTCCGCTATAGTTTTATTGTGGCATACCACCGAAAGCATGCCGACGCGCTCGCCATAAAGACCGAAGTTTTTGGAGTTGGAACTTGCGACAAGCATTTCGTGGCCTTCTTCGACGAAATGCCTTACTGCCCAGGCGTCTTCTTCTATTCCTTCTCCAAAACCCTGGTATGCGAAGTCGAAGAACGGTATGATCTTATGTTTTTTCATCAATGCCGATAGCTCTTTCCATTCTTCTTTCGAAGGGTCTGTGCCGGTGGGGTTGTGGCAGCACGCATGTAAAATGACGATGCTTCCTTCTTCCATAGCTGTAATGGAAGAACAAAGTCCTGAAAAATCTAAATCTCGACTTTCAGCATCCCAATATGGATATGTTTGGACGTCCATGCCACAGCGCGTGAAGACGGCGCGATGATTTATCCATGTTTTATCAGGGATAAAGGCTTTTTTGCCGACATGTTGAGCGAGAAATTCTCCACCGACGCGCAATGCTCCTGTCCCTCCTAGTGCTTGCGCCGAAGATATACGTCCTTCTGCCAGCGCTACCGTTTTCTCTCCGAAGACGAGCTTCTGTGAAAGCGTTATAAAGTCTTTATTACCATCGAGAGGAAGATATGTCCTTTCGTATGCGATACGCTGCTCTGCCGTCGCTATGCTAGGAAATTCGTATAGATTCTGCTCTTCGTCGCAATATATTCCGATGCCAAGGTTTACCTTGCCATGGCGACCATCGTCGATGAATTCCTTTGTAAGGGCGAATATAGGATCGGCTGGTTTTTGTTGTATATCAGCAAAAAATGCCATGTTTATTCACTCCATATTATTTGTCTATACAAGATTCTTTGATATATCACCCTATTGTGTCAACCTAAAACCTATGATTTACGATATGTCGTACCGGCAGAATCCTCTTGCGATAAAAGCATAGTACACGATATCATTTTCCTATCGCTTTTATGGGGCGTTAGCTCAATTGGTAGAGCGCAACAATGGCATTGTTGAGGTCAGCGGTTCGATTCCGCTACGCTCCATATCATACATTTTTTTGGCACGGTTCAAAACATGCCATTTTGGAGTAACAGTTGATTCTACCATAGAGATCATAAATAGCGGATAGAAGAATTTCGAAATAGGATTTTCTACCACAGAGGCACGGAGGACACAGAGAAAGAAAACGCTCTGGCTGGGGGATGCTCCCCCAAAACCCCAAAAGAAAATCCTCGGGGTTCTAGGGGTGAAACCCCTAGCCCGCCCCATTTCTCTCTGTGTTCTCTGTGTTCTCTGTGGTGAAAAATCCTAATCCTAAATCCGAACTTTTTAGGAAGCTTAGCTCTTGTAGGTTCAATCATCTGTTACCCCTCTTTGAACCATGCCATTTCTTTCTTATTTTTTTCAAAAATCCAAGAGTGGTATAAAACAGGATTCCTTTTCGCTACCTTCTTCCGCACCCTCGTCCAAGATGACGATATGAGTACTTCTTCAAAATCATCATAAGCATTGAAAGCTTCGATATCTGATATTGTTTTGTCGATATTTATATTTACGGGTTTGCTCTCATAAAAAACAGGCTCATAGAGATCGGTCTCTTCATCTTCGTGTTTTTCTGAAGCGTCGACTGCTGAAAGTGGCTTCGTTTTTATTTGAGCATCTACGAGTTCATCTTCAGCATCTTTTTCTTTACCATCCTTTTTCCAGGATTCTAAGAATGCCACGAGTTTTTCTTTAACATTAAATTCTTTATATTTTTTCGCCCAGGAATCTAATAGTGTCGCGAAGAGCTCTTTGGCTTTAAATTCTTCGAGCTTTTCTTTAGAGTTGAATTCTTCAAACTTTGTTATAAAAGCATCCCTTTGTATTGGCGCAATTTCTTCTTCGGCGTTGATATCACCGTGATCTTTTTTCCAAGAGTCCGAAAGTGCCGCAAGCCAGCCATCAGGAGATTCCTCTTTGTCATCTTTTGTCCAAGATTCAAAGAGCGATGCGATCTTTTCTTTAGCATTGAGATCTTCATACTTTTTTGCCAAGGAATCTAATAGTGTTGCGAAGCGTTCTTTGGCTTTAAGCTCTCCAAACTTTTCTACAACCGCATCCCATTGGAATGGCATGGTGTATTCTTCGGCGTTGATATCACCGTGATCTTTTTTCCAAGAGTCCGATAGCGCTGCAAGCCAGCCGTCAGGAGATACTTCTTTGTCATCTTTTGTCCAAGAGTCAAAGAGTGATGCGATCTTTTCTTTAGCATTGAGATCTTCATACTTTTTTGCCACGGAATCTAATAGTGTAGCGAAGCGTTCTTTGGCCTTAAGCGCTTCGAGTTTTTCTACAACCGCATCCCATTGGAATGGCATGGTGTATTCTTCGGCGTTGATATCACCATGATCTTTTTTCCAAGAGTCCGAGAGTGCCGCAAGCCAGCCGTCAGGAGATTCCTCTTTGTCATCTTTGGTCCAAGAGTCAAAGAGCGCGACGAGTCGTCCTTTAGCATTGATATCTTCATACTTTCTTGCCACGGAATCTAATAGTGTAGCGAAGCATTCTTTGGCCTTAAGCGCTTCGAGTTTTTCTACAACAACATCCCATTGGAGTGGTATGGCATCTTCTTCGGCGTTAATATCTCCATGATCTTTTTTCCAAGAGTCCGCTAGTGCCGCAAGCCAACCGTCAGGAGATTCTTCTTTGTCATCTTTTGTCCAAGAGTCAAAGAGCGATGCGATCTTTTCTTTAGCATTGATATCTTCATATTTTCTTACTAAGTAATCTAATAGTGTCGCGAAGCGTTCTTTGGCTTTAAGCTCTTCGAATTTTTCTACAACAGTGTCCCATTGGAATGGTATGGTGTTTTCTTCGGCGTTGATATCACCGTGATCTTTTTTCCAAGAGTCCGAAAGTGCCGCAAGCCAGCCATCAGGAGATTCCTCTTTGTCATCTTTGGTCCAAGAGTCAAAGAGCTCTACAATCTTTCCTTTAGCATTAACTTCTTCGTTATCTTTTGTCCAAGAATCCAAAAACGAGACGAAGCGTTCTTTGGCTTTAAGTTCTTCGAGCTTTTCTACAATAGCGCCCCATTGGAATGGTCTGGTGTTTTCTTCGGCGTTGATATCACCGTGATCTTTTTTCCAAGAGTCCGAAAGTGCTACAAGCCAGCCGCCAGGAGATATTTCTCTGTCCTTTTTTGTCCAATATTCAAAGAGCTCTACAAGCTTTCCTTTAGCATTAATTTCTTCGTTATCTTTTGTCCAAGAGTCAAAGAACGCAGCGAAGCGTTCTTTAGCTTTAAGCTCTCCGAGCTTTTCTATAACAACATCCCATTGGAATGGTATGGTGTTTTCTTCGGCGTTAATATCACCATGATCTTTTTTCCAGGAATCCGATAGTGCCGCAAGCCAGCCGCCAGGAGATATTTCTCTGTCCTTTTTTGTCCAAGATTCAAAGAGCTCTACAAGCTTTCCTTTAGCATTAACTTCTTTGTCGTCTTTTGTCCAGGATTCAAAAAACGCGGCGAACCGCTCTTTAACATTAAGTTCTTCATATTTTTTCATCCAAGAATCTAAGAGCGTCGCGAGCAGCCCCCTAGCATTAAATTCTTCAACCTTTTCTATCGTGACCTTTTGAGGTAGTGTGATATCTTCTTCGGCGTTGGTGTCTCCGCGATCTTTTTCCCAGAAATCCGAGATTGCCGCAAGCCAGCCTTCAGAAATTTCTTTCTCTTCCGACCAAAAGACCTGATTTTGCGTAAACCACTTTTCTTCAAGAATGCTTCTTATGACATCGCTACCGAAAAGTGTCGGGTCATTACTCTTCAAAGCTATTATTGGCGAAGAGTTTTTTAGCCACTTAGCGAGTCTGGCTCTGTAGAAGTCGAGCATCCTTTCACCGCCGTTGAGCCTGCCGTTGAAGAGCACTAATCCTTCAGAAACATAACCATCATATGCGCTGAGGACTTCGCTATCTTTTATTGTTCCATCGATAGCAACGCCGATAGGCTCGCTCTCCTGAGAAGCATGGACATATAGGTTTCCTGTGATGTCGACCTCTACAGGTTTATATCCTGACGTTCCTGGATTTCCATTGTACTCCCCGATACTGCCGTTGAATGCCAGCACCTCATTGTTGCCTGTTCCAATGACGTCGTAGGTTCCTGACGTGCTTCTGTCATAAATATTACCCATGACATGGAGCTTTACAGACTCGCTTGCGTTGACGGCTCCTATGATGAGCAGATTACCGCCTGTTGTGGTGTCGCAACTCGACAATGTACCGCTGTTGAAGGTGATGTATCCTTGCTCGATACGTATAGCACCGCCACTATTCGTCACACCACCTGCCGGTATTGTGAGGCTTGCAGGCGTCAATGCCGTTGTATTGTTACGTATCCATATATCGCCGCTTGTGCTATTCGTCGCCGTGAGTTCTGATACCATCGTCTTCATAGCGCTAGACGAACCTATTCCGGTATCGGTGGTAAAGTTCATACCGTTTGCCGTGATAATAGCATCGGAATCTGCGTTTATAGCTCCTGCTGTTATAGTAATATCGCCGTCTACAACCATGTTTTCCCTGAAGATAACAGTATTCGCCGTTAGAACCGACAGACTTGCTATTGGCGTATTCTCTCCGATCGCCTCAATGAAGGTGATATTATACTCCCCTGCTGTCACTGTTACAGCATAATCACCATCAATATTGCCGTTGAAAATGATATGTCCCGCTCCTGGGTTTATTATAAGATCTTCCGTTAGTGTAAGGTCGCCGTAAGTCTTATCGCCGTCTTGCGGCACTACTTCTCCTTCGGCCTCTACCTCAGAACATGCGTCACTGTTATATCCGCTGCCGAAAGTCACCTCTTCGCCTTCTTCTTCTCCTAATGTCAATGTTCCGGTGTTAAGGAAAACCACTGCATTCGTTATAGTGCTAGTTTCTCCTGTGAAGGATACATTATAATCGCCTTCTTCTGCCGTTAAATTGTCTATAGTAACATCGCCCTGAAACTCTATCGTCGCTCCTTCGTCCATATTAGATATTGTTACTGTTTCAGCATTAATATTTCCGACAAATGTAATGTTATTAGATTGCGTTATTGTTATCTCACTGATAGGGTTGTTTCCGCCTATTGCCCCTTCAACGGTTATTGATCCTGTTGTCCCTGTATCAAATGTTACGCTGTTGGTTTCCGAAGCGATGCTATTGATGTTCCCAGAAATGTCTACACTGGCACCTTCTGTAGAGCCTCCTCCTGTGGTATCAATCAAAACATTAGGCTTATCTAAGATAATAGAGTCCCTAATAATAATTGGCTGACCGTTGGTGATGATATCGCTATCGATTGTCAATGTCGAGCCACTACCAATAAATGTTATAGAAGCGTCTCCTGTGCACTGGATAGCCCCTTCAACAAGAATACTTCCTGCTACTGGCGTTTGTATCGTTATATCGTTGTCAAATGTGATAGCGCTTATTGTTATAACGTGTTGACCATCGGCTCTGCCTATTGTTATTCCGCTTGCGGTATTTTTAATAGAATTTATTTCTGCTTGGGTCAGGGCAAAGTCCGTTGGTTCTCCTACGGCGCCAATGACTATAGGCCTAGTTACCGTCGCCGGCTGCAGTGCAACCGCTGCTGCTCCTGTAATGGTATCGGCTACCGTATCTAGTGCAATACTATCTGCTGTTATCGAAATTGTACCAGTTCCTGAAGTAGTAATAGTTCCTGATGCATTTGATACGGTGAAGGTCCCTGAATCTCCTGTCCCTGCGATGAAGGCCAGATTTTTATTGACTGCCATAGAAATCGCTTCTGCTACCGTGATGCTGCCTGCATCGCCGCCTGATTGTATCGTTAGATGATTGGCAAATGTTGCCAACCCGTCGTTTACTGTTACTAATCCTGTTCCTGAGGCGTGACCGATGACGTTACTCGTCGAGCTTTGTAGAAAATCCACCTCGGCGTCTGTTAAAGCAAAAGCTCCTGCTGCACCAGTTCCGATACCAATAGCTGTCGACGCTGTGCTCGGTGCTGCAGTAAGCATTCCTGTTGTGCTTATAGCAGAACCTAGAGCTATAGCGTCTGCTGCAATTGTTATGTCGCTTTCTGTTGATATTGCTGAGCTTGCGTTGACGGTAAAAGTTCCTGATGTATCGATATCCAATGTACTTGAAGCTCCTGATATCTCAACGGGAGCTTCGACGGTGATATTCCCCGACAGCGAGCGTATTGTTAATGGATATGTGAATAACACGGGATCAATTATCGAGTCTCCTGGCTCGCCTATTGTTATTGCTGCTGTACCATCTGTGCGTCCTATTATGTTATTGGTGGTACCTTTCATATGTCCGAATTCTGAAATATCCGGCTCCTCTGTTGTATCTAAGTATAGCTTAAAAACTATGACGGGGTCAGAAACGTTCGCAGAGACACCTATTGACGTTGTCGCATGAGTGGGCTGCATAATAATAGTTCCGGACGTCGTCATATCGGCCTTAAGGGTGGCGGTATTCGATGTGATCGTTATGTCTCCCGAAGACGTTATAGCTTCGTTTACAAGAACGTCGCCCAAGCCTGAAACCCCTGATGCATACGCATATTCTCCCAGCGTCATCGTCAAGGCTCCAGTTCCCATATTAATTGCCGCACCAACCGTTATATCTGATGCCTCGGCGTTGCCGTCAGCAACGAGCTCAAGAGAGGCTGTACTTGTCATATCAATCTGTCCACTTACTGTTATAGCTGCCGCTCCTGTTTGTATCGTTAGCGGATACGCGTAGGTAAATGCTCCTATTATAATAGCTCCTGTTCCGTCAGTACGCCCGATGATATTGCTCGTAGAACTTTTCATATAAAGTAAATCAGAGTCCGAGTTGACAACAAACACCTGTCCTGAGCTATCACAAAAGCCTATCGTCTGGCTTGCTGTTGAAGGCTTTATTGTCAACGTTCCTGCTGTCGTTAAATCAGCTTGGACATTACACGTCGCCGATGTAATTGTTATGTCACCACTAGTTGAGGTTATCCCTCCTGACAGCACGCGAACATCTGCGTCACCAGATCCTACTGTTAACGTTACATCTCCTGAAGCTGTTGTAATAAGAGCATTAACATCTATATCTGCAGGCTCAGAGCCTCCACTAGAAGTGATCGCCAAAGATGCTGTTCCTGTCATCGTAATAGCGCCATCAACGTCAACAGTTCCTACTCCTGTAGTTTGAATTGTTGTGGAGTCATCAAATGTTATCTGGTTTATTTTTATAGCATGTGTACCATCTGCTCTACCTATTGTTATCCCTGTGAAGCCATCCTGCAGACGTCCTATCTCAGCAACATCCAAATTATATGTTCCCGCTGCAGCATCCCCAATTCCTATACTCTGGCCTACTGTTGACGGCTGCAGAAGTATCGTAGAGTTACCGGTGATATTAGCACCTATGGCTATGGTGTCTGAAGTAAATGATATTGCGCCAAGCGTTGTGTCTCCGCCCATAATAGCCGACGTTGTTAATAATCCTGTCCCTGCATCGACCGTTAATGTTTGCGTATTATTGACGGTGCCTGCGAATGTAATATCTCCATTAACGGAGTTGATCACCGTCGCACCCGCTAATGTCGTAACGCCAAGATGTATATCATCACCGCTTGTAGCGATCGTCCCTACGAGGCTAGTACTTGAGCAATCTGTGGTATCAAAACCTCCATCAAATGTCATGCTAGCACCAATCGTCAGCGTTCCTGTGTTAAGAAAGTCGCAATCGCCCGTTATCGTTCCGCCGCCATTGATAGCAATGTTATATCCTTCGGCTGCTGTTACCAATGCGGTCGTTGCCGTCAAGGCTCCGTCGAATGTTATTGCCTGACCATCGGTAGTATCTGTTATCGTCAATGTCGTAGCAGTAACGGCGGCATCAAAGGTAACTCCAGCTATGCTATTTGTTATTGTAAGGATTCCTGCTGCGCTATTTCCAATTACACCGGTTACGTTTACAAGGCCTCCGGCATGTGTGATCGTCAAGCCATCGGTAGTATCTGCCATTGACGCTAATGTTATTGTTGCTCCTGCTGTCGATCCTGCATTGAGGGTAAGGGCATTAGTACCACTTGTTACTGCTCCGACAACCATAACAGCATCAGCATGGTTGCCGGTATTCAATATTGTAGCGCCTGAAAGGGTCACTGCACCAATATCCATACGGGTATTGGTAGTGGATATCGTGCCTCCTAGCGTTACTGTTGATGGACCTGTTGTTGTATTTAAGCCGCCGGTGAAGGTCGCTCCAGCAGAAATTGCTAGCGTTCCAGTATTGAGGAAGTCGCAGTCAGCGGTTATCGTGCCTCCGCCATTGAGCGCCAGGTTATAGTCTTGTACTGCAGTAGTCAACAATGGTGTCGTCAAAGCTCCTGCGAATGTTATCGTTCCTACCGTATCGGTTAATACTACTGATGTTGATGTTGTAACGGCAGCAGAAAATAGAGCACTGGCAGCTTGCGTTATTGTTATAGTATCGAGAACAGCACCGCCTCCTACTGCTCCTGTAAGTGTTATTGCCCCTCCTGTTCCGGCGTTAAGTATGAGGTTTCTTGCTCCGCCGGTACTGTTTGTTGTGCCGGCAATATCAATATTAGCACCTGCTGCATCGCCATCTGTCGTATCCAATGTTATCGTGGCGGCTCCTAGAAGGACATTATCATCGATATTGATAGCAGCGCCTGCTGTTACGATGTTGGCGTTGAGGTTTGTTGTCGCGCCGCTACCGTCGAGAGTTACAGTGCCTGCGCCAGAAATACCAGTTCCTTCAGACGGTCCATAGACAGTAATACTTCCTCCTGATGGTGTTTGTATTGTCACGTTATCATTAAAAGAGACGCCACTCGTCGTTGCAACGCCCGTTGTTATAACGTGTTCGCCATCAGTTCTGCCAATAGTTATTCCACTTGTGCCATCTTTTATCGCCGCTATTTCTGTAGCAGACAAATAAAAATCTGAAGTGCTGGTTGTTGCTATATTAATAGCTGTGTCAACAGCCAAAGGCTGTAGTATAACCGCTCCTGTTGTTATTATTGAATCGGCAGTAGGGTCTAGTGCAATAGCGTCTGCTGTTATCGTAATTGCGCCAGTTCCTGCATCTAATGTCCCTAGCCCTGTTGTAGGAGCACAATTAATTGTTCCTGCCGTTAAATTTATAGGACCATTATTTGTAACAATCCCTCCATCGTTTAGCTCCGCGTCGTCAACGAATAGTGTAGTTATCACACAGCTGGAACCTCCAGTGATGGTAAAAGCGCTTCCTTCAGGGGCTCCCGCCAAAGACATTCCTGCAAGTGTGACAGCGCCATTTGTAAGTATCGTTGCTGGGTAGTTGAAAGAATAAGGTGTATCTGTTCCTATATATACCGTTCCGGTTCCGTCGGCGCGGCCTATAATCAGCCCACCGTCTGGCAGTAGATTGTTGCTGTCGCCCTGTGTTGTAAAGAAATCAGCTCCGGTAGAAGCTCCAAAGGCGAAGTCTAGCCCCACCACACTAGGAGTCAAAGTAATCGTACCGCTTGCTATCAAATCAGCATCTGTAGTCACCTCATCAGCGGTAATCGACACATTGCCTGTAGCAGTAACAGCGGCGTTAAAGTCAACGATGCCTGTTCCTGATCCTGTCCCCGTTGTTATTGTCAAGTCGTTGCTAGCAAAGATTCCACCAAATGTTACTGGTGCTGTAGATCCAAGTATTGTCAGAGGGTATGTATTATAAGTACCAGCCCCGACATTAATTGCAGCGGTTCCATCAGAACGTCCTATTGTCAATCCGCCTGTAGGTTTTAGTTTGCCCATCTCAGCTGCTGTAAAGTTAAGGGTTCCTGCTCCGCCAGAAATTCCTATTGTAATATCTGTGTAGGGCTCTATAGTAATCGTTCCGGTGGTTGTTAGGTCATCATCTATAATTATTGTTCCTGCTTTAATTGATACATCGCCACTGCCAATATCTGCAGGATAGCCTGTGCTAATTGCGACGTATCCTCCATGCTCTATTATCACATCACCATCTACTACTGTGAGGTCACCATCTATATCAAAGTTGCCACCCCCTGTAGAAGTGAAATTCCCTCCCACCCCTAATGTAATATCAGCATCAATATCTGCAATTCCTGCTGCTGCCCCCGCTGTAAGTGTTAAATCTCCACTTCCAGAGCTCAGATCTATTTTAGCGTTAATGTCGAAATGAACTCCTGTGGTAAGTGTGAGGTCGGCGGTACTAAAAATAGCGCCAGCAACAGTGATCGAACCTTCCAGCGTTCGTACCGTTAATGGATAGCCAAAGCTTAACGCTCCTATTTCTATAGCACCTGTCCCGTCGGCGCGCCCGATAATGTTGTTGGTTACTCCCCTAAAAAAAGGCAATTCATTCGTATTTACAGTAAAAAGGCCGATATCATTAACAATACCTATCGTTGGATCTGCTGCACCAGAAGTAGGCTGAACAGTAAACGTTCCTGTTGTTGCCACAGGGGCAAGAATAGTGCTGGTATCAGAAGTAATAACTATATCGCCAGAGCTTGAAATGCCAGTACCACCGGTAGCTATTATAACATCGCCATCGCCCGTGCCCGACGTCATATTGAGTGTTCCCGTCCCCATAGTAATGCTCCCAGTACTTTGAAGGGTGACGTCAGTGGCAGTGTCCGCGCCACGAGTCTCAATTGTCAAAGGAGCGTCCCCTGTCATTGTAACATCACCCGTAATGCTGATCGCCCCTGATAATGATAGTATCGTTATTGTATAATCATGAGTAAACGTCCCCACTGCAATGGCGCCCGTTCCATCAGACTGCCCGATAAGATTTGTAGTGGCACCATGTAAATATGCCATCTCGTTATTTGTT
>Ga0209249_1001232_pt1 | contig 25561 bp, 29 predicted proteins | sample SaaInlV_200m_DNA_4_FD_184653 | JGI IMG/M metagenome (GOLD analysis project Ga0209249, IMG submission 184653) | Marine microbial communities from expanding oxygen minimum zones in the Saanich Inlet - SI037_S3LV_200m_DNA (SPAdes) (version 2) | ecosystem: Environmental > Aquatic > Marine >...
GCGAATATAAGACGATGCTTTGCTTTGTTGATAGCCATTGATAAATATCCTTTTGCTCATCTTCCCGATCAATAAAAAAAGGTTCATCCACAATAATGCCATATCTAAATGGGTTTAACATAGGTGAAATGTATTACGCATACCTGCATAACGCAATAGTGCGTATTTGAAATGATGGTTGATGATTATTAGCCTTCGAGAAGGCTGAGTTGAAAGTAGGAAAGTCAAAAGTTGGAAAGTCGAAAGTGGGAAATGAATTTATTTTGATCTTTTTGGAATAAAATCCGATATATTTTTTAAAATCAAAGATTTAGCTTCCGCCATTTTGTCTTTTTCTTCTTTTTCACTATTAGCAGCAAATTCTCTCATAAATGCTAAAACCATTCCTAAACCAATTCCCAATATACCCGCTAAAATAACCATGAGTTTTTTATTAGGCTTAGATCGCTGTAATGGAATTTCTGGTGCATCTAAAATGACAACATAATCAGATTCTTTTACCGCTTCAATTTTGGTGGTTTCTAACTGTTGTTTAAGCGTTGTAAAAACCCCAATTAAAACAGTTACTTCCCTACCAAAACGTTGTTGTTCCAATTGCAGTAAAGGAGAATTATCTATGCGGCGATTATGAGTGGTAAAATCTCGAAGTGCTTCTTCAGCTTCATTTAATTCCTTCTCTATATCCACAATTCGTTCTTCAATAAATTGTTTAGTTTCAGATGTTTTTGCTTTGTTATACACACGTTGATGGGAATCCAATTCTTCAATCAAAGCATGATTAATGCTTGCGGCAAGCTTTGGTTCAGATGCTTCAATATTTAAGGTAAGTATAGCCGTTTTAATATCTTCTGAAATAGAAATCATAGATAAAAAATTATCAACTGCCAATATTTCTAAAGTATCTATACTAAACTCAGGTTCTTCATTTCCGTAAGTTAAAATTTGAAGCAATGATTTTTGTGCGCCGAACTCATGTGTATCAAATTTTCGTTTCAATACGGTACGCGCTAGCGTACGGCTTTTAATAATTTCCGGATATACCCACTTTGGTTCAGATTGACCTGTCGGAATATTAATACCAAATTGTGCAGCTAACCCAGCCGCTTGCGACATCCCCCCGCCACTGGATGAGGACATAATCGTTGCTGTGGATGTATAAATCGGCTTTGCAATAAATAATACGTAAACAATCGTTAAAGCACATAAGATTGTCGGTGTAATAATAATAATCTTTAATTGACGCGCTAGAGTGAGCATAATGTCCGTTAAAGAAATCGTATCTTCTTCAAAATAATACGGTTGTTGGAATTCAGTTGGTGCTTGTTTGGAATCGTTCATATGCTTAAGGGAATACGGAGACCGGAAACCGTAGAATGTTTAAAACAATTTTGGATGATGGATTTATGATGATAGAGTTCGTTCATTTGTTATGCTTTCTTTTCTCAAGATGTTTTTATAATACTGGTCAATAATTTAACAATGGATTCGATCATATTAAATAAAACAGTTCTATTTTAATCTTTACTACCGTTCATTCCTTTTCATCGCTCATCAGGCAATTTTCAATTCTAAATAATAAATTTTCAATCTAGACGTGGCTCCGCCCCGTGACTCACAAAAAAGTCTTAAGTTTAAAGTCGAAAGTGAAAAGTTGTTTAGTTAAATCAATGAGCAAAAGCTCATGGTATCTATTTATATACTTTCAACTTTCTAACTTGCTACTTTCTTCACAGGTTTACCCCAAATAAGTAAAGCATGATCCATATTCAACTGCACCCATAGAGAACGTAATTCTTTTTCAGTCACCACCATAGGTCGAAGCTTACGAGAAAGCTCCTCTCCTGCTCTTTCTGCAATTCTGTCTAATTCAGATATATTAATATCTCCCAATAATACAACATCAATTAACCCTGAATCAATCCCTTGAGCATAATCCCCAACGATGTAAGCTGTCTTTACATCACCCAATTTTTTAATCAGGGACTCAATGACTTGATCAACACCAGATACCTTTTGGATAAGAGACCGGATTTCCCCAAACAAAGCATGCTTGTTATTGGCGTAATATTCGATAGTCCGCCCCACCTTTTCCGATGAAATAAGCTTGGCGTCCGTCAATCGATTTAGCTCGACACGCACCCCATTGGTAGATTCTTTAAACTCCGCAGCTAAACCACGTAAATATCCACGGGTACCTGGGTTTAGAAAGAACTTCGTAAGAAGCTTGACTCTCGTCTTTGATGCTATAAGTGTATCTAACATAATAATTATTTATAGAGTATGAATACTACTCGTTTTAATCATTATTGTCAATAATTTTTTTTGAATTAAAATGATGCTGGTGACATTTCCTGTATTGAGTGGGGGGAATCAACGCTCATTTTCTATGAAAATTCCAAAATTCTCCAGGTCCCGAATCGGCCTGTTTTGCCTAAAGCGCGTGATTCTGGATCGCCAGCTCTAGATAAGAAATACAGATTATACCGAGTACGTTATATTATAAAATATATCTAAAATTATTCTTACAAAATAAATTTTGCTTTTAACAAATAGTTTGTAATTTTCTAGGCTCTAGTCGTCCATTTGAGAATGAATTGAAATGATGATAAGCTTTGTCGCCTAAAATTGATTTTTAGGTAAAAACGGGTAAAAAGATTAAGAGCGTTAGCGCTTTTTGATCCGGTAGCTCAGTTGGTAGAGCAGTGGCCTTTTAAGCCATTGGCCGTGAGTTCGAGTCTCACCCGGATCACACACAAAAAGCCCCTTTTCTCGACGAGAAAGGGGCTTTTTTATTGGCCTTTATTTAGACACTCTCGATATGACAGAAAAAGACACAAATTGATCGATTTATGAAAGCCAAGAACTTTGGAAATCTCTGTTTGACTATATCCTATTTTAAGCATCGACTTAACTATGTATTTTTGTTCTAGCGCGAACTGGCTACCTTTTTTTGATTTACATAGTAAAGTTTTTTATTTATTTTATAAACACCAGTTTTCTGACAGAATGAAATTCACCAGCAGAAATGGTGTAAATATACATTCCCGTAGAAAGCATTTTCCCCATGTCATTGGTGCCATTCCATCGAACAGAATGATACCCTGGATCCATTTCTTTATTTACCAGTGTTTTTATGCGTTGTCCCATAATATTATGTATCTCCATTCTTACCTGAACACGCTCCGAAATATCATAACGAATGTTTGTAACAGGATTAAAGGGATTGGGATAACTTTGATGTAAAGCAAAGGTTTCAGGGATACTTCCTTCATCAATGGATAACATTATTTCAAAACCATTATACTCGTTATCAGGCAGAACCGTAGGTAAATTATAATTTGAATTTGTTAAAATTGCGTAAACAGCCGTATCTTGTGCCTGAACCAATGTTGGCGTATTTAAAGTCCACTCATCACCAATTTCATCCAGACGCCCCTCATAAGCCTGAGCCCCAAGAATCGACGTCAACGCCCAATAAGTATATTCCGTTATCATGCAATCGTAGGTACATGTTTCATCATAATAAGAATACCATGCACCTTCTGGATATTGAGATGGTATTTCTACAAAATATCCTCCACGAGCATCATCCATTGCATTTGCAATTTCTGAGCCATGCGCCTCACCAAAAATATTCGGATATACAATGGCGTATCCTTCATGAGTAATTAAATGAAGCACTTCTTCTAAAGAAGCATCAAAAGCATCATTCGTCGAGTTTGCATTAAAATCAGGATGGGTCTCAAAACCAAATAAATCTTGAAAATGTTCATGGTTTGGAAAATCATAATTGGAGGATTCAGCTTCATTTTCAGTATTGTGCATTATTAATGTAGCGCCAACGCTGATTAGTTGATCAACTACTGCTTGATTGTCAACCACACCATCTTCATCATTATCAAGGTATTGTGCCAAAATTTTCCCTGCATGAATTACTTTATTTTCAGGTGTTTGCTCTGATGCTAAAATTTGAACGCCAAATATATTTATTTGTTTTGGAAAAGGCTCCGCTAATACTATTGTAAAAAATAGCACCATTGAAAATAGAGTTGTTATCACTTTTTTCATTTGATTCTCTTTTGAATTATCAATGATGTTTTTAATGCCTGCTTAAATTATTTAAGCAGGCATTAAAACTAATATATTATTTGAGTAAAATCATTTTCTGATTTTCGCTATAATCACCAGCTTGAATCGTAAACAAATATACACCGGCACTCATGGGTTTTCCTTGGTCATTTACCGCATTCCATTTCACCGCTTTAAATCCTGCCTCTTGTGTTTGATTCACTAATGCCTTTACTTGCCGGCCTAACATATCATAAATAGTGACTTTTACAAATGCTTGTTCAGGTAAATCATAACGGATTGTGGTTTCAGGATTAAATGGATTCGGATAGTTTTGATATAAGGCAAAAGTTTCTGGCATCATTTTATCGCCAATAGATAGCATGGCACTAATATCCCACTTTACTTCCAAATACTCTGGTGAAGCATCTGTCGTATCCGTTCCATCTGTAGATTCTACAGACCACCACCATGTGCTTGTATCCGCTTGTGTCGTGATTTGATCATATACATATTGATAAGACAAATCTAAAGATGTATTCGTGGTTACAGAATCTCCACCAGTCCCTACACCGGGCTGAACCCAAGCAAATGTGTATTCAATTGCGTCTCCATCAACATCGGCTGATGCACTCCATTCAAAATGAGCTAAGCCCGTGCTAATATTATCTTGAGTTATGGATATAACAGCATTTGTCGCACTCAAATCAAAACCACTTGGAGCATCGTTTACAGCATTTACCGTGACCGTAACCGTTGCAGGACTTGAATCAAGATTGCCATCGTTTGCTTTGTATGTAAATGTATCTGTCCCATTCCAATTTTCATTGGGCGAATACGTAAGACTTGGAGCTGTCCCTGATATTGTTCCATTGGATGGAGCATTTACGACACTAAACGTGAGAGCATCATCATTGGCATCCGAACCTGTGAGAATAACAGCAAGGTCTGTATCTTCATCTGTTGTAGCTGAAATATCATCAACCGTAGGAGCTACATTGGTAGTTCCCGATAAATTCATAGTAAGCGCAATTGTGTCTACACCCATATTATGAGTAACGAATAAACTGCCTGTAAATACATTTGCATCCAACCCTACAGCATTAAAACTCACCTGTATAGTTTCTGAAACATTTGCATCCACGACTCCAAGGGAAGGAGATGCGGAAGCCCAACCTTGAGAAGATTCAACCAGAACATTATCAATCGCCCAGCCATACGCCCAGTGACCATCATCATCTGAATGAAATCGAATATGGACAGATTGCCCAACAAAATTTGACAAATCGATTTCAACATTAGACCATGTTGGTCCATTTCCTATTGATTGTAAAACGCTCCAATCTACACCATTTGTTGATATTTCTACCATACCAAGATGCGTGGTGCTAAATTGTTCTGGGGGCAAATAGGAAGCAAATTTTAACGTGGCAGATCCTGCCAAAGTCAAATCTAATACAGGCATCATTAACATATCTACGCTTCCATCGCTACCGCTACCACCAGCATCATCATTTGCATAGGCATAATTTCCATCAAAGTCTGGTGGTGTAAAATAAGTCGTAGATGTTGCACCAAATCCCCAGCCGATTGCATTTGTAGATGAAGACCATCCTGTTGGAATACTTCCACTGCTAAAGTCTTCAAAAAGAATAGTATCACTTTCTAAATCATTAAAGGCAAATCCAATTTGGTAGTTCAATACGGAACCTGCTTCACCTGTATTTGAAATGGTAAATGATTCATTCGCCGTCGTCTCAGGATTCATACTAACCGTAATAGCATCCGTACTAATCGATGCTACCGGTATTTTTTGAAAACCATCGCTAGTAAATAAGCCACGACCATGCGTCGAAGCTGCCACTAAATTATCCGCACGAATTTGAAACATATCGGTTCTTACATTGGCTAAACCAGTGTTTGATGGAAGCCAATTTGGAGAAGCTCCATTAAAATCAATGCTATTCCAAACGCCTAATTCGGTTGCGAGTAAGACTTCATTTCGGTTTGTGGGATTATACACCGCCCATCGAACAGGCATATCCGGTAAATTTCCCTCTTTTTCTGTCCACGAGCTTCCTCCATCCATCGTTTCCCAAACGGAGGAAACGCCATAATTGGAAAAAGTAACCAAAATTTGGTTTTCCGATTCACCCAGTTCAATACAGGAAACGTAACCATTAGGAAAGGATGAACCTGTTATTTCTACGATTGTAGGATTTACAATATTGGCGTTTGTTACTTTAAAAACTCTCCCGGCACCCGATCCTATGAAAAGTGTATTGTCGGTGAAATCTGATGCTCTAAAATGGGATGCTTTGTCACCCAAAATTATATCAATCTGAGTCACTATTATATCACTTTCATCTTGCGGAATCTCCCAGGCCACATAAGAGCTTGCATCAAAAGTTGAGTATAGAATATTTGCATTGTCATCATAATCGCAAGGATTAATAAACCGCCCCATTTGATTGGAAGTTATAGGATAAAAATCTGCTCCACCGTCTGTGCTCAAATAATAATTATTATATACGTAAGACGTAATTTGATAGTTTGAATTATTTTGGTCAATAAAACAATAGGCACCATCTCCACCTGTAACTTCATTCGTTTCAACGACTCCGGTTGCGTTGACAAATTGCTGAGAACCATTATCCTGAGCACCCGCAAGAAAATAACTTTCTCCATCTGTTGGATGCATGGCAACACTATAAAACTGTGTTACATTATATCCGCTATTTCTATGACTAAATGTGGAACCACCATCTTCAGTAACATGAATTCCACCATCATTTCCGTAAACAACATATTCTGCATCACCAGGGCGAAATGTCATTGCATGTTGATCGGCATGAACTTCAGGAAGACTAAAGCCACCATACCAATGAGAAACCATCGCCCAGGTTGAACCACCATCTGTAGTTTTATGAAGGTCAATTCCACCGACATACATAGTTTGAGCATCCGTTGGATGGACAATTGCAATTAAATCATACCAAGATTGTCCACGCGTAAAATGATTATCATCTTCATTTAAAGGCATGGTTAAAGTTGTCCATGAAGCGCCACCATCATCAGAGCGGACAATTGCAATCATATCACTAGCGCCTCCTCCTCCTGCACATAATGCATAAATTTTATTGGCATCAGAAGGTGCAACGGCAATCTCTATTCGTTCAACACCACTTGGAAATCCATTGGAACTTGTATTTAATTGAGTCCAATTTGCGCCACTATCTGTGCTTTTATAAATGCCATCAGAATAAAATATTCCTAATGATGCATAAATTGAGCCATCAGCTCCAATTTCAAGATCCGCACCTTTTGGAGAACTACTCGTTCCAGTCAAAACTTGTGACCAAGAATTTCCCCCATCAGATGATTTATAGATTCCGCCATTTCCTCCCCACCAATATCCGGGGCGAGAAGCCACAAAAACATCTCCACTGCCATCTACCACAATTTTTTGAACAAAGTCAAAGGTATCATCACCAATCGTGCTTGCTAATTGTGCCCAAGTATTCCCGCCATCTTCAGTCTTAAATATTCCAGCTCCCTTAACAGCGCCACCGTTTCCCCAGCCTTCGCCGGTTCCTACATAAAATACTTGTGTGTTTGATGGATCATAAGCGATGGTTGAAATAGCAATATTTACCCAAAAGCCATCTACACTCACCCAACTCGGGGCACTGACTGTAATATCGTCCGTGTACCAAAGACCACCAGAGACACTTCCTGCCCAGAATTTTTTATTTGTAGCATCATTGGGGTCAAACATGATAGCTCTGGATCTACCGCCCACATTACTTGGTCCATGTTCAATCCAACTTGCATCTCTTGATGCTGACATTGTCGCACGAAGTTCTTCCGCATAATCATACGCCTCAAATAAACGCTCTCTCGGAACATCTTTTGTTGCGGGATCCATCGTCATTAAAAAATCATGCTCCCAAGCTAAATCAGGTCTGTCTTTTTTAACCAAACGTTTCTTCCATTCTTTCGGTGTTAAGTTTTCCCGTTGATTAAATGGGTGATTTTTCAAGTATTGTTCAAATTCAATTCGTTCTCTTGTGTTGTTATTTATAGTATCAATATTGACTATAAATAGTAAAATAACTGCTATTATACCGGTGATGATTCCTGCTTTTTTCATTGGATTTTCCTTATCGTTTTTTTTGAATTGAGCACAAAACAAAGTTTTAGCTCATATTATACAATGACATTTTCACCTATCTTATCTAATTCAGCTAATTTTAATAATAAACTATCTTCTAATGATGCACCATGAATCATAGTGATCGCCATGAAGCTAGTCAATATCGTACATTGTTTTAAAATTTTAAACATCGTTATCATTTTGTATCTTTGTTCCAGCGTGAGCTGGTTGCCTATCTGCTGACTGGCAGGCACTTAAGAGTTGAATTCAGGGATTATTAATCGAATCCTAAATTTTTATTAACACCCACATCCACCGCTAGCAGGTTCGTTTTGAAGGTCTCCTTCGATACATGTGGTATCAAATCCCCCTCGTGTATTATAAACCGTGGTTACGCGAAGTTCATTTACAGCCAATACTTTTGATAAATCGTTATAGATGCGTTTTGTTGCTTCTTCTTGAAAAATCCCCACCTGCCTAAAGCTGATGATATAATATTTCAAAGATTTGAGCTCAATACATTTACCGCCACTTGGGAAATATTCAATTTTCAAATAGGCGAAATCAGGTAAGCCGCTAAAAGGACAAACCGCAGAGAATTCTTGTGTTTCTGTCAAAATATATTGTTCCGGACTTTCAAATGGAAATGTTTCCAAAAAATTAGACTTGATGTGACTTTGATCTAAATAATCAAATTGTTTTCCTTCTGCTTTTGCCATTATGACCCCTTATAGATGCAACCTGTTGTGCAGGTTTCTTTTATTTCGATAGAAGCCAAATTGTCTAAGTTTGGCTTTAATGTATCCCAAATCCATTTCGCAATATTTTCACTGGTCGGATTTTCAAGACCTTCAATTTCATTCAAATAATGATGATCCAATTGTTCGTAAATAGGCAAAAAAGCCTTTTTCAAATCGGAAAAGTCAAGCACCCAACCCAGTTTTGAATCCACAGGACCTTCCACGCCAATCCTAACTTTAAAGGAATGACCATGAAGACGCCTGCATTTATGTCCCTCTGGCAGATTGGGAAGCAGGTGAGCTGATTCAAATGTGATATCTTTGTAAATGTGCATAATTATCCTATGGGAGTCCTAAAAATTTATGCATTTGAAGGCTTATTTGCCAATGGGGATGCGCATGGCAATAGGCTACAGTTTTTTCAATGTTTTCGTCTCGGCTTGGTCCATCCATGGGTTGAAGTAAAAAATGCTTAAAATCCAAATTTATAAATTGTGCAGGATCTAGGGAAGCTTGAGGGAAAACGAGTTTGAGCTCATCTCCTGACTTTAGGATAAAGTCTGACTCCATCTTGGGTGAAACACAAATCCAATCAATCCCGTTTGGAGGTATGAGAGTGCCGTTGGTTTCAAGTGCTATGGTGAAATTATATTTATGAAAAACATCAATCAACTTTTGATCTAATTGTAATAAAGGTTCGCCACCTGTGCAAATGACAAAGGGGCGAGCATGGGTCCCTTTGGGCCAAAAACTTAAAATATGTTCTGCCAATAAAATTGCACTTTCAAAAACGCCTCCCCCACCGCCATCCGTGCCATTAAAATCTGTATCGCAAAAATTGCAAATTGCGTTTTCCCTGTCTGCTTCTTGACCATTCCATAAATTGCAACCCGAAAAACGACAAAAAACAGCAGGCCTTCCCGACTGCATGCCTTCACCTTGAATGGAATAAAATATCTCTTTAATATGATAGGACATTGTAATACTTAATATTGGAGCGGATCAATAAAACCCGCTTCCTGAAATCCTTTTAAACGCAATTGGCACGAATCACAATGACCGCAGGCTTGTCCCAACTCTAAAGGATCATAGCAAGAATGCGTCTGTGAATAATCCACGCCTAATGTCATTCCTTTTTGGATAATCTCTGATTTTGTTAAATCAATTAATGGCGTGTGAATCGTAAGTTTTTGAGACTGCTCTACACCGGATTTTGTCGCAAGATTTGCCATATTTTGGAACGCTTCAATATACTCAGGCCTGCAATCGGGATAGCCACTATAATCCATGGCGTTCACTCCTATAAAGATATCACCTGATTTTAAAACTTCCGCCCAAGCCAAAGCAAGCGACAGAAAAATCGTATTCCGAGCTGGCACATAAGTAATCGGAATGTCTTTTGAATCAATATCTACATCTTTTGGCACGTCAATTTGGTCGGTTAGGGCAGAACCACCAAATGATCTTAAATCAATTTGAATCGTTTTATGTTCAGAAACTTTTAAAGTATTTGCCACAGATTGGGCAGATTGGAGTTCATACTTATGACGTTGACCATAATCAAAAGAGAGGGCATAATTGTCGAACCCCTTTTCTTTAGCCATGGCCAAACACGTAGCAGAATCTAATCCACCACTTAATAAAATGACGGCTTTTTTCATTTTACAATATTTTTATCCCCTGCAAATTGAAATAGATAAAATATATTTACACAAACGATAAAGAGATTCACAATAAGAACAGGATATAATTGAAGTTGCCAGCCATAAACAGAAAAAGCTAAAGCACCTACAAGATTGAACCATCTTAAATATTTAATATTGCTCATGGTCAAAGATATTGCAATCGTTACTGATGCAAAATACCCAAGCCATTCTATGTAATTGTTTTCCATAAGTTTTGATTACTTTCCTTAATATCATAAAATAAGTGGCGGCAATTTATGAACCTGAACAACGATTAAAAAGCACGTTAATATTTAAATAATTGAAAATATATTCAAATATTTCACAATTTTTCTTGTGCCGAATCAACAGGTAGCTCTATACTTTGTCAGCCTTTTTTGGCAGAAAATTTTGAATACGAAATTTTTTGAAAAAGGCTGACAGATGAATGATAAGTATAGCCCGCATGGCTATATGAATCGCGAGTTAAGGCTTCAGGTTGGCGTTTGAAGCCTTTTCTTTTTATATGTAGATTCTAACGTTTATTGACAATGGGGGCGATCGGTTTCGACGGGATATGAGAAATGCTAGATTGCATGCGGAGGATGTCAGTTCCCTCCTTAATCATCTGACAAAACACATAAATGCCGATTACGGCTACATGGCTGCAGCTTAACTGATGCAACCCGTCCCGAGCTTGATGCGTCTATGGTTGGGCTCAGGGACGTCACCTACATAGGCTGGCTCCGAAATCTGCCTGTGTTTTTGGAGTAAGATAAAGCAGGCTGGTTCCACTCTATTTTTGTCCTTGGTTGGGCGTGGAATAAGATAAAAATCGAGAGACTAAGCATGTAGATGTCTTTCATCCCTCTATTTCGGACGGGAGTTCAATTCTCCCCGCCTCCACTTCGTTCCGGCGGGTGAACAGAATTCACCTAATGAATTTCGATTAATACACTTCTTTTCTGTGAGCTATTCGGATTACAGTAATAAGTAAAATATTATTTTCTCTTAAGTAAACAAGCCGATAATTCCCAGTTCTTTTTCTGTATCAATAAATGGAGAAAGTATTCAGATCTTTTCTGTTCATTTTTCCCCAGTGTGGGGAAAGTAAATGGAACATTGGAGATTTGATTGGATAAAAATAAAAATTACTTTCGACTAATATCCGTCGGATTAATATTTTAAATTAGCGGTACATTCTATCCAACATTAGAGGAGAATATCATGCATCAATATGAAAATTTTCATATTGTGGATCATCCGTTGATTCAACATAAACTTTCACTCATCCGAGAAAAAACAACGGGTCATAAAATTTTTCGAGAATTGGTGAACGAGGTCGCCACTCTCGTCGCTTTTGAACTCACACGAGATTTCCCTACAAACAGTACCCAAATCAAAACGCCTATGACATCCACCACAGGACAAACTATCGTTGGACAAAATGTAGTTTTGGTTCCTATTCTTAGAGCTGGACTTGGTATGGTGGAAGGACTCATTCAGTTAATCCCTAATGCGCGTGTGGGTTATGTGGGAATGGAAAGAAATGAAAAAACCCATGAGCCAGTAGATTATTACTTCAAAATCCCAAAAGAGCCTGAACATAAAAATTTTATTCTTATCGATCCCATGCTCGCCACAGGAGGGACAGCCATTGCAACAGCGAACAGCTTAAAAAAACGTGGGGCGACTCAAATTAAATTTATGTGCTTGATTGCCGCACCAGAAGGCATGTCTGCGTTCTGTGAAGCCCATCCAGATATTGAGGTTTATACGGCGGCTTTAGATGAAAAGCTCAACGAGAATAAATATATTATTCCTGGTTTGGGTGATGCAGGCGATCGACTCTTTGGGACACTCTAAGAAGCAGTATAATCTCCAATGAAATCTAATCTTCCCAATCCGAATAATTTGGCGTAGAAGGATCACCCATCAAAATATTGAATAAATCACTCTCTAAAGATTCAATAGGTGATTCGATAATACGCCCCAGTTCAACGCTATCCTGATAAAAAATGAATGTGGGGACATGATGGATATTTTTCCCTTTCTCATCCCCTTGTGGGTTCTCTCGATTGCGATCAAGAAAGGAAATAGCCTGCGCTTCATTTGGAAAATTAATTTGATCTAAGATTGTATAAAATCGCGGTACTTCTCGCCGACTATCACCGCACCAAGTCCCCATGAAAATTTCAATCGTAATTCCCTTCATAAAATCAGCTACGACCTTTGACAGCTCTTTATCAAGTTCATAGTTTTCATAATGCGCTTTAAACCACGCTTTGAAAGGCGTTTTTTCCAAATCTGAACGAAATCCACGCCCTACTAAAATGTCATTATCTGTTTTTGAATCCGCTTCAAGTTGCGTTTGAGCAGAGACAATGCTTAAGATTGCGATAAATAATAATTGTTTCATTGATGACTCCATATTCTCTTATTTACTAAGGGCAAATCTACTGCTCCAAAATCTTTCTTGTTAATGCTGTTAAATTCGTATAAACATCATGATGCGTTTTTTCTAATCTCTCTCGACTGGTATGGCCGATGGCCACCAATGCGCAATCTGCACCAATGGCATTCGCGACTTCTAAATCATGTATCGTATCACCAATAAATAAAACTTCGTGTGGACCATAATGTAATTCATCCATCCAAGCTTTTCCTATTTCAATTTTTCCATCTGCATAATGATTATTAATACCCAAAATTTTAATAAAATATTCTCTAATTTTGTGATGATGAATTAAATTATCTAAATAATCCTGACGACTTGCAGACAAAATGGATTGGGTCATTCCTAAATCTCTGAAAGTCTTAAGTGTATCCATCGTATCATAATGCAAAGAAGCTTCTTTGGCCCGTTCATTATATCGCTCAATAAATTCAGAACCAGAAATGGTAAATGGCTCCTTCTCAAAATCGAAGCCTAAACGCCTATAATAATCAATCACTGGAAACGTAAAAATATCTAAATAATGCGCCTCCTTTAACGGAGGCATGGCTCGCTTAGCCAAAACTTGATTCATGGCACTCACCGAAAGCCATCGATCATCTAATAAGGTTCCGTTCCAATCCCAAATAATATGTTTATACTTTGCCATTTTTATTCCATGGAAGTTCGGACAAAATCATGGATGTTGGGATAATTATTCTTTGCGTAAATTTGGCACTCTATGGACCACTTTATCCAAGCACTCAAAACGCGTCTTTCCGCCTCACTCCCCGGTGTTCCCGCTCAAATGAAGTTTTGTATTCGCAGCAAAGAAACATTCAATTCTCTTGAGCAAAAATATGATTTAAAACCTGCAGGAACCCTCTTGCTTCTTTTCCCTGTAAATGGATCTATATGCTTTTTTTTAACAAAACGAACGGAAACACTAGAGCATCATAAAGGGCAAATTTCCCTCCCTGGTGGCGTGCAAGAAAAGGGAGAATCCTTGCTAGAGACAGCTTTGCGAGAAACACGAGAAGAAATTGGCATCAATGAAAATATTGAAATTCTAGGACAATTATCACCTTTACCTGTGCCCGTAACTGGCTTTGAAATTCATCCATTTGTTGGCTGGCTCCCTCGTAAACCTCGAACCGTTCTTCAGAAAGAAGAAGTGGATAAAATTTTGATTATACCCGCTGAAGATTTAATGAAAAATGAATTTCAAAAAGTGAAAAAGGATAATCTTCGAGGATTTTCTGTAGATATTCCCTATTTCTACCTCAATCAAGAAATGGTTTGGGGCGCAACATCAATGATTCTTTCCGAATTTAAAACCATCATTTCACCTCTATTCTCAAAGGAAGCATCATTATGAATCTTGGCCATTGGCTCAATTCACTTGACGCTTGGGATCATCTGGTTATTTTCCTCCTATTTGGCTTGGGCTTTTATGCGAGCCGAAAGACTTTCCAGTTTCTAAAAAGGATCTATGAAAAAAATCAAAAAGAAAATCTATTTTCACCCACATTTCGAATTACGCCCCTTCCTTTATTGGGCTTAGCCATTCTTTATACGATTATATTATATCAATTTTTAGGTGATTTTATCAACATCGTATTAGAACAGCTTCGATAATTATCTAAGCTTTTTTTAACCATTTGACAATATCTGTGTCCAATTTATTAACGTTAAATAGGTAATTCTTATGAAATTGATAAAATATATCCTTCCGTTCTTAGTCCTCATTTCTGTTAGTATGGCTGATCATAGAAGATTTAAGTCTCATCGACACAAAAGACATAATAAGCAAGGCCTTACCATGCATTGGCGGTGGAATCATGGATGGCACAATTGTGGAAATAAAAAAAATGTGGTGATTGTAAAAACACAGCAAAACGAAAAAGATAATCAGAGATCCGTCTTAGATATAATCAAAAAAATAGAAAAACTCGCCGAATTAAAAGAAAAAGGGTACATCACTGAAAAGGAATATGAAAAAAAGAAAAAAGAGCTATTGAATCGAATTTAAAATTTCTTTCTCTTTCTTAATTTATCCATTCCTGTCCAAACCATCTTGGGCAATTTTTCCAAAGCGTTAAATTGTCCCGCGCCTTGGAGCCATTCACCTCCATCAATCGTAATCACTTCTCCATTGACATAAGCAGAACCATCGCTCATAAGATAGGCCGCTAAATTTGCCAATTCTTCTTGCTCGCCAAAACGCTTTAGTGGAACTCGGTTCTTCATCTTTTTCTCGATACCAAAACCTGGAGGAGCCAATCGTTTCCATGCCCCTTCCGTTGGGAAAGGACCGGGTGCAATCGCATTAGTTCGAATTCCATATTTTGCCCATTCAACAGCTAAAGATCGAGTCATAGCCAAAACACCTGCTTTTGCTGCCGCCGAAGGAACCACAAATCCAGAGCCAGTCCACGCGTAGGTAGTCACAATATTTAGAAAAACACCGCCATCTTTTTTCATCATTTCTTTTCCAACCGCCAAAGTGCAATTAAATGTGCCTTGAAGCACAATATCTACAACCGTTTTGAAAGCATTTTCTGATAGGTTTTCGGTGGGCGAAATAAAATTTCCTGCGGCGTTATTGAGACAAGCATTTATTTCACCGAAATGATCTACCGTTTTTTTGACCATTGCTTGCACTTGCTCCGGCTCACGAATATCGGTAGAAATAGCCAATACTTTTCCACCTGTTTCAGCTGAAATTGCCTTTGCGCTTTGATCTAAGACATCTTGACGTCGACTGGTAATGACTAGGTTGGCACCCAATTCTGAAAAACGGGTTCCCATGGCAAGCCCTAATCCGGTACCTCCGCCTGTTACAATAATTGTTTTATCTTTGAGTAAATCTTTTTGAAACATGAATCTTCCCTGCCTTTTAGACTTACCTTATTGTTAAGGGCAGATTATTTTCCATCGAAAAGACCTTCAACTTTTTGACCCACTTTTTCCTCAACAGATTTTTGAGCGGAGGCTTTAACCTCTTCCAAACTTTCTGATGCGGATTTTTTGATGGATTCAATCGATTCGGAAACTGATTCTTTTAATCCTGCGGTCGTCTTTGGAATGTCATGGCCAGCCCAAGATAAATATGCAATGTATAGAATAAAAATAGCAGAAACAAACAGGACCAGTTTGATAATTTTCTTAACCACGCCCACCACAATAAAAAGTGCCAATATTACAGCAACAGCCATGTAGGTCGGATTCGATGTGAGAAGATTAATTATAGATTCCATATCGACCTAAATCTAATTCTCTTTTTCTATCATTTCAAGATTTTCGCTCGCTTAGATTTGTCATCAATAAAACTATAAATAATCTGTAATAACAATGGTAAGCGTATAAAAGAAAAAAGGGAACTGATATAATTGCTCCCTTTTGTTTGAGCCGGTGAGTGGAATTGAACCACCGACTTGCTCATTACGAATGAGCTACTCTACCCCTGAGTTACACCGGCATCTATCAAAATTCTTTATTGACTTAGAAGAAATTACGGATTTTTACCCTCATCCAAATACAGATTTATCAAAACTCATTTTCTTTTTTATTGCACAATATGCTATATATTTGCTATAATTAGTATATTATTTTAATATTTGGAGGTTGAACATGTCTGATATTTTGATTAAAAAAGTGCCATCTGCATTACACAATAAAATAAAAAACCGAGCTAAAAAGCATCATCGGAGTATGAATAAGGAGATTATAAACATTTTAGAGACTGTCCTACAAAATGGTGAATACACGTCTGAATTTCCGCCACCACTTTCTGTTTCTGAACCCATTGATGATGCCTTTATAAATCGTGCGAAAAGATCTGGTCGCTCATGATTGTCGTTGATACCAATGTGATTGCATATCTTATTATAAATGGCACATTTACAGAAAGAGCAAAAAAGGTATTTGCAAAAGATCCAAATTGGATTGTTCCGATTTTATGGAGATATGAGCTGATAAACATATTGGCAACTTTGGTTAATACAGAGCGAGCAGAATTGAATACAGTAATCTACCACTTTGAAAGTATTCAAAAAATATTGTCCAAATTTGAAAGAGAAGCAAGTTTTGCAAATGTATTAAGCATTTCTACTCAATATAAAATTAGTGCTTACGATGCTCAATTTGTTGCTTTAGCAATGGAATTAGATTTACCCCTTATTACACAAGATAAACACGTTTTGAAAAAAATTCCTAACCTAGCCCAAAGTATGTCTCAATTCATTTCTTAAGTCTTTTTGTTATGGCTATTTCGTAAAGCCATCTTTTTTTATATTCCATGTAAACAAATGCAGTCTGACAAGCATAATACTTAATAGAAATGGAATTTCTCATTCAAAATATTCTAAATGGAAACCCAGATGGATTCCGCCAAATTATTCAAAAATATGAGAAACAATTGCTAAAAATCGCTTATCATTTTATCCACGATTGGGATGGAGCACAAGATATCACACAAAATACGTTTATATCCCTCTATAAAAATTTATCCAAATTCGACTCCAGCAAAGCATTTGAACCTTGGTTATATCAAATCCATTTCAATCAATGTCGCTCAGATTATCGAAAGAGAAAAATTCGAAATCAAATGATGAAACTATTTGTAGCTGAAAAACCATCATTGGACAGCTATCAGGTAGATTCAGACATCATTCGAAAATGCATTGATGAATGTACTTGGAAACAAAAGACGGCTTTTATTCTAATGGAAATTGAAGGATTCTCATCCAAAGAAGCTTGCGAAAAAATGAATTGCAGTGATGCCACGGCACGCGTTCATTTGAAAAGAGCAAAAACAAATATACAAAATAAGTTAAGGAAATTGGGTTATGACACATAAAAAAAGACTTGAAGATTATTGTGAAAGAGAACAGAAAGCGTCTCCTCCGCCTCATCTCATCCAATCATTAGAAGCTTCTGTTATGGACGCCATTAAGCCGAAAAGCCATTCTATGGTTTGGGCTATGGGTCTTGTGGGAGTCATGAGTGTTTTGCTTGGAATCTTTCTCTTTCCAAAACAGATTGAACCCAAACCTTTTCAAGTGGAATCTGTCATTATGATGGAGAAACACACCGCCATTTGGATTGAACCTATTTCAAAATTAACAAAAGGATAAAACCATGAAAAAAATACGATTATTAATACTTATGCTAATTTTTGCTGTTTCATGTGATAAGAAAGAAGGGAAGGATCAGATTTTCGTACAAGTTCAATTAGCTGTATTTGAAATTAGCGGAAATGGATCTCAATTAGATTTCCCTGTTTTTTCTGGACATATTAGTATGGAAGAAATTGAAAATACGGTAAATACTACGCAAGAGATTCATGAAAAACTGTCTAAAATATATGATTTTAAACATTTTAAATCTTTTGGATTGATGAAATGGAATTCACTATTTATTCCGAATGAATCCATCAATAACGGAGTACCCATCTTTAGTGGTTTATCACCTGATTATGCTGATGAACATTACAATGCAGAGATTCTTTTTTCTTCCATCAATGAATCAACCGGCGAGTTTGCATTACGGATTTCAAGAAAAGATGATGAAAGTTATAGTCAATCAAAATACCAAAAAGTTCGAGTCAAAAGTGGAGAATCCGTTTCCATCGGTTCTCTTTACGACGAGAACAGAAATAAAGGATTATTGTTTGTTTTGTCCATGGAAAGTATAGACATAAAACCAAGTACCACATTTCAGGAGATTGAAAGTTTTTTCAATCATTCAAAAATCGAACAAACAATGCCCGATTTTGTAGAGCGTTTGCTCCAAAAATCAAAAGGAATGAAGGATTGGTCTGTTTCAATGAGCACAGATCCCAATGGAAAGGATTCAATTCTTACCATAAGTGCCACGTTTGATCAAGTTGACAAAATGCCACCTGAAATAAAAGCTGAATATGTAAAAATGCTTGAAAAGAAGATTGCCAAACAAATTGATGTGAGCAAAACAACGGACAGAAATTTTATTGCCATAGGAAAAAGACTCGAACTTCTCGAAGAGATATCATTGATAACAGAAAATCGCATTACAAAAAAAGAAAGGGACATATTAGATCGACTTGATGCCCAATTAAATCTATTAAAAGATAAACCAATTGAAAAAGAAGAGACTCAGAAGGCATACCACGATCTCGCTAAACAATTAAATGATTTTGCAAATAAATACGTTACCACTTCTCAATTAACTGACAATGGGAAAAAATATGTAACCGACTTACGAAGTAAAAGTCATCCCGATGCAAAATCTGTTCCTTATGATGTTCCGCCACAACCCTTGTCTTCTATCTCTCCGAAATACCCAAAAAAAGCAAAAGCTGAAGGAACTGAAGGCATGGTGATTATTCAAGCTTTTGTAGATGAATTTGGAAAAGTAAAAGAAACCATTATATTGAAGGGCGTTCCTAATTCGGGATTAAATCAAGCGGCAGAAAAAGCCATCAAAGCTGTGGATTGGATACCAGCCAAACATAAAGGAAATAACGTAGGCGTTTGGATTAGTCTTCCTATCAATTTCAAATTGAATTAGTGTTCGTGCTCACATTTACTGGGAATTCGAGAACCATCTTCTAATATCGCCCATTTCCAGATTGGCACACGTTTTTTTAATTCGATTATAAACCAAGACATGGCATCAATTCCTTCTTGGCGATGCTTGGAACAAATTACCACATGGAGACTGGTTTCCCCTATGTCAACTTTTCCAATGCGATGTTTACAAAATAAATCATGGATGGGGAATTTTGCGCAAGTGTCTTTAGCCAATTGAGTGAGTTCTACTTCAGCCATTCCTTCATACTGTTCATATTCCAACGCTAATATAGAATCACCATGTTCTGTGGCTCGGACTCTCCCGTTGAATATTAATTCTGCACCATCCTGTTGACGAGTATCGTCATTCGGGAAAAAAGTGATGGGTCCGTTGATTATTCCTATTTTAATCATTTGATTTGCCACAATGGCTCGAAGACACAAAAGGAAATAATATAATTTGTTTTTTATCTTTCATCCTGTTTTTCCTGTTCATTATTTTACCCGCCCTGCACCGGTGGAATGAATGCCACTTCATCCCCGTCTTTTAATTCAGTATCATTTGGAATATATTTTTGATTCACAGCCACTCGCAAAGAAATGTCATCTAATTTTCCCTTGGCTTTTTTGCGAATCATTTTTTCCAATTCAAAAGTGCTGGCTCCAGCTTCTAATTCCATTTCGAGTTCGTCTTTCCCAAAAGCGTATTTGACTTGAGAAAAGCATTTTATTTTTATTTTCATTTGATTAAACCACAGAGCCACAGAGAGCACAGAGAAAAAATAAAATAATATTTTCCTTCATTGTGTGTCTTGTAAATCCTATCCATTCTATCCTATTTCAATAATTTCCATTTGATGACTTTTGCCATCATAGATTAATAATCTCCCCACCAAATTTGGCTCGATACCCATAATCAATTTTACCGCTTCCAAAGCTTGGATATTCCCAATAATATTAGGAAGCATGCCCAAAACGCCAGCCTCCGCACAAGTGTCTCCGCTGCTTGACGAATCTGGGAATAAATCACTGTATCCAGGACTTCCATCCGCATTCAAAACTGCCACCTGACCTTCCCAACGATATAATCCGCCATAAATCATGGGCACATTTGTTTCTTTAGAAAATCGATCAATCAATTTTCGTGTCTTGATATTATCTGTCGCATCAATGATTAGATCACAATTTCGAATTAAATCCAAACCATTTTGTTCGTCTAAATATTCGTCGATTATTTCAATTTTTGTTACCGCATTTATTTTGTCCAAACTTTCTTTAGCGGAAATGATTTTCGTCTTTCCAATATCATCAGGACCATGTAACGCTTGGCGATGAAGATTGGATAATTCCACATCATCCCCATCAATCAAAATCAATTTCCCAATGCCAGCCATGACCAATGATTGAGCGACGGGACAACCCAATCCACCTAATCCAACGACACCCACACTCGCATTCATGAGTTTTTTCTGGCCATCCATTCCAATTTCGGGTAATACAGTTTGACGAGACCATCGACTCAAGTCTTCCTTTTTCGATTGAAATTCATTCCACGCTTGGGCACCACCCAATAAACTGAATGTATCTATCAAGTCATTTTCAATAATCATACCTTCTGTCACAATCCCGAACTGGCAGATTAACACTTTTGAACTTTTAATCTTTGGCAAAATTCCATCTTCAGAAACAATAGTGTCCAGTCCTTGCAATGGAAACTCAACCCGCTGATATTCGGGGCGAACATCAATCACAGTTAATTCGCTTATTCGATCGTAAAGTTCTTTGGGTGTAATAATCATGTATTTATGTGCGAAAGTGTTCATGTGTTAAAAACTTAAACACCTTAACACTCGAACACTTTTCCACTTTTCAACCTTTTCCAGGGTAGAATATTGATGGTGATTTTTTCTCCCACATCTAAATGTCCATCTCCCGGTTCCGCTTCAAGAATACAATTGGCTTCCAATGACGATGATAACATGTGAGACCCCACTTTTGCAGATGGCTGACAAAATAGTTGTTCATCTTCCATCCATGCATTCCCGAATAAAAATCGATATTTCACTTTTTCTCGTGGAAAGGATTTTTTCAAAATCGCCGTTACTTTTTTGGCTTCTTCCTTTCCCATCATGGCTCCCAAGACAGGCCAAACCCATTCCATAAATCCGATATATGACGAAACTGGATTTCCCGGTAAGCCAAAAATTAAAGTGGATTTTTCTGTTCCAAAAAATAGTGGTTTTCCTGGTTTTTGTGCCACTTTCCAAAAATATTCTTCTACGCCTAATTCCATAAATATATCTCGCACATAATCATAACGCCCCATAGAAACGCCGCCAGAAGATATAATGACATCGCAGGTTTCCAGCGCTTCAGATAAGAATTTTCTCAAGGAATCCTTATCATCTTTGATCACATTACGCATAAACACTTCACCACCAACTCGCTTCACCAATTCGGAAAACACATATAAATTAGAATTATAAATCTGTCCTTCTTTTAATTTATTCCCCGGTTCTATGAGCTCATCTCCCGTGCCGAAAATAGCTATCTTTGGTTTTCGTGCTACTTCAATTTTTCCATACCCAAACGTGGCCAATGTCCCAATTTCACTAGCAGAAATACGTGTTCCTTTTTCAATTAGGATTTCTCCTTCTTGCATTTCTTCGCCCTTTTTTCGAATGTGTTTCCCTGGAGAAGCTTCAAGCATAATTTGAACAAATTTAGCGTCAGAAAATCCACTGCTATCTTCCACCATAATAACCGCGTCTGCTCCTTGAGGAATTTTAGCACCCGTCATGCATTGGACACATTCTCCCGGATTTAATGTGATTCCACTTGGCGTTCCCGCAGAACTAATGCCGACCATCTTTAAAGTTATCGGATTTTCAGGACTGGTGTTTTTCGTATCTTCAGCTCGAACAGCAAATCCATCCATTGCAGAATTGTCAAATTGTGGAGATGGAAACGTGGCCATAATATCTTGCACAAGTATTCGATTTCCCACATCGAATAAAGAAACGGATTCACTTTCCATCTTAAAAATATGTTTTTCAACGATTGATTTTGCTTCATGAAATGGTATCATAATTTTTTCCTTTTAACGGGATTTACAAGATTAGCAGGATAATAGCAATATTTGTGAAGAAACATTTTTATCTTAAATCTTTTCATCTTTTTTCCTTTTGCGCTTATTGTATTATTCCTTTTATTAAAGATAGGATGGCTATGATGATAACGCTACCCATGACTTTTTGAATTGTTTTCGCTTCGAATTTGACCGCACCTAAATAAGACCCACCCAATCCACCCATTAGCACTGCAACTGCTAATGGCAAAATAAATTGAAGATCAAAATTGCCGAATTGTGCACGAGAAATCACCCCAACCAAGGAAATGACCCAAATAAACATGGAACCAGCTGCGGCAGCTTCTTTTTCCGTTCCAAGGCCAAACATGATAATCAATGGCACCAGATAAATTCCCCCGCCAATACCAACTGCACCAGCAATAAATCCCAATATTCCACCTAAACTAAAAATGAAAATCCACTTCTTAATTCCAGTTAATTGAATGCCTATTTTCAAATCGTTGATCAGATAAATCCTGACCAAAACCAAAATTAGCGTTGCCAATAATATTAATTTGAAAATCAATTCTGGCATAGCGATTGAACCTGCGAAATATGCCATGGGAATAGAAGTCACCAAAAATGGTAGAATCAAATTAAGTCGCCCGTGCCCATTTTTCCAAAAATGAACCATACCCACAAATGTGACAATTAGATTCATCGTTAATGATGTAGTAGGAATCATTTGATAACTCGCGCCAAAAATTGCTAATAAAGCTGTATAAGCAGATCCACCACCCAAGCCAACCGACGAGTAGATAAAGGCAACAAAGAGAAATAAAATTGGGAGTAATAAGTCCATCTGTTAAACCACGGAGGCACGGAGACACAGAGAAAAATATCTTAATACAAAAGAAATAAGATGCATGAACCCTCTGGTATGAAATAAATCCATATTAAAGAACCATCCTTTTAATACCATCTTTCAGAACTGGTACATTGAAATTCATGAGCATTCCTACTCGAATTCCCGTTAATTTCATATAAGTTAATAATTGGGCTTCATGAACAGGAATGAGCGACTCAACTGCTTTTAATTCAATAATTACTTTTTCCTTAACGATTAAATCTATTCTATACCCGGCATCAACTCTGATTCCCTTGTATTCTAATGGTAGCTCAATTTGTGACTTAAATGAGATATTGGATAACTCAAATTCTTTCATTAAACATTTTTCATATGCTGATTCAAGGAGCCCTGGACCTAATGCCTTATGGACTTCAATGGCAGCACCAATAATTTTATTTGTTAATTCTTTTTCTAATAACATGGCAATTCCTTTTGTTTACCACAGAAACACGGAGACACAGAGATAATTATATATGATTTTATTCTCCGGGTCTTTGTGGCTTCGGGTTTAAAAATTATCAATGCTTTTCTCCATGCATCATATGAAACGAATGAAATATAGTGGGAATCAGGACTTTTAAGGCATCCTTCGCCGCTCCCGTGCTCCCCGGTAAACAGATAAGAACCGCACCATTCACAACGCCAGCTGTGAGCCGAGACAACATGGAGGTTTTGATTTTACCCCGTCCATAAGCATGAAGCGCCTGTTCAATTCCTGGCAATTTTGAGTCAAATATTTTTTCTACAGCTTGGATGGTCAAGTCTCTCGGACCTAACCCTGTCCCGCCCGTAGTAAGAATCAATTCCACACCATCCTTTATCCATGATTGGATTGTAGAAATCAAATCTTCAGATCCATCAGCCAACACTTTTTGGTGATTCACTTCGCATCCCGAATTCGAAAAACCATTTATTATAATCGGACCGGATTTATCTTCGTTTTCTCCTTTTGAGATACTATCACTCAATGTGATTACGCCAACTCTAGGTCTATATTCTGTGGCATGGTCAGATTTTCCACCTACTTTTTCTACCAATTTTATTTCGCTGATTACCATTGTTTTATCCACACTTTTACACATATCATAAATGGTGAGTGCGGCACCAGACACAGCGGATAAAGCTTCCATTTCTACGCCGGTGGCTTCCTTGGTTTTGACGGTTGATTGTATCATAATAGCATCCGCTTGTATTTCGAATTCAATATCTACAAATGACAAATTTAATTGATGGCACATGGGAATCATTTCCGCTGTTTTTTTCGCTGCCTGAATTCCACCAATCTTTGCTGTGGTAAACACATTTCCTTTCGGAAGAGCTTCATCTTTGATAGCTAAAATAGTTTCAGGAAGCATTGATATTTTCCCTTCAGCCTTTGCTAGTCTAGCAGTTGTCATTTTATCTGTTACATCAACCATTTTGACATTACCAGATTTATCTAAATGTGTAAAATCATTCATATTATCCCCCTATTTGCGTCATTGATTCTCGATTATCATTGCCTTGATTTTGCGCTTCCCAACCATCTTTATATTTCTTCTTCATGGTATTTCGAATCATATCTTCAATTTCAACTAATGTTTTTCCTTCACGCATGGCATCTCGAAGATTTGTTTCATCTTGACTATATAAGCAGTTTAATAATTTCCCATCTGCTGTAATCCGAAGTCGGTTACATTCACCACACAAACTCCGCGAATATGCCGGAATCACCGCCACTTTTCCTTTATAATCATTCACTCGAAAAATATAGTGCTCTGTTCGTGATCCATCTATAGGATTCAACTCTTCCACTTGATTTTCTAAATCAGAAACTATATGATCCGCTCCATAAAATTTCCCAGTTTTCCATATTTGGTGTGAATCAAATGGCATGAGTTCAATGAAACGAACCGTAATATCATTTTCTTTAGTAAGTGCCACAAAGTCCATGAGTTCATCATCATTAAAATCACGCATGGCAAC
>Ga0209249_1001234_pt1 | contig 25536 bp, 17 predicted proteins | sample SaaInlV_200m_DNA_4_FD_184653 | JGI IMG/M metagenome (GOLD analysis project Ga0209249, IMG submission 184653) | Marine microbial communities from expanding oxygen minimum zones in the Saanich Inlet - SI037_S3LV_200m_DNA (SPAdes) (version 2) | ecosystem: Environmental > Aquatic > Marine >...
GCTCCGTAACCGAAACTACTTTTCTCTGTATGCCCTGGGATTTAGATATATTTCTCGAAATGAATAATGGCAGGGTATTAACTTTATATGATTTAGGAAGATTCAACCTGTCGGTAAGAACAGGTTTTGCAACAGTTTTGAAGAAAAATAGATGGGGGCTAGTTGTAGCTGGCAGTACAGTTAGATACCGAAAACGCATCAGGATATTCGATATGATCACCATGCGAACGAAAGTTGCAGGGATGGATGAAAAGTGGATTTATGTAATCCAGTCCATGTGGGTTAAGGGACAACCATGCTCTTCAGTTTTATTGCGTACGGCAGTTACGGCAAAAGGTAAAATAATGCCTACTGAAAATGTCCTGACTGCAATGAATATTACTCAGTGGCAACCAGAGCAATCAAGCTGGTTGAAATCATGGATAGAAAGTGAAGAAGTCAGACCATGGCCTCCATCACCATAGGCATATAATCTACTGATTCAGTTGCCGAATTATTTTAGCCAGTTTAATTACAGCCGGTTCAATTTCTTCATTTTCAGTAGCTGCAAAACCTAGAATAAGCCCATGCTGAGGCTGTTGAGTTTGATATAGCGGTGACAAAGCTCTGACTGCCAGACCTGCCTTGCGAGATAGTGCAACCACTTCTAAATCATTTATTTGATGATTAAATATAATTGTTGTCTGCAATCCTGCCTGACTCTTTGAAACAGAAACTTCACCGGATAGATGTTTATGAATTGCATCAACTAGTAATTGTTGTTTTATCGAATATAACTGACGTGTTTTCCTTATATGCTGACTATAGTGTCCATCTTGAATAAATTCAGCTAAAGCCTGTTGTACCGATAAAGTCACACCCTGCCCCGTATCAGCAAATATAGCTTCTAATACAGTTTTAAGGCTATCGGGCACCACCATATAGGCTACTCGTAATGATGGAGAAACCGACTTTGAGAAAGTTCCCAGATATATAACCTGCTGGAACTGATCAAGACCCTGCAAACTGGGTAAAGGTTTACCCCGATAACGAAACTCGCTGTCATAATCATCTTCCAAAATCCAGCTTTGGTTTTTATGGGCATAATCAAGAAGACTCATACGTCTTGAATAACTCATGGTAACCCCAGTAGGATATTGATGGGATGGTGTTGTATAAATCACTTTCGGAGAATGCTCTCCTGTTGGAATTTTCAAGCCTTCTGAATCAACAGAAATACCTACGATAGATGCTGCGCAATTAGACATTGCCAATCGAATACCGTTGTAACCAGGGTCTTCCATCCAACAGCAATCTCCAGCTTGTAATAAAACCCGGCATAGCAAGTCTACTGCAGCTTGAGTACTATTTAAGATCAGCACATTTTCAGCACCTGTATTTACACCTCTAGACAGACCAAGATAACTCGCAACAGCAGTTTTTAAAGAATATATACCTGTTGGGTGATCATAACCAGCTTCAAGACTTAAAGGTTTTTTTGCATATTTTGAGAGTATCCTGCCCCAGGGACCATGCGGAAAACTAACGATTGACGGTAGACTGACTGCTAGTAATGAATCTTTGTAATTCGCATAATTCCTGGCCTTACTGCTTTTTAAATAAGCTTGCCCAAACGTAGATAGTCGTTCAACAGATAACTCGTTATCTTCTTGTTCAGGCTTTATATGTTCCAAATGAGCGGGTTTTAAAGCTTTTGCTACAGTAGTTCCAGATCCGCGTTGACTGGTTAAATAACCTTCTGCAATTAATTGATCATAGGTTGTTGTTACCGTACTTCTTGAAATACACAACTCTTTCGAAAGCAATCTGCTGGAAGGTAATTGAGCTTTAGCGGGAAACTCCCCTGTAACAATTGCCTGCTGGATAAAATCATACAATTGTCTGTAAATTGGGGTTGCTTTTTCTTGATCAAAAAATATTGCTTCGACTGGTATTAAAGTGGGCATAACTCAAAGTGGTATGATTAATTTATTAATAATTGGCTATTTAAAGCAGTCCATATAAAGTTATCATAAAAGCTCTTCACACAAAAGAACTGTTAATTAATTACGATGTCATTACTCCAAACCGTACAAAAACCCAGTGTTTGCCCACTTGATTGTGCCGATACCTGTAGCCTAACAGCCTATGTCGAATCAGGTAAACTGGTAAAGGTGCGTGGCTCAAAAGATAACCCTTTAACTCAAGGTGTTATCTGTGAAAAGGTAACAAAATATTATCCAGATTTTGTGCATGGTGAGAGAAGGTTAACACAGCCACTACAACGTACCGGCCCACGTGGCACTGGTAATTATAAATCCATAAGCTGGAAACATGCTATCGAGCTTTGCTATCAGGGAATTCAAAAAACCATCGATAAGTACGGCACTGAATCTGTATTGCCATATAACTATGCAGGACCGCATGGTCAACTGGCCGGCGGCTCAATGGATCGGCGCTTTTTTTATAAGCTTGGTGCAACACAAGTAAACCGTTCTCCTCTATGTGCAGGAGTCAGGGCCTTAGCCTATTCATCAATGTTTGGGGATTGTGTTGCTATGCCTATGGAGCAGGCTGAGTTTTCTGATTTAATTATTATATGGGGTAACAATACATCCAGCACCACGCTGCATTTAATGAAAATAATCAATACCGCTCGAAAAAAAGGGGCTAAAGTTATAGTCATTGACCCGCAACGCATAAAAGTTTCTAAAATTGCTGATCTTTATTTACAAATTACTCCTGGAAGTGATGCATTTTTTGCATTGGCAATGGCTGCAGAGTTTGATCAACATGGCATGGTTGAACGAGATAAAATACAACATAAAGTTAATGGCCTAGAGGACTATTTACAGCAGGCTAAAAACAACAAAGCAGAAAAAATAAAAGAAACCTGTGGAGTAAGTCAAAGTCAGATAAAAGAATTTATCAAATTATTTCAACAGGCTAAAAAGGTTTCAATGATGACTGGAGTTGGTCTGGAGCGAAGTCTAAACGGAGGTTCGGCCACTCGAGCTGCAATGGCTTTAGCGATACTAACCGGTAACTTTGGAAGTCCAGGTCAAGGAGTCATGGGCTTTTACGGTACGGCATTCAATAAAACTCCTGACAAGTTACAGCGCCCTGATTTACTCGAAAAACAAACCAGAACGCTTAGCATTCTGGATATACCCGACCACTTACTTAACCCTGAAAATACAACACCTATAAAAACCGTATTTATCTACAACCACAACCCGATCGTAATGAACCCAGATCAAAATAAAATACAAGAAGCATTAAGTCAGCAAGATCTATTCATTATTGGTTGTGATATCACCATGACAGATAGCATGAAATATGCGGATATTATTCTTCCTGCTGCCAGTCATTTTGAACACAAAGACGTGTTCGCTGCTTATGGCCATACCTACCTCCAGCGTGCCGATGCAGTAATAGATCCTGTCGGAGAAGCCTTACCCAACACAGAAATTTTCAGACGATTGAGTTTACGGTTTGGGTTTACCGAGAAAGCATTTACAGATTCAGATGATGATTTAATGGAACAGGCCTTCAACCTTGAATCCAACCATTCTATACCAGAATCAATTGCCGATATAAATCCTGGTAACGCAGTGCCTGTGCGACCAGTTGATCAAATTTGGCTATCTGATGTAGATTTTTCATCTGATTATAAAATTAACTTTTATAGTGAAAAGCTGGAGTCTGAGTACGGTTTAGGTTTACCCAGATTTCAACAAACTAAACAGAAAGCCCCCTTCAGGTTACTCACACCAGCATCATCAAAACGTTCCAATGGGACATTTGGGGGACATAGTGATTCTTGCTCGGTACCTGAGGTAGACATCAATACCGAAGATGCTCTAAAGCTGGGTATTAAAACAGGACAAAACATAAAGTTAAAAAATAATAAGGGTGAAGTTGTTTTAAAAGCATTAGTTGGTAATGTTGTTGCCCCGGGTGTTTTATGCAGTTTGAAAGGTGCCTGGAGAGAGTCCAGCCCAACTGGTCAAACTGTTAATGCATTAATCGATAGTTGCAGTAAAACCGACATCGGTGAAGGAGCTGCTTTTTATGATACTTTCGTGGATATTGAGATAGTTTAAAGGCTTCAACTCTCGTCAATACAACCGTTATGTTACTCTTGTGTTTGATTTAATTGATTAAAGTAACTTATAGGTAGTATTTTAGATGAAATTCTTTTTGACGGTTTACCTGGTCATATCGGCAATATCTACAGTGACATTTGCGGGTACTCCCGGTGAAGTCGAAGTTGGTAGTTATTTACGAGAAGCCAGACTAGATGGACTTAATGGTAAAAACAGTTCATTTATTGAATACCAGGGAAAGCCGCTATTAATCAACATCTGGGCAAGTTGGTGCGGCCCCTGTCGTGCTGAAATGGGTTCACTTGAAAGGCTAGCAAGTCAGTTTAACGGAAAAGCATTTAATATCATTGGTATATCAACCGATGATTACAGAAAAAGAGCCGAAACTTTCATCAAAAAAACAGGCATTAGCTTTGAAAATTATCTCGACAGTAAACTGTTTCTGGAAAATATGCTTGGTGCTAACAGGATTCCTCTTACTCTTCTAGTGGATGGAAAAGGTCGTGTTTTAAGAAAAGTTCGTGGAGCTTATGAATGGGATAACCCGGAAATCATCGAGGCCATTGGTGAAATATTTAAGATCGAATTGAATACCGATAAGTAACTATCGAGTGGTGCAAATGGCGTACCGTACAGACCTGTAGGATGCACCATTTGCACCACTTATTATCGAGGTAAATCGCTAGAACCCATCAGATATTCATCAACAGCACGAGCACATTGACGACCTTCTCTAATTGCCCAAACGACAAGAGACTGACCACGGCGCATATCACCAGCAGCAAAAATACCATCTATGGAAGTTTTATAAGCGGAAGTTCCTTCAGTTTCACCTTTGATATTACCCATACCATCAAGTTCTACTTTAAGCTCTTCCAGCATACCTTCATGCACAGGATGAACAAAACCCATTGCCAATGTAACCAGATCGGCTTTCAGTTCAAACTCAGAACCTTCAACTTCAGACATTTTCCAGTTACCTTCTTCATCTTTATTCCATTCAACTTTGATGCATTTGACGGTTTTAACATTGCCTTCATCATCACTGACAAACTCTTTTGTCGCCACACACCACATGCGTTCACAACCTTCTTCCTGAGAGCTTGAAGTACGCATTTTGTTGGGCCAGTCCGGCCAGGTGAGGCCTTTATTTTCTTTCTCAGGGGGACGAGGAAGAATTTCCAGTTGAGTGACAGAAGTAGCACCATGACGAGTCGATGTACCAATACAGTCAGATCCTGTGTCACCACCTCCTATCACAACTACATGTTTGCCAGTAGCCGATATAAATTCACTGTCGTGGAAAGTATCTCCCTGAACACGACGACTGTTATTTCGCAGAAAGTCCATCGCAAAATGCACGCCGTTAAACTCACGACCCGGAATAGGCAAATCACGTGGATGCTCGGAACCACCTGTTAACACCACGGCATTGAATTCATCCACCAGCTTACGCGCAGGAATATCTACACCAATATGAGTATTTGCATGAAAAATAACGCCTTCAGTACGCATCTGCGCCATACGACGATCGATGATACGTTTGTTCAATTTAAAGTCGGGAATTCCGTAACGCAATAAACCACCGATTCTATTCTGTTTCTCAAAAACCTGTACAGAATGACCCGCACGAGCAAGTTGTTGAGCACAGGCCAGGCCAGCAGGTCCAGAACCGACTACAGCCACTCGCTTACCACTTTTATGAGCAGCAATTTGAGGCTCTATCCAGCCATTTTCCCAGGCTTTTTCGACAATATTGCGTTCAACCGTTTTAATTGTTACCGGTGTATCATCAATATTTAGCGTACAGGAAGTCTCACAAGGTGCCGGACAAACTCGACCGGTAAATTCTGGAAAATTATTAGTAGAATGTAAAACAGCAATAGCTGCTTGCCAGTCTTCTTTATAAACCATGTCATTCCAGTCTGGAATCAGGTTATTAACAGGGCAACCACTATGACAATAGGGTATGCCACAGTCCATGCAACGCGCAGCCTGTTGCGTCAATTCACTGTCATTCAATGAAACAACAAATTCATTGTAATGAGTTATTCGGTCAGCAACCGGTGTGTAGCTGATGTCCTGACGCGTGTATTCAATAAATCCTGTTGGTTTACCCATTATCTGGCCCCCTTACTATTTTCACTACTTTGAGACTGTTGAATCTGCATTTCCTCCAGGGCCCTGCGATAATCAACTGGCATGACTTTAACAAAGTTCGGTAACTCTTCATTCCAGTTATCAAGAATTCTTCTTGCCACATCACTGTTGGTGTAATGCAGGTGATTTTCCAGTAACTGACGCAGACGAATAGCATCGAAACGAGTCATATCATGGCTCACATCCACTCGACCGTGACCTTCTAAATCACCACCCTGATGGTCTAGAGCTTCGAGAGCATCATCTTCTTCTTTAATCGGCTCAAGTTCTACCTGAGCAAGGTTACAACGCTGTTCAAATGTTCCATCTTGATCCAGAACATACGCTATACCACCGGACATTCCAGCCGCAAAATTACGGCCGGTAGAACCGATACAAACAACAACACCACCTGTCATGTATTCACAACCGTGGTCACCCAGACCTTCGACAACTGCCGTGGCTCCAGAGTTACGAACACCAAATCGCTCACCAGCCACACCTCGGAAGTAACATTCACCTTTGATAGCACCGTAAAGCACGGTATTACCAACGATAATATTTTCTTCGGCTTTAGCGATACCGGACTGTTTAGGTGGGTAGATAACCAGACGTCCACCAGACAGACCTTTACCTACGTAGTCATTACCTTCACCTTCAAGCTCCAGCGTGAGGCCTTTAGCAGCCCAGGCCCCAAAAGACTGGCCAGCTGTTCCATTGGCTTTAACATAAATGGTGTCATCAGGAAGACCTTTAAAACCATAGTTTTCTGCAACCCGTCCAGACAGCATGGTGCCGAAAGTACGGTTGTAGTTATGGATATCAATATCGATTTTTACGGCTTCACCTTTTTCAAGAGCAGGTGCTGCTTGTTTAATCAATTCATGATCAATCGCCTTATCCAGTCCGTGATCCTGAGTTTCTGTATTATAAATAGACACAGACTCATCAACATCAGGTTTCGTCAGAATACGAGTATAATCAAGCCCCTGAGCCTTCCAGTGATCTATCGCCTTACGCATATCCAGACGCTGCACTTGCCCAATCATATCGTTAAAATTTCTGTAGCCCAATTTAGCCATTAACAGACGAACTTCTTCAGCAACAAAGAAGAAATAATTGATAACATGTTCAGGTTTGCCGGTAAATCGTTTACGCAGCTCGGGGTCCTGAGTCGCAACTCCTACCGGACATGTGTTTAAATGACATTTACGCATCATCACACAGCCCTCAACAATCAATGGTGCAGTTGCAAAACCAAATTCATCAGCACCTAAAAGAGCACCAACCACAACATCACGACCAGTACGAATACCACCGTCTACCTGAACAGAGATACGTCCACGCAGTTGATTAAGCACCAGTGTCTGGTGAGTTTCAGATAAACCAATTTCCCATGGAGAGCCGGCATGTTTGATAGAAGTTAACGGGCTTGCACCTGTTCCCCCGTCATAACCGGAAATAGTAACGTGATCGGCATGTGCTTTTGAAACACCGGCAGCAACCGTTCCCACACCAACTTCGGAAACCAGTTTTACCGAAATGCGGGCTTTCGGATTTACGTTCTTCAGATCGTGAATCAGCTGGGCCAAATCTTCAATCGAGTAAATATCATGATGAGGTGGTGGTGAAATCAAACCAACGCCCTGAGTTGAATGACGAACTCGTGCTATCTGGGCATTCACCTTATGTCCAGGTAACTGACCACCCTCACCCGGCTTGGCACCCTGTGCCATCTTAATCTGGATATCATCAGCATTCACCAGATATTCATTGGTCACACCAAAACGACCTGAGGCTACCTGTTTAATGGCTGAGCGCTCTGGATTAGGAGAACCATCAGGCAGAGGGTTAAAACGAGAGTCTTCTTCTCCACCCTCACCGGTATTAGACTTACCGCCGAGCCTGTTCATCGCAACCGCCAGTGTTGAATGAGCTTCGTAAGAGATACTGCCAAACGACATAGCACCTGTCACAAATCGTTTTACTATTTCTTTGGCCGATTCAACTTCCTCAAGCGGAATTTCTTCTTCAGCCAGATTCAAGTCAAACAACCCACGAAAAGTCAGCAAACGCTCTTGCTGTTCGTTCATTTCTTTGGCATAAACTTCGTAGGTATTCCAGTCATTAGAACGACTGGCCTGTTGTAATTTGGAGATGCTTTCAGGCGTCCAGGCATGATCTTCACCACGCAGACGATAAGCATAATCTCCACCCACATCCAGGTGGTTTTTATAGATAGGGTTATCACCAAAAGCATCGCTATGCCAGCGGATAACTTCATGCGCTATCTGCTGAAGACTGACACCTTCAACCGTAGTCGCAGTTCCGGTGAAATATTGATCGATAAAAGTACTGGAAAGACCAATGGCATCAAATATTTGAGCACCACAGTAGGACTGGTAAGTGGAAATACCCATTTTGGACATAACTTTTTTCAAGCCTTTACCGATTGCCTTGATATAACGCTTCTGCGCTTCATCAAAACTCAGGCTTTCTGGTAGTTTAGATAACATCGACTGGATAGTATCGAAAGCCATATAAGGATTAACGGCTTCTGCACCATAACCAGCCAGAGTCGCAAAATGATGAACTTCCAATGCAGCACCGGTTTCTACTACAAGACCGGAGCTAGTACGCAAACCTTTACGTATCAGGTGCTGGTGAACCGCAGATGTTGCCAGTAATGCAGGAATAGGTACATTATCCGCATCGACCTTACGATCTGAAATAATCAGAATATTGTATCCTTCACGAACAGCAACTTCAGCGCGATCACACAATCTTTCTAGAGCCGGTTTCATACCTGATGAACGTTGCTCTGCTGGAAAACAGATATCCAGGGTACGTGTCTTAAAAGCACCACCGGTATTATCTTCAATATTACGAATTCGTTCCAGATCAGTATTGGTCAATACAGGCTGTTGCACACCTAAACGTTTATTATTGCCACCATGACTTAAATCTAAAAGATTTGGACGCGGGCCAATTAAAGAAACCAGAGACATCACTATCTCTTCTCGAATTGGATCGATAGGAGGGTTAGTGACCTGAGCAAAATTTTGTTTAAAGTAAGTTGACAGATGTTTGGATCGACGTGACAGCACAGAAGGAGGAGTATCTGTACCCATTGAACCTGAACCTTCCTGCCCGGTCAGAACCATAGGCGTTAGCAGGAACTTGATATCTTCAGATGTATATCCAAAAGCCTGTTGACCATCACGAAGAGTAGAAGCATCCGGTGACATTGAAGCAACCGCTTCCGGTAGAACCTGCAAATCAATCTGTGTTTCATTCAACCACTGTTGATAAGGGTGTGCTGAAGCCAGATCTTCTTTTAATTCAGCATCATCAATAATACGCCCCTGTTCAGTATCAATCAGAAACATCTTGCCAGGTTGTAATCGCCATTTTTTGATAATTTTTTCTTCAGGTATATCCAGTACACCCATTTCTGATGCCATAACAACCAAGTCATCATCTGTGATGATATAACGAGCAGGACGCAGACCATTTCTATCCAGCGTTGCGCCTATTTGGCGACCATCGGTGAAAACAACAGCAGCGGGTCCATCCCAGGGTTCCATCAGAGCAGCGTTGTATTCGTAAAAAGCACGACGTTTTTCGTCCATCAGAGGGTTACCGGACCAGGCTTCAGGAATCAGTATCATCATCGCATGAGCCAGTGAATAACCACCCTGCACCAACAATTCCAGTGCGTTATCAAAACAGGCAGTATCAGACTGACCTTCAGGGATCAGTGGCCAGACTTTTTCCAGATCCTGACCTAAAATTTCGGATGCCATCGACTCTTTACGAGCTGCCATCCAGTTAACGTTACCGCGCATGGTGTTTATTTCACCATTGTGCGCAATCATACGAAATGGTTGGGCCAGATCCCAGGTGGGGAATGTATTAGTAGAAAAACGTTGATGCACCAGCGCTAAAGCTGAAACCATACGCTCATCATTGAGATCAGGATAAAACTCACCTACTTGACCAGACAGCAACATACCTTTATAGGCGACAGTCAACGAAGACATGGAAGTAAAATAAAATGCCTCTTTACCTTCTAGCTCTGACTGGCGTATTTCATTTTCAATTTGTTTGCGAATAACAAACAACTTGCGTTCAAAAGCTATCTGATCTGTACATTCTCCACTACAACCAATAAATACCTGACGGATAAATGGTTCACTAGGTAATACACTATATCCAAGACCAGAATTCTCAACAGGTACATCTCTCCAACCAAGAATGCTCTGGCCTTCTCCTTCAATAAAACTTATAACCGAAGCTTCTGCTTCAGCACGTGCCTCTTCATCTTGAGGCAGAAACAGCATACCAATAGCATATAAACCAACTTCTGGGAGATCAAAGTCGACCACTGCCCTAAAGAATTCATCAGGAATTTGCAGCAAAATACCAGCACCATCACCCGCTAGAGGGTCAGCACCGACAGCTCCACGGTGAGTCAGGCGATCAAGAATATCTAGACCCTGCTTAACGATACTATGGCTTTTTTGCCCTTTAATATTGGCCACAAATCCAACGCCACAGGCGTCATGTTCATTTTTTGGATCATATAGACCCTGCTTTTCTGGCAATGCCCGATAACTCATCGCAAACCTCTTTTATTCTGTCCAGCCGTACATCCCAGTAGAAATCTACCGTGCAGTCACTGTTTTTATCTGAATTGATTCCGCTGTTTCCCGGAACCTTCTATAACCCGTCTTACGAATAGACCCGAAAGGGTCAAATCAAGCGGAAGGAACCGCGTAGGATACTGGAATTCACCCCTTCAGGCTAGTCCATATTTCTCATTTTATTATTGATAATAATTCAAGCCATTGAATTACAAGGGTTTGTTCTAAAGGCCTAACTTAGTTTTAAAGGTTTAATATGAGCAAAAGAGAAATGAATCCTGCCTGATTCATTTTTCAGGCCTTTCTCTAAGAAATAGAGACTGAAAAGCTTATTTGGCAAACACAGAATTAAACTGTTCACCGGTTTTAACAAAGGAGGCACACTTACTAAGCCACTTAAGTTTTTTAGCACCTGCATAGGTACAGGTACTACGGATTCCGCCTAGTAAATCCTGCACAGTCGAGTTTATTTCACCTCGATAAGGCACCATGACTTCTCGTCCTTCAGATGACCTATATTGTTTCAACCCACCAAAATGTTTTTCATTAGCAGCAAGTGAACTCATTCCGTAAAACTGTACAAATTTTTGTTCCTCGATAATATCCTGCCAGTCATTTCCATTTTTAAAAACTTCCCCTGTTTTGTAATATTTTGAAACCACTTCACCACCACCTTCATTATGACCGGCCAACATACCTCCCAGCATCACGAAATCAGCACCTGCAGCAAATGCTTTGGCTACATCACCCGGACAGGTACAACCGCCATCAGCAATAATATGGCCACCTAAACCATGAGCAGAATCAGCACATTCGATAACAGCCGATAATTGAGGAAATCCAACACCGGTTTGTATTCGTGTTGTGCACACACTGCCCGGTCCTATTCCAACTTTGACGATATCAGCACCACTCAAGATCAGTTCTTCTGTCATTTCCCCGGTCACTACATTACCGGCAATAATCACAATATCAGGATAAGCATCTCTTAAGCGTTTGATAAAGGCTGAAAAGCGCTCCGAGTATCCATTCGCAACATCAACACAGACATATTTCAAATTGGTATCTACATGACTGTAGACTGAATTAAATTTATCGAAATCCTGTTCCATGATGCCCATCGAATAAGCGACATTTTCTCTCAGGCTGGAATCATCGGTACTGAAAAAATTGATTAATTCTTCTACGCTATAACTTTTCACCAGACAGGTAAACAGACCTATACCTGATAGGGCTCTGGCCATATCAAATGTACCTACCCCATCCATATTCGCTGCCATTACGGGGATTCCATTATAATGAGACCCTGATTGCGGGCTATTATAATTTCGAAAACTAAACTGTCGAAATAAGTCGACATCTTTACGACTTCCCAGAGTACTTCGTTTAGGCCGGATTAAAACGTCTTTATAATCGAGTTTTTTATCATCTTCTAGTCTCATGAGGATAAGTCTCTATAAAAATTTTATTTCAATCTGGAAGCCCAGATTGCCAGTTTATGTTTCATCGTTAACTGTGATATTTGATCTTCAGGAACTGGTTGAATCACTTTATCGTGAACCAATAATCGATAGATATATTCTATTTTTTCAGTTGCGGAGTCAGTTGCCTCAAACTCAACAACACCGCGCCCTTCAGCATATTTGACACCTTCAACTATAGCTTTTTTGACTAATTCTTTTTCATTTTTTAGCTTCTTCATATTTTCTCCACAGTTGTAACGACTCAATGATTATGGCAGGGAAATCTGGAAACTACCGCCATTTAAAAGCCCATCATTGGTGAGCCGTATACTTCCTTGTCTGCCAGACCTCTGGTGATTATGCGCAATAGTTGCCGAAAAAAACAGGCCTAAACCGGTGCTACCCGTACTGTAATTAACCTTTTTAATAAAATGTTCAGGGTCCTCAATCATGCTCTCTGGATAACCTTGCCCATCATCATCTATTTGAATAATAAGATGAGAATCAACCACTTTTACAGATAACAGAAGCTTCTTTTTAGTATACCGAATGCTGTTCCCAAGAATATTATTAATGGCTATGCCCACCATGTCCTGATCAAAAAACCAGATGGTAGAATCATCACAGTCGACCTCTAACTGAATTCCATTATTTTCTGCAAGAAGGGAATGTGTGGCGATACAGTCTTCGATAAAATCAGCAACTTCCACTTCTGTTATTTGAATTGATAACTGGTTATTTTCAAGTTTATACAACGTTAATAACTGCATCAGTGACTGATTTATGCGGGATGATTCGTATCGAATACTAGAAACAGCCTGTTGATTGTCGGAATCAGTTTCAAGTTTCTGGCCTAAATTATCCAGCTCACCCATCAATAGACTTAATGAGTTTTTCATATCATGCACCGTTGAAGCAAGTACAGTCTCAAATAATGATTGTTTAGCCATTTGAAACTCTTTCAAGTAGTTTTTGATAACGCTTCCAGCGAATGTCAGTTTCATCCATAGAGATTAGATCCTGTAAATAATGCCTGGCTTCGATGACATTATCCGCATTTGAATTCAATTCTTTATATTCGATGATAATTTGAGCGGCATTTAATAAATAATTTATATTCTCTGGTAGTATTTCTATAGCTTCTCTAAATTTCAATAATGCCTCCTGATGTTGCCCCTTTTTGGAAAGCTGTATTCCTTCTGAATTGGTCTTTTTAGCAATTTTTAGCTGATCAACCTTTATCTCATCTTCTTTCTTTCTGACCTTTATCTCTTCTTTTATAACATTCATTCTGGAAGATATCTGGTTAAGGTATTTATCAGTAGAACCATCTTCGGTGAAAGACTCTAAATGTTTATCGATAGAAGTGGCCTGTTCTTCAGATAATTCACAAGCCGGGTTTTCAAGTGTTTTGGTAAGTTTAGAAAGAATGCCACTGGACTTATCGGATTTACCAACAGCAGAATACAGCAATGCAGCTGAACTCAGATTTGCAGCCATGGCTGAAGGATCATTCTGATACGTACGTTCCATTTTTTTATGCACTACTTCGGTCTCAGCCAATAGCCTGGATCTCTCTCTTACATCAAGTTTTTGAGCAACTTCACGAGTATTGTCATAATATTGCTCGAAGTGCTGGGGTTCAAGCATGCAGGAATAGGTTCCTTCATGAATGGTTTTTGCAAAGGACTTCTGGGCTAGTTCGTGATTATTTAAAGATGCAGCCACTGTGCCCAGGGTAGCCTGACGCATTACAGATTTGGGTGAAATACTAACGGCTTCTTTGAGGGTTTCTTCAGCTTTTTCTGCTTCACCCAGCTCATTCTGACATTTTGCTATCCAGTCAAGCAAACTGACCTGCCTTGAGAATGTTTCACGCATGGAGAGAAAGTGTTCTAACGCTTTACGAACTTCTCCACTGTTAAAATAAAGGCGACCTAGTCCTACCATAGCCCATAAAACAGGTTGTTCATTAACAACATCATTATACAAAGACATCAGTTCATCATTTTGTTCTTGCTTTTCAAGTAAGTCTGATTTTATACGTAGGCAGGAATATTTCAGTTTAGGTGTTGCGATGATGACTTCATCACAAATTGCAATGGCTTTACTTATGTTGCCAGCATTCATCGCTAAATAAATGTTATTTAGCGCAGCATTTTTTAGAATTAACCTTTTTAACCTTTGCCCCAGTTGGTCTCCAGTAAAAGGTTTAGTCAGATAAGCATCTGGCCGATATTCGATGGCTCCCATAACCTGAGCCGTCGTTGTCTCAGCAGTTACCATAATAAAAAGAGTCCCTTGCCTCATTAAAGAGCGCTGGTGTAATTCTTCAAGAATTTGCTGGCCATCCTGACCATCTCCCAGGTTATAGTCACAGAAAATAATATTATAATTTTCTTCACTACAACGTTTTATCGCTTCACTACCATTACTGGACTGGTCTATATGATGAGCACCCAAACGACCAAGCATTGTTTTAATGGTTTGCCTGAACCCAGCAAAGTCATCAATGACCAGGATTTTTGACTTTGATAAAAAATTAAACATCCGAATTAACTTCTCACTTCTAATTATTGTTAAGGAGCCTTACAGACCCCTCGTTAGAGTATAGAAAATATTTCAGCTAACGTATCCAGAATTATCAGAAAAATTAGACACAGAGGAAATATCAAGCAAAGTAGACATTTTCAGGCCCTATTAAAGTGAATTGTGAGGGTTCAAATTTCAGCATCATGGTAAATATTCTGCACATCATCCAGGTCATTCAACATATCTAAAAATTTATTAAACATCTCAATATCGTCATCGGCTGTAACCGGGGTAGAACCCTTTGGCAGAAACTGAATGTCATCAACATCAAATTCAACTTCTCCAAAAGCGTCGATTAAAGCCTGCTTAGCTTTTGCGTAATCACTATCAGCAGCAAAAACAGAAATTTTACCTTCTTCACATTCGATATCGGTCACATCGACATCTGCTTCCATCAACACATCCAGTGCTGCTTCTTCGTCATCACCATTAAAAACAAGAATGGCGGAGTGATCGAACATATGACTGACCGTACCCTGAGTCCCTATTTTACTTTTAGTTTTGGTAAAACACTGGCGTACATCTCCAAAAGTTCGATTTGGATTATCGGTCAAACACTCAACAATCACCATACAGCCACCGGGACCAAAACCTTCATAGCGAGCCGGTGCAAATTCTTCACCGCCACCACCCTGAGCTTTTTTAAGGGCTTTATCTATAACGTGAGTGGGTACCTGATCTTTTTTAGCTTTATCAATCAGACCGCGTAATGTCAGATTACCATCCGGGTCGAATCCACCAGCCTTGGCACATACATAAATTTCACGGCCATACTTACTATAGACTTTCGCTTTCGCGTCAGATGTTTTAGCCATGGATTCTTTACGATTTTGATAGGCTCGACCCATTCTTCTGGTGCTCCGGTAATAATTATAAAACTGTAAATTCTACAGATAACAACTTCTGTAAGAAACCTTTTAAATTGAAAGGTAGAGAATAATTTCTATGTGAAATAAAAACTGTAACTACCAGCTTTTGCTGACTCTGTAACGTCTAAGGCCAGTCTTCTTCGACCTCATGAACCATGTATTCTTTCTGCATTTTAAATACATTGGCTTCGCGTAGGCTGAAACCTACCGGTAAATGACCTTCAACGAATAAACATTCACCAGACAATAACGCATTAAAACAGTCATTGGTTTTTTCGCTGAAAATATCTCTCATTAAAAATAGGCCGTGATTGATGCCTACTCTCATGCCTTTTGTAAAATCAATATAGGCCGCAACTTGTTCAGCTGTACAGCGGACACCGCCATCCTTATGCCCTAAACGCTTATCATTACTACCGAATACATCTGAAATATGCAGTACGGCATCTTTACGGTTATGGGTTATATAAACTCTTTCACCCAGCTTAATTTTACTAACCCAAAGATGATGGTCTTTAGCATTAACATCTGCCTGATGAAGAATGACATTATCAAACATATCGTTAAGGTCATTCAGTCCGTCATCTTTAATCATGTACTCCATTACCCGGTTCCCCAGGCTATGTACCAGTAAACTGATCTTAAAATCTGCTGCATATGATAATTTTGCCGGTTGAATAAATTCTGACTTAATTTTATTCAGCGCATTATGTAATGCATATTTTGAAGTAATCGCATTCTCGACTGCTTCCCTGTATTTTTCCTTTTTTATATCGATAGCCGAACCCAGCGCAGACACAACTACTGATTTACTGACGCCTCCTTCTTTAAGAATTTTTGATCCAATTTTTAATATTAATTCTTTAGAAAAAAGTTTGCCCCAGGAAGGCCAGGAAAAAGCAATAACATTGACATCGTGAAGCTGTTCAATTTGTCTGCATTTTTCAAGATTTTTAAGCGTTGTCTGATTATTGCCATGCAAAAAGAACAGCCATTTTTTTGATAACTTATCCGTATCTACCTGTTCCAGTACCTCGGATAATAAAGCCGTTTCATTATTTTGTTTAATCGGTCTCAAAGTCCAGTCATAAACCGGGCTACCACCCGATAAATTAAGTTCCCCATCTTCATCAAAAACATCAAGATCTTCTACGAGACTATAACTGGCAACTGCCATACGGGTTGAAATGCCCTGAGGATCAGCTAACTTTTCACCAAAATATTTTACGCTGGCATAACCATCCTGATTAATTTTATGCTCTTTAGTGGTTCTATTTGAAATAACAATAATCACAATAACTCTCCTTTAGTTTTTCTTAGAATACAGTGATAAACGGTTATTTAATACCTGAGTAGAGCGGGAAGCAGTTTATTTTTTTGAGCCCCAGATAGTTGCCACTGCTCTTTCTGTTCCAACCAGTGCAACCAGTAAGCTAAAGAAACCGGCACCACCAAATACGACTACAGGTAAAAAATAGGTCGGGTCTTGCCCCACGGCAAACCATAAAACGGCAATACCAAGTGCAGAAAAAAGCACACCCATGACGAGTAATATGAAACGATGAGAAGGTTTGTAAAGGTATGGCTCGGTACCTGATTCCAGCTTATTCAAAAAAGGAGAAAACAGTTTTCGTAATAAATTTTTCACATGTACTCTTTTAAATAAATGAAAAATCAGGGGTATAGAAAATACCCCTGATCATGGTGAATATCGGTTCCCTGGATCTACTCCATAGGGTCAGCACCTAGCGTGCCAACCAGTTCATCAAGATATTCTTGCTGAGAAACCTGCTGTAATTTCGCAGAAGCTATTTTTAACTGTTCAGAAATTTTCAAACGGCCCGCTTCATCGGCATGACTTTCACGTTCAAGAAAATCAGTCAAATAGTCAATATGACGTTGCCATAGAGCCATATCTCTTTGCTGTTTTACCTGTAAACGTTTTTGATACCAGTCCGATGACATCATTCCCTTTCGGGTGAACATGGATCTAATATCCGCATGATGTACATCTTTACCTTCGTAATCTCCTTTAGCCATAATCGTGATCAACGCTTTAAGTGGAGGACATGCCTGGTTTATCGAACCATCTTCAAGATAGGTTTCGGCTACTTTTTGTTGTGCCTCAACAATATTATTAATGCCATCGACAAAGTCATCCATATTCTGAGTTTCAGGTTGCAGGATTTTTTCATCAAACACCACTGATGGGTTATCAAAAATCTTACCAAAAAACCCATGTACAAACAGGTTAGTAATTCGGTAACCGAGTCGGCTGGCCAATACATTTTGGCCATTGTGCTCAAAGTCTTCCAGTTTCTCTAACTGACCTTTGTTAATGAGATAATCAGGACGTCTCTTTTCAGGTTTTAACTGGGCCCAGATTTCAGGAATTATCAGGCTGATATCATGGTTGACCTTGGTGTGAGGTCCTACATAACCAGCCGCACTACTAAAACCTGAATAATCCGTCAAAATATAGGAAACCAGTGCATTGTTTAAATCTGAAGTGGGTAACAACGCATTAAAAGGACCTTTGGTTAAAGCGCCTTCAGAACCTGCACCAGTCGTTGAAGGAGATTTTCCCGTAAGACTGCAAATAAAGTCCATAAATAATTCAGGAAGTTCCTGATAATGAATCGGGTTGTAAACAGCCAGAGAACGAATACCAGCCGCCGCATCAGGCGGGTTATTTCTACGTCCAGTTAGTACCGAATCAACTGGAAAACAAATAGCTTCATCCAGTGAAGCCCGACGATGAAAACGAGCGCTGGTTTCGGCCAGGTACATTTTAATCGGTTTAGCTAAATCGGATCGCAATTGTAAATATCGAGGATTCTTACTGGGTGCACCATCTACTATTAGTGGGTGAGCAGAAGATACAGCAGTCTTGCCCTCTTTCAGGCTATCCAGCAATAACTCACGCATCGGTTTTGTATACAGATCAAATTCAACCTGATCTTCAGTAATTTCTTTCAGGTCTTCAGTTGTTAGTGGTTGATAATTCGCAACAAAATTATCGGGTAATGCCATCTCAAGTTCTGTTTGTTTATCGAAACCTTTGATAATCGCATCATCTGGACGCTGGAATAAACGGTACTCACAGTTCTTAACAAGTTTTATGCATTTATGAGTATTTTTTTCCGGCATATTAATCAGTCTTTTAGCGGGTACTACCACAGATGCACTGATATCATCTTCCATCTGCACTTTTTCTGCGACCACATAATCCTGGCGTAGTTTATAAATACGCCAGGCACCTTTTGCATCAAAGCCCATGCGTAAATAAGACATCACTAACAGTCTGTCCTCAAACTTTAATTCATGCCCTTGCACACCATCTACCATATCGACGGTGAAATATTTCTTCCAGTCATTAGCCCATTCGTCACGGTAAAAACGTTTGATCATAAATGCCAAAGCTTTAATGGATTCTGGGATGCCTTCGACCCATTCATTATACTCGGGAGTAAATTTTTCTTCCGAGGGGGTCAGCATTTTTATCATTGAACCCAGGCTTCTTTTCATACTGAGTGGTGAACGCGGTGGATTATCAGTGTAATCAGGCTGAAACTCACTTTTGTAACGATGAGAATAATCGTAGTCAAAAACTTCCTGGACCTGATTCAGAGATTCATCCAGCTCATTGACAAACAGTGGACCATAAATGACAGCATCATCAATAGCCTTGGATATTTCTGATTTTCCGCCACCGGATACCGTGCAGGGTTTGTGACAGAAAGTGCCCTCGGCATCTGTTCCAACAATACGCCATGAAGGTGCTTTAGGGTGTTTTTCCATCGCAATTTTATAACCGCTTGGATGCATATAAATTAAACCTGGTTTTAGTTTAATCGTCGTTGTCTTGCCTTCCTGCTTCCAGCTTACGGTCTGTTTATTTAGATCCATTTGCAGATTTTCAGGAACATATCGGATTTGCGGGAAATTGTTATCGATTGCATAACCCTCTTCCTGAAGGTCCATCATGTCACCATATCTTTTCAGCACTTCAGAAAATTTATAGTCGGTGTTTTTTGTGCGTGTATCACGCCCAAACTCTTCTCCATGATTATGTCTTGGGAAAGCCAAAGCACCACCGGAATGTTCTTCTTCAGCCAGACCAAACAGATTTGCTGCATAACTTATTTGAGTTTTAACTTCTTTTTTACAGTATCCAAAATAGTTATCAGCAACAATCGTGACTATGACGCCTTTTTTATCTCTTGCAGTGATTTTAAAGGGTTGACCACCATTATATAAATCATCATCCTGCTCCCAGCACATGCCATCTCGAATCTGACGTTCAGTAGCATCATTGATACTTGGTAAGCCAAGATCTTTTTTCTTCATAGTGACCAGGTGTGGAGCCAGAATGACACAACCGGTATGACCGGACCAATGCTGAATATCCAGACCTGCATCATTTTCTGCAAGACTGGGGTTACCGGCATTGCCAAAAATGCTTTCAACAAAATCCAGATTACTGGCCAAAGTACCCGGAGCAAAAAAACGAATTTCCATGGTTTTTTCGGCTTCAGTTTTATCTGCATCAAAAGATGGAATTTCAGGACATACGATAGGACGAAGTAAACTAGAAACAAAACTTTGAGCTTTAACCTTTTGTTTCGAAGTAAAGGGCAGTGTTAACAGCTCCTCAGGTGGATTTATAGCTTCTTTCAATAAATTGGCATAAGCAATTTTGGGTACCGATTTTTTGTCACCCGGAATAGGTAAACCACCTTCTGCAATATGAAATGATCCTGCCGTAGTACGTCGATCCCGGGAAGTATTATGTAAAACACCCTGGCTCACCCTGAAACTTTTTACAAATTCAGACTCGAAATAATCACCATCTGCCGGTAAAGAAAGCTCACGAGCCACACCATGGCGATCAAGGATTAAGGTATTTGAAGGTAGTACAGGTGATTCCTCAACGCCACTATCTTTAAGATATTCATCCAGAAAGTCCTGAATTCGTTGATCTGCCGGACAAAGGTATTGAGATAATAATCTGGATTTTTCACGATAACTTTGCAGAAGATCATCCGCTATCGAGAAAAAATCATTATCGCAATCCATCGATTCACAGGCGGGCAAACCAGAAGAATGCAGTTTTAGATTTATATATAACTGTAAGCGCTTTCTCTTTTCATCAGCTTCAGATTTGTCATTTGAAGTCATTAGGCCAATTGACTTTGATAAGTCCATACAGGGTACCTTTGAGTTGTTATCAGGGTATTTTTTCCGGGTTGAATGACCCGAAGGGGATTTTTAAAAGCGCGTAATCTAACAGATTTTGAAACTTTTAGATATTCTGTATCATTGAATTTAATCGATTAACTAGATCTAGATCAGTTATTTGAGTTAACTATTTGCTTTAAAATATGCTGCCTAATTCAGTTGTTACATTGACTTCAATACAATTAAAGTGAACCTGATATGGCTCAAAATAAAGATAAGCACCTTATCAAAGATCCTCATAAAAGCCTCATTTTGGTGCTTCACGCACCTTTATAGTGCGACTAACTTCTTCATTTATGAATTATTCATTAAAGTGATAATATATGACATTGCTGCTATAACAGTTTGAGCTAAACACTGCACTTTATGTCTCTCCAGAAAACTTGGCCTATTTATTGCTATCCATATTCACCTACAACGATTTCAACAAACTTAAGTAACTTTATTATATAGAGGAAAACCAAATGAGTGGAAACCTATCCCGCGCTGAAGCGGTTCATCAAATAACTAACCGTGAACCAACGGCTGTTTCAAAAACTGAAAAACTCGGAGATATCTGGGCTACTGATGTATTCAACCTTGCCAGAATGGAGTGGGCTTTATCCAAAAACGCTTTTAAAGCCGTCAAGAAAACGGTAGCGACAGGTGAACCTCTTGATGCTGCAACGGCTGATGTTGTTGCTGCTGCTATGAAAGAATGGGCTGTTTCAAAAGGCGCAAAATTTTACTCGCATATTTTCTACCCGTTAACCAATGCATCTGCAGAGAAGCATGATGGTTTCATCATCACTGATCCACAGGGTAATGCTATAACTGAATTCAGTGGTAGCCTGTTAATTAAAGGTGAGCCAGATGGTTCATCTTTCCCGAATGGCAGTATTCGCATGACCAATGCGGCTCGTGGTTACACGGCATGGGATCCAACCAGCCCTGCCTACATCATGGAGACTCCAAATGGAGCAACTCTTACTATTCCTAGCATATTTATGTCATGGACAGGTGAATCACTGGATAAGAAAATTCCACTATTGCGTTCGAATGATGCAATGAATAAAGCAGGACAAAAAGTTCTGTCATTAATGGGCGAAACTGATATTGCTCCATTAAACTCAAGCTGTGGTGCAGAACAGGAATACTTCCTGGTTGATGCTAACTTTGCCAACAGCCGTCCTGACTTACTATTAACTGGACGCACCCTGTTTGGCGCTGAATCAGCGAAAGGTCAGCAATTTGATGATCATTACTTCGGTGCGATTCCTGAGCGTGTACAGGTTTTCATGCAAGATTTCGAAGACAAGTTATACCGATTGGGAATTCCTGCAAAAACTCATCATAACGAAGTAGCACCAGGACAGTTTGAAATTGCTCCTTATTTTGAAGCCGCTAACGTTGCTGCCGATCATCAGCAAATGTTAATGACGCTGTTAAAAACTACTGCAAAGAAACACGGTTTTATGTGCCTGTTACATGAAAAACCATTTGCCGGTATCAATGGTTCAGGTAAACACGTTAACTGGTCAGTAGGTAACTCGACTCAGGGTAACCTGCTGGATCCTGGTAGCACACCTCATGACAACTTAAACTTCCTGTTATTCTGCGGTGCGGTTATTCGTGGTGTTCATTTGCATGGTCCATTATTACGTGCGGTAATCGCTTCTGCATCCAATGACCATCGTTTGGGCGCTAACGAAGCGCCTCCAGCAATCTTGTCTGTCTACCTGGGTGATCAGCTGGAAAAAGTATTTGAAGACATTAAAGAGGGTAAGTTAACCGGTTCTGAAGCAGGTGGATTAACCGACGTGGGTCTAACTCAGATTCTTGATTTCGAACGTGATCCTGGCGATCGTAACCGTACGTCACCTTTTGCTTTCACTGGTAATCGTTTTGAATTCCGTGCTGTAGGTTCTTCACAGTCAGTTTCAGGGCCTCTAGTTGCTATGAATACAATGCTTGCTGATTCTTTGAACTGGATTGCAGGTAAACTGGAAGCTGAATTATCTTCGGGTAAAGAACAGACAGCAGCTGTTATTACAGTACTGCAAGATCTGATGGGTAAACATGGAAATGCAGTATTTGGTGGTGATGGTTATTCTTCAGAATGGCACGAAATGGCTGTTAAAGAACGCGGTCTGAAAAACATTCCTACTACTGCTGACGCATTACCAGCATTACAGGAAGCTTCTGTTAAGGAACTATTCGAAAGCACTGGCGTACTTTCTCCAATTGAACTGGAAAGTCGTTATGAAGTTTATGCAGAGCAATATATTCTATCTATCGAAGTTGAAGCTAAGCTGGTTGTTGAAATGGCTAAATCTACAATTTACCCAGCTGCACTTCATTACATGACTGGACTGGCTGATGCCAATGCAAGCATGGCAAGCATGGATATTGAACTGGACAACTCTGTTGCTAAAACAGTTGCTACAGCATCAAATTCAATGATGGCCGCTGTTACTAAACTCAGTACTGCAATGGAGAAAGAAGGTTTTGCATCAACTGAAGAACATATGCAACATTGTGCTAATGAAATACGGAGCCTGATGGATGAAGTTCGCTTACACGCTGATATTCTGGAAGCAGAGGTAGCGGATGAGTTATGGCCTCTTCCGAAGTACCGTGAAATGCTGTTTATTAAGTAATTTTAAACACATTTTACAGGTCAAAAAAAGCCCGGTTTACCCGGGCTTTTTTTATTCTATATCTAGTGCCTGAACGGAAAAAGATAAGCCCTTAAAATATAAAGGAAAATCCGCTAAATGGAGGCATGAAGTTTTCTGGGGAAAGCTTATTTTGTGGTAAAATATAGCCTAAACCGTTCCCAATCACTAAAACTTCGAATAAAAAACTCCTATGCGCAACGTCTCAAGCCCTCAACTTCAGCTCGGCGAATTAGCCATCGCCGACATCAAAATAGACAGCCGATCCAGGGACGATATTCCTCAATTGTTGCAAGGGCTGCAATATCTCTATACGGACAAAACGCTTAGATCTGAGCTATTCAACGTACTGGAAAAAATAATCCCGCAAGAAACCAGTATCGAACACGGTCGACCTGGTATGGCATTATGGAGCATTCTGGTGATGGGCACTTTAAGACTCAACTTGAACTGTGACTACGACCGCCTGCTGGAGCTGGCAAACCAGCATAAAACCATCCGTCAAATGCTGGGGCATGGTTTGGTCGATGATGACGAAACCTACAGCCTGCAAACAATCCGGGATAACGTTCAAAAACTCACCCCGGAAATACTCGATGAAATCAATCAGATTGTGGTTCGCGCAGGCCAATCGTTAAAAAAAAAGAAACGCTGACAGCACGCTGTGACTCCTTTGTGGTCGAAACCGATGTCCATTACCCGACCGATATCAACCTGCTCTTTGATGCCCTGCGCAAGGTCATCCAACTCACGGCAGACTATGCGGAAAACAATGACATTATCGGTTGGAGGCAAAGCCAGTACAATATCAGGCAAGTGAAACGAGCCTATCGTAACGCCCAGCAAAAGAAACGTTCCACCTCACAGGATGAAACCAAGAAAATCCAACGAGATGAACTCATCGCCCAGGCCCATCGCGAATATGTCGACCAATGCCTGGTGTTGATCAAAAAAAGCCAGGCCACGTTAGCCGTCGCCATTCAGACCCCCAGCCTGACCACGCTTCTGCTCGCGCTGCAAATAGAAAGCTTTATTCAGCATGCGCAGCGTCAAATCGATCAAATAGAGCGACGCGTCCTGCAAGGGCAAAAAATTCCCCATGAAGAAAAAATCTTTTCCCTGTTCCAGCCGCATACCGAATGGATCAGCAAAGGAAAAGCCGGAGTACCGGTTGAGCTGGGCCTCAAGGTCTGTGTACTGGAAGACAGTCATGGATACATCTTGCACCATCGGGTGATGCAACATGAAACAGACAACCAGATCGCGCTGGAAATGATTACGGAAGCAAAGCGACAATACCCGGCATTAACCGCCTGCAGTTTTGACAAAGGATTCCACTCGCCCGAAAACCAGTTCGGATTGGCCGAACTACTGGATAAAGTCGTGCTGCCCAAAAAAGGGCGCTGCAACAAAAAAGAGCAAGAGAGGGAAAGTAGTGCTGAGTTTAGGCGCAGTAAAAAGAAACACTCAGCCGTAGAATCCTGCATTAACGCATTGGAAGTGCATGGGTTGGACAAATGTCTGGATCATGGACTGGACGGTTTCAAACGCTACGTAGCCTTAGCAGTGGTGGCGCGGAATATCCAGAAAATGGGTACTGAACTCATCAAGGAAAAACGTCTGCAGGAAGAGCGCGAAAAAAAACGGGCCTAAGATAGGTTCCAGAGTCAGAAAACGGTCAACAACAGGACAGCTGTTTTTGAAATTCACTAAATCATACCTACGTGGTTAAAAAACAACCACTTTTCAGATGGCGACAGTTTCGTCAAAAAAAGGGTTGGGGATTCCAATAGTGAAATAGTTAGAATTTTCTGAATTATTGCTTTTCCGTTCTGGCACTA
>Ga0209249_1001240_pt1 | contig 25427 bp, 9 predicted proteins | sample SaaInlV_200m_DNA_4_FD_184653 | JGI IMG/M metagenome (GOLD analysis project Ga0209249, IMG submission 184653) | Marine microbial communities from expanding oxygen minimum zones in the Saanich Inlet - SI037_S3LV_200m_DNA (SPAdes) (version 2) | ecosystem: Environmental > Aquatic > Marine >...
GTATCCTATTTTTTTTTAAAATATCCCAATTAATGCCAATTTAGAGGTTTGATTTTTGCTTATGTTGCTTCAAAATTATTAATTGTATGAAAATCATCAAAAGTCTTGTCTTAGTAAGTATCCTAAGCTTTTTATCACTATCTACATATGCAACTTTATCAAAACCAACAATACTCTATCCTGCAAATGGAAGCACATCTTTTTACCCTGCAATATCTGTAGGCCTTTCAAAGATAAGTGGTGTTACACTCTACAGGTTTCAATTTGATACAAGTTCAAATTTCAATTCTTCATTACTCATAGATTCATCACGGACAAGTCAGTATTCTTCATCTCATATATTTCCAATACGTTCAACAGTATATGTTCGATTAAAAGTATATAGTGCAAGCGATAGTTCTGATTGGAGTGATGTACATTCAATCTATATCAGTGACGTATTAAGACTTGCCTATCCGAAAGATGAGACAACTGGTCCTTTTGATTATCTAGGCTGGTATAATGTGAATGCTCAAAATTACAAACTACTAATTGACACAAGCTCAAGTTTTAATTCGCCCATGTTGTATGAGAAAAACTATGCGAACTTATCAATACCAAAAGTAAAATGGGATTCATTCTATTTCAATCAAAAGTATTACTGGAAAGTTGAAGCCTATGTTAATGGCGATACGATGCTTTCAGATACCTGGTCATTTACACATCAAGTAGCCTCAAAAATATTGTTTCCTCCATTTGGGCAAAATTGGGGTGGACGAACAGGCACTGTTGCCATGAAATGGGAAAAAGCAGGTATGGCCAAAGTTGAATATCAAATAAGTACTGATCCTTCATTTTCAACTATTGATCGTCAAGCCATGGTTAGCAGCTACGAAAACGATTGGGATACAGCTTTTCTTATGAATTGGGATACACGTTATTATTCACGTATACGCTTTTTAACTGCTGTTGAGACCTTAGCCTGGGACATGGGTGGTAATCAAAGAACACTTCTTCCTCGATTTACAGATCCATACAATGGAAAGACCATTGATTTCACAGGTGTTTGGACCAAGTTTTATGGCGATTCGTATGGTGTCGATACTTTTCAATTCCAAATTGATACTAATACGGCTTTTTCAAATCCATTACTTGATACACTCATGACAGGTTTGAATTATCGATTTATACCAGAAAGATTGGCAACAACTTATTATTTAAGAGTTCGAGGAGTGCATGCAAATGACACATCTGTATGGAATATGAGGTATGTTAAAACTGCAGACATAAATTATTATGGATTATACTCTATTCCTCAAGATAAATCAACAGATACTGATCTGGAGTTAGACCTTAGGTTTAGTGGACTTATTAATGGAATTCCCTATTTGGAAATTGAAATGGATACTACTCCACTTCTGAATTCTCCACTGCATAAAACATTTACAGGTGACTATATCACATCAACACCCGTCAAACTTTCAGATTTGCAATTTGGAACAACCTATCATTGGCGTTTTAAAATTGGAGATCAATACGATACATCCGAGTGGTCTGCAATGAGAACATTCACAACATGGGGTAGCCCAATAAAATATGATTATCCACCAAATACAGCCAGAAATTGGCATATTCAAAATAATCTGCTGATAAAAAAGCCTTCTGCAAAAGGAATCAAATATTATGTTTGGGAACTTGATACAACTAGCTTGTTCAACAGCCCCGTCCTGAAATCGGGAAAGGATACGATCGATTTAGAATTTAGTCCTGATGGTTATTTTTACCTAGGGCAAGAATATTATTGGCATGTAGCTGCTGCTCACTCAAAAGATACTTCTGAATGGGGTCCAACCTGGAATTATCAAACACATACCACATATTTGAACAAACCACTGAACGGAGCAATTGATCAAAATACTTCTGTAAAATTAGAATGGGGTGGTCATAGCGATTTGCAAGGATATTTTGTACTAATTGATACTTCCATGAATTTTAACTCAGCTTGGATTAAAATTGCCGATGGCTTTCAGCAGAACTATACTATAAATAATTTAATAAATGGAGCTACATACTATTGGACTATTAGGCCTTATAATGAAATTGACACAGGAGATGCATATGAAGTTTACAGTTTTACTGTAAAGGATATACCTGCATTAACAAAACCGCAGCTTTATTTGCCGAACAATTTTGCTTCGAATTTAGATTATAATTCAGTTTATTTTAGTTGGAAATCCTATCCTGAAACGGGAGTTACTTATAATATTCAGATAGCTTCAAGTAGTAATTTTTCTAATCTTCTTTACGACAAAAATCAAAGCAATACCAATGTTACAGTTACTGGATTTACTGACAATACTACTTATTACTGGAGGGTTCGCTACAGGCGTTCCTCAGTTGATTTAGGTCCTTGGTCATCAACTTTTCATTTCACAACCAAGCAAAAGCCAAGTGCTATAGAAAATCAATTAGCTGCTGGTTATTTGATTTATCCTAATCCTGTAAATGATGTTTTATTTATTCAGTTGCCTCAAACAACTTTAGTCAGCATAATAAACTCATCAGGTCAATCCATTAATTCATATGAATTACATGAGGGATTAAATAAAGTTGATTTGAATAATCTTGCAAAAGGTATTTATTTCATTCAATTCAGGATTGGAAATGAAATAAAAACTAAACAAATAGTTAAAGAGTAATTTTTTCTTAGTTATTAATATTTCAATATCTTCGGTCTTTAGAAAAAGAACTATGGAATACTCTTCCCGAAAAATTAAGAAGTGGCTTAATTTACACGATTATTCAACTCTAAGACATGCCTTTGAAAATGGAAATCTGGATAATCGCAGAGAAATTATTAGTAATCTGAAGGATATTAATAGATATGAGGAGAAGCAAATTTTACTCTTAGCGTTAACAGATCGTGCTTCTTCTATCAGTCAACTAGCGTTATCTAAACTTGAAAAAGCTAGTTTATCAGTTGAGGAACAAAAAATAGTAGATGAAAGTAAGCCTGCATTTAAGCCCGAAGTCAAGAAAACTGAAAAAGATAATACCAAAGTTGATGCAATAATTGGTAATGTCAGGTATTTAAATGATGTAAAATTGATAGAAACACTTGCTCAAAAGAATTTCAGAAATGCAGAACATGAACAAGCTTTACTTGCTGAGGTCGAAAAAAGAGGAGGTTTCGATAAATTAGTTGAAGCAGCAAAGCAGAGAAAACAAAATGACATACAGGTTGAAAGTGGTAATAGCCAGCGAAAAGGCATATTTAATCTTGCTTCAGGTATTGTATTACTAAGCTTAGGTATTGTGCTTAGTATTATATCGCCCAATACTATTTTTACAGGACTTATTGTTGTAGGTTTTATTAATCTAGTGCTTGGAGCAATTTTCTATATGAATAAATAAAGAAACTGTTGGTATTAAATCAGTCTTCCTTTTTTATAATTCGCATTCTTCGTTTCCTCAATCATTTTTAATGATCCTTTGTAATAGACGAAAGCACCAATTGTCATCAACGTATGACTAGCATCTAAATGATTAAACCAAGGTCCAAATCCCCATTGATTCATAAAGAATAATGCAGCAGTAGCTGAAATCCCAACAGCAATCATAAATATTTTACTACCCTGACTTCTGGTTTTGATATAAACGAATGTGCTAAAACTACCTACCACGAATAGTAAACCATAAGCCGTATGAATCTCTACAAAGTAAAAACTAAGAGTAGTAAAAGTAATGGTCATAAAAATGAGTAGTTCAATAATATTTACCCATCCAAAAAATGTCCCAAGCGGTCTAGAAATAAGCTTTCTGGCATATTCTATAATGGCTCTTTCCAAAAGCATAACAGCAAACATGCTGGTTATCCATCCAGGGAGTTTTAGCGGGTAAGCGCTATCATTTACATTTTTTTCACCGAAAATACTGGCCACAAAATTATTGAAACCTTCTGGCATATTCCAGGTAAAATCGAACATATATAGGAATCCGTGTCCAAATACTCCACCAAAAAAAGTAGCAATCGACATAGATAAGAAGTAGTACTTGACATATAAATGCGTTTTACTTTGTACCGGAATTTTGGCAAGTTTAATAAAAGCATAAAGGCAAACTGCAGTGACCATTAAATCCGTAATGGTCGTTATAGGTTCCTGGATACGAAGACCCCACAAAAAAATGTCGGGTTGTATATAATGAGCTATTTCCATGGCGGGCGAAATTAAGCAATTAGTGCATTATATAATATCTCAATAGGGTGAAAAACTTTCCGTCCTGTTCCATCTTTTATTTGATGTCGGCAGGAAGTGCCTGGTGCTGAAAGAATTACATGCTCCTGTGTATTTCGAATTGCAGGAAATAAAATAAGTTCTCCCACATGCATCGACAAATCATAGTGTTCTTTTTCGTATCCAAAAGATCCTGCCATTCCACAACAACCTGATGGAATTTCTTCAACAACATAGTTTTCAGGAAATGAAAGCACTTTTTTTGTTGGATTTGTTGAAGCAATTGCTTTTTGCTGGCAATGCCCATGTAGTTTAATCTCTAATTTCTCTTTAGTGAAACTATCTTTTGAAAGATTCCCTTTTTCAATTTCATTGGCTAAGAATTCATCAATCATAAAGCTTTGGGAAGCCAATCTATTTGCATCCTCTTTTAAAAAACTTCCCACTAAATCGGGATATTCATCTCTAAAAGTGAGGATAGCTGAGGGTTCAATTCCTACAATGGGTGTGTTTTCAGTAACAACATCTTTTAGTAGTAATACATTCTGAATGGCAATTTGCTTTGCTTTCCTAAGCAATCCTTTGGACAAGAAGGTTCTTCCACTTTCAAGATGTTTTGGAATAACTACTTCATAACCTAATTTTTGGAGTAATTGAATTGCTTTTATTCCTATATCGGAATCATTATAATTGGTAAATTCATCATTAAACAAATACACTTTACCATTTGTAATTTCCTGATGCTTTAATTTTTGATAATATTTAGCTAAAGTTAATTTATTAAGTAAGGGCATAGATCGCTTGGATGCAAAACCAAGTATCCTTTTTATCATTCCAGAGGTGACCCTATTCTCCATAAAGAAGTTAGTAAACTTTGGGAAAATAGATCCAAATTTATTGATGCTGCTTATGTAAGCAATAGCTCTCGTCCGCAAAGGAATTCCATTTGCATCATAATAATGTTGTAAAAATTCTGCTTTTAGTTTTGCAACATCTACACTGGAGGGACATTCAGATTTACAGGCTTTGCAGCTTAAGCACAAATCCATAACCTCATAAACCTCTTTATGATCAAAAGGATTGGATTTAGAAGAATGCGTTAAAAACTCTCGAAGAATATTAGCTCTGGCTCGTGTTGTATTTTGTTCATTTCTTGTTGCCTGATAACTCGGACACATGGTTCCTCCGATAATTTCCGACTTTCTGCAATCTGCCGAACCATTGCATTTTTCTGCTGCCCTTAATATTCCTTTTTCATCAGAGAAATCAAATACTGTTTCAATGTTGCTTATTACCTTATCTGCTTCATAACGCAAACTAGTTTTCATTGAAGGAGTATCAACAATTTTCCCTGGATTAAGAATTGAATTTGGATCCCATGTTTTCTTGATATCCTTTAGTAATTGATAGTTTTTATCACCTATCATCAAAGGAATAAACTCCCCTCTTAAACGTCCGTCACCGTGTTCACCACTTAAGGAGCCTTTATATTTCTTTACAAGTTTTGCTGTATCAAGCGCTATTTCATAGAATAAATCAACATCATTTTGCTTCTTTAAATCCAATACTGGCCTTAAGTGTAGTTCCCCGGTTGCTATATGCGCATAATATACACACGACTTTCCATGCTTTTTTAACATGGCCTGAAATTCTTCCATATAGGCAGGCAATACTTCAGGTGAAACTGCTGTATCTTCAATAACAGGAACCGCTTTGGCATCACCAGGCACATTGACTAATAAGCCCAAACCGGCTTTTCTCAATTTCCATACTTTAGGAATATCAGCACCATATATCCTTGGAAAATGATATCCGTAGCCAGCAGATTTAAGTTCCTTTTCCATTTCATCAGCTAGTTGTTCAATCTCCTCCTTGCTATCCCGTGCAAATTCAACAATGATCATGGCTTTCGTATCTCCTTTTATAAAGAACCTGTTTTTAGCCTGTTCAATATTCCCCTTGGTACATTCCATGATCACATCATCCATCATTTCAACAGAGCCGGGATTATATTTTAAAGCAATGAGATTCCCTTTGAATGCAGCTTCCAATGAATCACAATGCACACATATGAGCGCTTTTTCTTTGGGAGGAAGTGGGATAAGATTTAACTTGATTTCAGTAATAAAAGCTAATGTCCCTTCAGAACCAGCTATGAGTTTTGCAAAGTTAAACTGGCTATCAGAATCAGAAAAAACTTCATTATCAATCAATAAATCAATAGCATAGCCTGTATTTCTTCTTTTTATTTTAGGGTCTGGAAATTGATCAATGATTTCCTGCCTATTTTCGTTGCTTGATAAAATGGTGTAAATATTCCTATAAATTTCACCTTCCAGATTTTCTAACCTTAATTTCTCTGCAAATTCACTTTTAGAAATCGATCCAAATTCGGCATCACTTCCATCGGCTAATATACATTTCACAGAAATTGTATGATCTCGAGTTGAGCCATAAATAATGGAATGTGCTCCACAAGAGTTATTTCCTACCATCCCTCCTATCATACACCTATTGGATGTGGAAGTTTCAGGTCCGAAAAATAAGCCATCCTTTTTGGTGAACAGATTTAATTCATCCAAAACAACTCCTGCTTGCACGCTAATCCAATGCTCCTCTTTATTAAATTCAATAATTTCAGTCATGTATTTTGAAACATCTACAACGATTCCACCTCCTACAACCTGCCCTGCCAAAGAAGTACCAGCTGTTCTTGGTATTAATGATGTGTTATTTTCGGCAGCAAACTGGATTAGAGTTTTCAAATCCTTTTCATCCTTGGGTCGGGTAACTGCTAACGGAATTTCTCTATAGGCTGATGCATCGGTAGCATATAAAACACGCATGGTGTCATCAATATAGATATCGCCTTTGAAGTTTGGTTTCTGGGCTACTAATCGTTTTTGAATTTCTTCTCTCATTAACATGATAGGATTTCAGTACACAAAAATAGCAATTATGTAGTTCCGAATAGTTTTAGACGAAAATGTTTATTTGCATTTTAAAACTGTTTAAAATTCGCTCATATTTTATTATTGTAGGTCCGAATTTTATTCGGACAAAAAATTATTATCTTCCTGTTTTGACCGATTGCAAATCGGTCTTACATTATGAATGTAGGTCCGAATTGCATTCGGACTTAACAGAATTTAGTTTTACTCCTTTATTGACCGAATGCAATTCGGTCCTACATTTTTACTCTGAACGAATTAATACAATCCTACATTGATAAAGCTACCAACTCCGCAATATCATAATTCTTCACTTCTTCTTCTTTGTTTTTATACTTTAGTCCATCTGTTAACATCACCATACAGAAAGGACAAGCAGAAGCTATGATATCTGGTTTTAGAGTTAGCGCTTCTTCCGTTCGCTCAATGAATACTTCTTTATTTCCTTCTTCAGCTTCTTTAAACATTTGTCCGCCACCAGCTCCACAGCATAAGGCATTACTCCTATTCCTTGGCATTTCAACAATATGAGCATTTAGTTTTGATAAAACTTTTCTGGGTGCTTCATATTCCCCATTCCCTCGTCCTAAATAACAGGGATCATGGAAAGTAATTGTTTTTCCTTTTGTCAGCTTATCATTCAATTTGACTTTTCCTGAAGCCAACATTTCTTTCAAGAATTGAGAATGATGAATAACTTCATACGTTCCTCCTAATTCTGGATATTCATTTTTCAACGTATTGTAATCATGTGGACAACAAGTAACAATCTTCTTAATTCCATATGTATTCAGAATCTCAATATTCATCAAAGCCTGCATTTGGAAGAGCATTTCGTTTCCAGCCCTTCGTGCTGCATCTCCAGAATCAGTTTCCTCAACACCTAATACTGCGTAATTCACTTCTGCTTTGTTTAAAATCTTTGCAAAAGATTGCGTTACCTTTTTATATCTATCATCAAATGCACCTGCTGATCCTACCCAGAATAAATATTCAGGAACTTCACCTTTCGCCATGAAATCAGCCATAAGCGGAATATCAAATCCAATATTATCAGACCATAGCATTCTGTCTTCAGCAGAATATTGCCAAGGTGCTCCATTGTTTTCAATGTTGGCAAAAATAGTGTTTAAACCTGTTGGAGCTTTCGATTCTTCCATTACTAAATATCTGCGCATATCCAAAATCATAGCTGGATGGTTAATGTTGACAGGGCATTCCTGAGCACAAGCATTGCATAAAGTACAGGCCCAGAGTTCTTCTTCACTGATATAATCCCTAATCAGTGATTTATTATCGCTAAAATCTTTACCATTTTTTATTAATTGTGGGCCAAATTCTTTCATCCGCTTTCGGGTATCCATCATAATTTTTCGTGGAGAAAGCTTTTTACCAGTAATATTAGCTGGGCAATTATCGGTGCAACGACCACATTGCGTACAGGTTAATGAATCTAAATAATTCTTCCAGCTAATATCCTGAATATCAAGTGTCCCAAATCGTGCTGGAGGAGCTTCATCACCTTCTGCTGGAGCAGCAAATGCTGTATCTGGATTCATCATCATTTTCACTTCCTTCGTTATTTCAGGCATATTACTAACATAACCCAATGGCTCTAATCTGCTCAATAAAACATTAGGAGCTGACATATACACATGAAAATGCTTGGAGTAAGGAAGCATATTCGCAAATGTAAAAATGGTAAGAATATGTATCCACCACATAATTTCAACAATTACCTCTATTAATTCGCTATTCTCACTTGTCCAGAATAACGCAAACAAACTACTTATTGGATAAATTCCTTGAATTTCATGTCCAGATGCATTTTGCAATACAATATAAAAAGTATTCATTCCTAAAAGAGTGAATACAACTATCATTATTAATGTAAGAGCCAGATGAGCATCATTGTGATTCTTGTGAGACATTTCAGCACCTTTGAATCGTTTGATATCCAAATAATTCCTTCTAAAAAGAAAAACAACGATTAAAATTAAAACCACCATTGCTGCGACATCTCCAAAGGCAATCATAACGTTATAGAATCCACCCATAAATGAGAAGCATCTTTCAGTTCCCAACAAACCGTCAACAACCATTTCTGCTACACCAAACAGCAACGCACAAAACCCCCAGAAAACAAATGCGTGTGCTGCACCTGCTATTGGATAGCGGAATATTTTGGTTTGACCAATAACCACTTTTAAGAATACATTAATTCGTTGACTCCATTGATCAATTTTAAAAGGCTTGGTTAATTTGAAAAATGAAATGTAATTGCGGACAGTGTAGGCAAATAATCCTACAGTTAATAGCAATACAACAATAAATACGATTTGCTTGATCATAGCTCTTTTGTTTTATCTTCAATTGTTATTGTTATAACAGCATTGCAAGATAATATATTTCAACTAATATGCAAAGGGCTATTCGGGCATAAGGGTTTCTCTAACAAATATTCCAGCTATGTCAAAAAATACAATTTATAGCAAAAATTGTATTATATTAGATAAGTATCTCTAAACACTCCTCGAATGAATTTTTGTTGTTTTTTCAACACTATTTCGTATCTATTTTATAAAAAGCAGCCCATCTGCGCCATACATACATACATACATACATACATACATACATACACCTCTTATTAAATACAAAATATTATATGCATAAGCTTCGACAGGCATTAAAAGTGATGCTTTATGCCAGGATCAGGAAAGCATGCAGGAGTCCCGATTTGGTTTAGCATGAAGAAATTTTTGTTCCTGGATTTTTCTTCCCCAAAACATTAAACTACGCGCTTGTTTATGTTTTGGTTTTCTTTGGAAAGGAACACAAAAGGCTGAATGAAAAGATGGCAGCCAGAAAAATTCAACTGCCACCTAGAATCGAAAATCTCCGCAGACTTTGATTCTTCCTGCAAAGTTAATACTTCTTTGCAGGTTTTCGTTGAGCCATAACATTTTACTAATCAAATAAATCATATGTTATGGTTACTTTAATTAAGAAAACAATACTAGTACAAATTATTTTGCATGTTACATTTATGAGTTATTCTCAGACATATATCTCAGAAGCAAACCGCAATAATAATATTTCAGGAGGGACAACAGTCTGGTCTGACTCTTGGTATATAATTGAAGATAATGTCACAATTCTGGACAATTCAGTTTTACAAATTTCTGCAACCTCCAACAACATTTTAGTAGAGGTCGATCCAGGAGTATATTTCACAATAATTGGAACAATTACCGCACAGGGTAGTTCTTCTTATGACATAACTTTCACTGAGAGCACTACAAATAGTGGTTGGACAGGAATTAATATTAGTAATAATTCAAATACGAATTTGTTTTCGTATTGTATTTTCGAAAATATTGAAAAAGCCCCTGGCACATGTAGCTTCAATTTTGCCTCATGTGGAGCAGTTTATTTGAATTCCTCAAGTAATACAAGTTTTGATAATTGTACTTTCAATGATAATGAAGTTTGCTCAGGTGGTGGTATTGCGTCTATTTCAAGTCTGGTACAAATATCAGATTGTACATTTGAATCAAATACTGCAACAATAAAAGGAGGAGGAATATATGTATACGATGCAGATGATGACAGCTATGTAGAAGATTGTGAGATCAGTGATAATGGAGCATATCTAGGTGGTGGGATGTACATGGAAAGTTGTTCATTAGTTGTTTCTTATACAGACTTTTTAATCAATAGTTCAACATATGGAGGAGCTGCTTATCTTGTTGACATGCCTAATTACCCGTACGGGATTTCCTCATCTTATTTATATAGAAATAATGCTAGTTCGGGAGGAGGAATTTATATTGATGGAGGTGAACCATATATTTATGCAAATTCTATTGAATATAATGAAACTGATTATCAAGGAGGTGGAATTACCCTTGCTGACAATACTACGGCTTGGATATATTCTAATACAATAGAAAATAATACTTCAGGTTATTATGGGGGAGGAATATATTGTACTGGTTCACAACCTGAAATCTCTTATAATGGTTATGTAACAGGATCAATATCATATAATAAAGCTGGAATTCATGGAGGAGGATTGTTTTTTTTGAATTCAGATCCAGTTTTTTTTGGTAATCACATTGAAAACAATGAAGCTGACTATGACGATGAGGATGCTTATAATGGTGTTGGAGGAGGAATTTATTATAGTTGGGAAAGCGGCCCAATTGCTGAGTTGAATGACATCGCGTTAAATGAAATTAGAGAAAATTCAGCTTATAATGGGGCTGGGATGTTTTTAAAAGAGAATGGTACAGGCTACTATCCTTTCAAAATTATTAATAATCTAATTGCTGGAAATATCGCTGAAAATCGAGGTGGTGGGATTTATTTCAACATTAATACGTTGCATGGTCTAAACAGTAATACTATTGTAGATAATGAAGCAGATGCTGGAGGGGATAATGGTGGCGGAGTTTATTCGACATTGGAAATATCAGGTACAAACAGCGTTTTCTTCAATAATCTTGTTTACTTTAATACTCCTAATTTTGCTAATAGTAAAGTGGCTGGGATATATAATTACTATAATCCATTTGGATATAGCAATATTGAAGGGAAATCAGGTACTTCATATAATAGCTTTGATTCAACCCCCGTGTTTTATAACAAAAGTATTGGGAACTATCATTTAAAATGGTCTCCGATTCGTTCTCCTTCACTCGACATGGGGGGAACAGCAAGTATTTATTATCTTGAGGTCGATCTTGATAATAACGATCGTATTCTTTTTAATTATATTGACATAGGTTGCTATGAGCAGAACCACTCAGATTGGTTAATTTGGATCGATAATTCAATTGGCTTTGAAGAAGAGTCTGCAAATGAAAATGTCTTACCTTTGAATAGTCAGATATCAGTTTTTCCAAATCCAATTAAAAATTTGGGAAAAATTGTCTTGCCACAAATAGATGAAGGATTTTATGAGATTAGAATCCTTGATTTAACTGGAAAATTTATTTTTTCCAAAAAAGTTAAAATCATAAATGAGAGATTTATTGATATAAACTTCCAGAATTTATCAAGTGGGGTTTACATGATTAAGTTATTTAAAGGACATAATCAATTAACTATGATAAAATTTATTAAAGAGTAATTTTAGTTTGGGCTGTAATTGTCATTATTTGCAGCCCAACTTAACTTTATTAATATGAATTTGAACTTGAAAAATATTTCAAAAACTGTTTTAGTTTTAATGTTTGTTTTTACAATTTCAATGAATTGTTTGGCACAATTTGAAGCCCGACATTGGTGTTTTGGATATCATACTGGATTAGATTTTCATAATGGAAGTTCTACTCCAACAAAAATTACAACAAAAATAGGTGGTAATTATTCAGCAACTTCAATATCAGATGCTTATGGAAATCTATTATTATATTCAAATGGCTCTAATGTTTGGAATGGAAAACACAATTATGTAAAAAATGGAACTGGACTAAATTGTTTCATTTTTCAAAGGCAAGGAGCACTTTTACTTCCTCATCCTGGAGATTCAGATTATTATTATCTTTTCACATCACATCGTTACCCCGCTATGGGATTTTATTATCACTTAATAGATAAATCTTCAAATAATGGAAATGGCGAGGTTGTTTTGAAAAACAAATTGTTATTTCATGAATGTCATAATGGTAAAATGGGAGCGGTCAATCATGCCGATAATAAATCAATCTGGGTAGTAGTTGCAAAAAGTTTAACACCTTCCTCCAATTCTTACTATTCGTATTTATTATCAAAAACGGGACTTGATACAACACCTGTAATTAGTAATGTCGGTTTAAAATATCCACTTACGTATGGTTATTTAAAGTTTTCACCAGATGGCAAAAAAGTTGTTATCACCACACACCTACCAGATTCATTGGCTGGATTTCAGATTTGTGATTTTAATAATAGAACGGGAAAATTGTCAAATCCAATTATTATTAATGATGGGAAGAAGTATATGGGAGCTGAATTTTCCCCCAATTGTAAGCTTTTATATATTTCTGTTAGTGGGGGTGATACAACTCAAGGAAAGTATGACTCATTATTCCAATTTGATGTAAGTATCCTAAAGAAAGAGAATATTTTAGCAAGTAAATGTTTTCTTGGAAATTATTATGCTGGAGGAAAAGATGGTCATGCTGAAGATTTACAATTGGCAATTAATCATAAAATCTATGTTTCTGGATTTTTCACTGAGTATCTGGGAGTTATTAATTCTCCAAATAAACCAGGTTTAGATTGTGACTTTAAAAAGCTTGGACAATATGTTCAACAGTCTTATATTGATTTACCTGATTTTTTACAATCTTATTTCTTCCTCCCTGATATAAAAACTGATAAGTTGTGTTTTGGAGACTCAACTCATCTTAGTATTTCAGATACATCAAAAGTTGACAGTGTTTTTTGGAACATGGGCGACCCTAATTCAGGGATTAGTAATTATTCAACACTAATTAAGCCTTCTCATTTGTTTTCTGATACAGGGAAATATATTATATTCGTATGTGTATGGCACGACCAGGGGGAAAAAGACACTTTATCGCGTGAAATCTATATCGCTCATAAACCTCAAACCTCATTTTATATTGCAGATAGTTCACAGTGCGTTACTGGAAATAAATTCTATTTCTTTGATAGCTCAACTATTGCTTCAGGCACATTTGACTGGACTTGGGATTTTGGTGACAGTACAAAGTCATACATACAACATCCAAAACATAATTATGGGAGGATAGATACTTATAAAGTCACATTAACCGTAATATCAGACTATGGTTGTAGAAGTCATCAGACAAAAAAAGTTTATGTAAACCCAATGCCAAAAGCCATATTTACCCTGAATGATACAATAGCATGTTTCAGTGATCAGCATTTTGAGGTTAATAATTTATCAAGTGTAATTAGGGATACTATCACTCAAAATTATTGGTTCCTGGATTCAATTAGTTTGTCAAATTCTATAATTCCTAATTTAAGCGATTCATTATACACTGGAAAACACACATTGGAACTTATTACTTCTACTACTCATGGATGTACAGATACTACAAGCAATCAGTTTGTTGTGCATCCTGTTCCAACTGCTAAGTTCTCTATCAGTGATTCAATTCAATGTTTTAATGAAAATCTTACTCTATTCAAATCCTTGACAGAGGTAAAAAACCTGTCAGGGTTGAATTATAAATGGGATTTTGGAGACAATACAACTTCAACAGATACACACACCCTTAAATCATTTAGTCATGCAGATACATTTATCGTTCAGTTATTAGCTATTTCCCCAAATAATTGCAAGGATTCGGTTACTAAACAAATAGTAGTTCTGGAATCACCAAAAGCAGAAATTGGTGTAAATGATAGCAGTCAGTGTTTATTTGGGAATGAGTTTCATTTTTTCAAGCTTACAGGTTTGAATCAAGCTGTTAGATTGAATTATAGCTGGGAATTTGGTGATTCTACGCAATCCCAGGATTCAAGTCCCGTAAAAACCTATCTAAATACAGATACTTTTCTTGTTTCATTGATACTTACAACTGACTTTGATTGCAAGGACACTGCATACAGAGAAGTTTTTGTAAGGCCCATGCCATTGGCGGATTTTTATATCGATAACCCATATCAATGTTTGGTCGGAAATAATTTCAATTTTTCCAACTCTTCAAAAATCAGTTCAGGTTTATTAAACTACACTTGGTTTCTCAACGACAGCCTGCTTGGCACAAGCCAACACTATAACAATTTAACAATAAAGCAATACGGCAATAAAAACATAAAACTCCTCGCTGAAAGCGATTACCATTGCCTCGATTCTGTGCAAAAAAACATTTTCGTAAATCCTATGCCCATTGCCGATTTTAGCTACAGTATTCCTTGCTTTGAAAAAGAAATTCAGTTTTCTGATAAAAGTCAAATTCCTCAAGGAAGTATCAATAACTGGAAATGGTATTTTAGGTCCAATGATAGTTCAGCCCTACAACATCCTGTTTTTGTGTTTAACAATCAGGGCGATCATCACCCAAAACTAATTGCACATTCTGATTCGGGATGTGTGGATACAGTTTCGAAAACAATCACACTTTATGGCCATGCTCCTGCTGTGGAACTGGAAATAGTAAGCGTGGTGAATGACAAATACAACCTGCTGGAATGGAAAAATTCGGCCTCCCCTATTGTTTCGGCTTATCAAATTCAAAAATCCACCAACTTCGGAAACTTTGCTGATTTCAAAACCTATCCGAAAGACAGTTTACATCTTACAGATTTTGCAGTTTTCCCTGATAAAAGCATATATACCTACAAGCTTTTAACAAAAGATAGTTGCGGCCACAGCAGCGAAGCTTCCAACATTGCTCAAACAATTCTGCTGCAACTGGATAGTTCTGAGACGTTTAGTATACTCACTTGGTCGGCATACGAAGACTGGAAACAGGGCATTCAACGCTATGAAGTGCAGGTATTCAACAATCAAAGCCTGAATTGGGAAAAAGTGGAAAGCTCTATCTATCCTGTTTCATTCATTGACTCAATTACAAAACTGTCCCAATCGAACTATTGCTATCTTATTGCTGCATTCAGGAATAATGATGAGTTGCAATCAAACTCCAATGTTGTTTGTGTGGATACCCGAATGAACCTTTTTGTGCCCAATGCATTTTCTCCAAATGGTGACGGAATAAATGATCATTTCCAAATAAAAGGTGTTTTTATCAAAGAGTTCAATATTCAGATTTTTAACCGTTGGGGCGAAAAACTATTTGAAAGTGACTCTATTAATGATGGATGGGATGGAAGTTTCAAAGGAAAGACTTGTGCTTTTGGAACTTATTATTATAGTATTACAGCAAAAGGAGCTAATGGGAAGAGCAATAAGTTGAGTGGCAGTTTGCACTTGTTGAGGTGATAAAATTGCATCATAAAACAACTAAAAGAAACACCAGAACAGCTATTTGCCAATACAAAAAATGTTAGTTGATTGATTCTCTATACACTTACAGCATTTCGGCAACAAATGGGCAACAAAAAAACTGATAGTTTTTTCTGGTAAATGCAACGTATTGCAAACTAAAGTCAATAGCATTACATATGCTACATCTGTTAAAAACGAAATTCAATTGTAATTACAATCAACCTATTTTTCACCTGTTCAAATACAGAATTGGCAACAATAAATATATTATTAAACAATATATTATATGATTTGTTTTTACTATATTCGTAATGCTTAAGACATGGAATTCTCAAAACAAAAACTAATAATGCTGTTGTTAGTTTGTAATTGAATTTGAAATATTTTATGTTTATGAGCAAAAAAAAGACAAAGTACTACCCCCCCATTTTTCTCCCAATGTATTGATATTGTATATTTTGCAATTATGTGTAAATGACAATATCCACATGAATACTATTATCAAAGATAAAGCAAACTTTTTCTTATTAGCTGTAAATAATTTTGTTTTTCTAAAAGGAGAATCACTACCCACCAACAATTATTTTGTTAGACCAAACTGTTATTTCTTAATTCTCAGAAAAACGGTTTTGGGATTTACTTAGCTTGGTGAAAAATAATGTAAGAGAAAACCAATAATTTTACTCTCTTACGGATACTAAATTTTTTATTGGCCAGGTAAAAAAAGGAACGACAAGAACCATTCTTATCGTTCCCTGAATCAAAAAAGTTGACACCCTATTGATTCTGCCTGCAAAGGTACAAAATCCTATCAGGTTATTATCAGGCCATTGTTTAACATATTTAAAATTAGAACAATGGTTACTTTAATAAAAAAAATTATACTAATACAAGTATTTTTACTTGTTTCGATTATGGGTTATTCACAAACAACAATTAACACTGGTGCAGTTTCAGGCACATGGACTTCTGCAAATTCACCCTATTATGTGATGGGAGATATTTACATCAATTCCAATTTGCAAATAGATGAAGGTGTATCAGTTTATTTTTATAATGGAAAATCATTAACGGTTAATAGTGGAGGAGATCTTACTATTTCAGGAACGGCTGGGAATCAGGTTACCTTATCAGCCATTCATCCAGAAAGCGGCTGGGAAGGAATTGATATCAGCAATAATACAAACACCAATACTTTTGAATATTGTGTAATTGAATACGTTATTAAAAAACCTGCTGTAATCTCCAATAATTTCGCATCCTGTGGTGCCATTTACATGAACTCGACTAATGGTACTACATTCTCATATTGCACCTTTCAATACAATGAAATAATTACTGGTGGCGGCATTGCAGCAGTTTCCAGCAGGATTACTGCTGACGAATGTGTTTTCCAATACAATGATGTCGATAGTTTCGGAGGAGGAATTTATATTGAAAATGGAGATGTTGATGATGAAATCACCAATTGTGATTTCTATGACAATAATGCAGGATATGGTGGAGGAATATATATTATTGATGATGAATATGCTGATTTAATTTCTTATTGCTCATTTGATGCGAATGAAGCGACATATGGCGGAGGAGGTATATGGATAGAAAACAGTATTGGGGTTGAAATAGAATATTCAGATTTCAATAGTAATACGTCAAATACTTCTATACCTGCTTATAGTGGTGGTGCAATAGGAATCATGACAGACAATGAATATGCTCAAGCTTCTGATTTCTCTATTACACATTGCCAAATAATGTACAATGATGCTACATCTTCAAACGGGTATTATGGCTTTGGAGGAGGAATTTTTATTTATCAGCAATCTGAGGAAGATATCTCCATAGAAATTAGTAATTGCGAAATAAACAACAATGATGCTGACTTTTATGGTGGAGGCTTATATTTCGAAGATTGTGGAGGAGAAATATACATTTCATTAAACGATATCAATAATAACAATTCTATAAATGGAGCTGGTTTATATTTTGATATAGATCCTTCAAATGATAACATTAACCTTGTAAATAACCTGATTGCAGACAATACTGCTTCTAGTAATGGTGGTGGAATATTTAGTAATTCTGATTATAACTTATACAGTTGCACTGTAGCTAACAATTCTGTATCGGGATATGGAGGAGGATTATATGGATCCGGCAGTCCAAGCGTTTATGCAATAAATACCATCATATGGGGCAATACTGCAACTACAAACCCCAATGTTTATCCAACAACAAATGGTTCCGACTTTGAATATACTTGTTGTCCTTCCTGCTCTACAGGTACAGGAAATATATACTCTGATCCTAATTTAGTTTCAACAACTGACTACCGGATACAGATGGAAGACTCCTATTGTGACAATTCTGGTAATAATAGTGCAACTTATATAACAACCTATGATCTGGCAAATACGAACAGAATTTTATATACTACGATTGACATAGGTGCTTATGAATCTATTGGACAATATGTGTGTGGTGATGTAGGGGACAATCCTGGGAATACATGGACTAACCACAATACAAGTGGAATTGATTATGTAGTGATTTGTGATATACATATTGAATCAGGAAAAACACTTAATATTGATGAAGGAACTGCAATAGTTTTTGATGGATCATATCAATTAGATGTGGAAGGATGTTTAAATGCAGTTGGCACTTCAGGCGAAATGATTACTTTTTCTACCACAACAGGTAAAACATGGGAAGGAATACGCTTTGAGAATTTAAATTCTGCCTCTGAACCAAAATCAAACATCAAGTATTGCGAAATAGAGAATGTCTATAAACCATCAGGAGCTACTTGTACTTGTGCAGATAGTTTAACTTCCAGACCTGATTATTCGGGTGCTATCTACATTCACAATTCATCTAATATAGAAATATCTGATTGTGATATACACGATAACGAAGTTTGTGCACAGGGAGGAGGAATATATGTTGGATCTTGCTCTGATCCGGATATTCATGAAAATGAAATCTATGAAAATATTGCTGGTAGATCTGGTGGAGGAATTTGTATCATGTATTCATCTAATCCAGACATCTATGATTGTGATATTTATTCAAACACTGCCACAAGCAGATATGGTGGAGGTATTAGGATAGGCCAAAGTTCTGCTCCCAATATTTATGAAAACGAAATAAATTATAACCAGGCTGGGAAACAGGGAGGCGGTATTTCTATTTGTAATAATAGTGACCCCGATGTATTTAATAATATTATTGATAATAATGATTGTACAGAGAATGGAGGCGGAATTGCTATAACCTTAATCCAAGGCTATTCTCCAAATCCAATTATTTACAATAACCTCATAACTAATAATACTGCAGATGATAATGGTGGTGGTGTTTATATAATTGGATGTAGTCCTAAAATATATAACTGCACTATTGCTGATAATGAAGCAGATGATGATGGTGATGGGGTTTACTTTGATGGTTTCAGTTCACCGGATTTCCTAAATGACATTATCTGGGACAATGGAACCGTAGATGTTAGTAATGCTGGTACCCCGCCTGATAGAGATGACAGTGAATTTGATTATTGTGATATAGGTAATTTCACTACCAATGGGAGTGCGAAAGATAACATAATAGGTGATCCTGAATTCAGAGATGGATATCATATCAGTTTCGTTTATTCTCCATGTAAAGATGGTGGATATTATAATATTAATCCTCAAACTACTTTTGACCTTGATGGAAATGATAGATATCAAGGCGACAATACCATGGATATGGGCTGTTACGAGAATCCCGGAGACGTGCCTGCCTGGTATTATATTGTTTTTAATGACATTGAGGAAACTGAAAAAGAAGGTTTAAGTATTATTTGTTATCCAAATCCAGTTGAAGACAAGGTAAATATTGTGATTCAGTCAGATATTGCAACAAATGCTAAAGTGTATTTGTTCGATAACATTGGGAAAACAGTATTTACTGGTAAATGGGATATAAATGAAGGTGAAAACTATTATACAATGAAGCGGAAGCAGTTGTCAGCAGGAATTTATTTTCTTAAAATAACCAATAATCAAAACATTTCAGAAATGCATAAACTTATTTTTAATTAGAAAATTAGTCAGGGTTCCGGTTCATGCCGGAACTCTTTTTTATGAAGACAAAAATTTTAACATATTTTTTCACTCTTGCTTTAATATTCCTTTTTGCAGGGATACAGCATTCTTATGCCCAACTGGAGTCAAAGTACTGGTATTTTGGAGTCAGGGCAGGGATTGAATTTAGCGATACAGGGCTTGTTGCCCTTACAGATCTAAATAGTTCATATCCCTGGAGGGCTGGGGGGGCTGCATCCATCAGTGATGAGAATGGGAACCTGTTGTTTTTTTCTGACGGGATGAGGATATATAACAAGGAGCGGGAAATTATGAAAAATGGTACCGGCCTATTTGGAGAACCGGTAGGAGCATATGATCAAAATGTACTTATAACGCCCTGGCCAAAGAAGAAAGGATTTTATTATGTTTTTACGATATATATTAATAATCTCTCTAAAGACTCCGGCTTATATTATTCCATCGTGGACATGAGCAAAGACTCCAACAGGGGAGAAGTAGTTTCAAAAAATAATTTATTGCTAAAGGCCAATTATACATCCAAGATGAATGCTATCATACACAGCAATGGGAGCGCAATATGGCTGGTTACTCACGAATTCTGGTCGGATAAATATATCAGCTACCTGATAGACCAAAATGGTTTGCATCCCAATAAAATCTATTCACAGGGGAGTGTTTATATGAAAGCACCAGTTATTAATAAAACAGGCTATATTAAAATTTCGCCTGATGCCGGCTTTTTGGTAAATTGTGTGAGGAATAATTTTAAAATAGAAATATGCAGGTACGATAATACCCATGGTGCTGTTTATGATTGTATTGAAATACCGGTACCTGCACCCGGGCGTCCGGTAACTTCTGAGTTTTCCCCTTCCGGGAAATACTTATTTATCGGGAGAGATCAAAACCACAGTATATTACGATATGATTTGTCGGTTTATGACAGTGCAGCAATAAAAAACTCTGAAATGATCATTGGTACAAATGTGCCAAAACCACCAAATTCATATTGTTATCCGGGAGGTTTGCAATTAGGGATGGATGGTAGAATTTATGTCGGGACAAATATTGGTTCTTATTATCTTGGGGCAATTCAATATCCTGATAAAGAAGATACTTCTGGTAATTATATACAGGACTATTTATATTTAAAAGGCAGAGAATGCAGTGTAGGCCTACCCAGTTTTATTCAGTCCTACTTTTTTATTCCTGAATTTAATGCAAAGCATACATGTTTGGGAGATACTACATTATTTTCAATAACAGATACTTCTCATGTGGATAGTGTGTTATGGGATTTTGGAGATACAAATTCAGGTTTGCAAAATTTCGCAATTCAAACTAATCCTTATCATATTTTCTCAGATACAGGGATGTTCAAAGTACAGGTATTTTTGTGGCATGATGCAGGGGAAATTGATACGCTTTCAAGGGAAATACGGATAAGTCCTTATCCTGTTGCAAATTTTGCAATAGATGATCCAGAGCAATGTTTAAGAGGCAACCAGTTTATTTTTACAGATAGTTCAACAATTATAGCTGATAGTTTTAGCTGGGAATGGGATTTTGGGGATACAAATAAATTGTTTGTTCAAAACCCTGTTTATAGTTATAGCTGGGCAGATACTTTTGATGTAAAATTAATTGTGCTATCCGATTATGGCTGCGAAACATCCATAGCAAAAAAGGCTTATGTAAAGCCAATGCCTGATGCATTAATTGGAGTAATTGATTCCACCCAATGCTTAAACGAGAATAGTTTCATCCTTAAACCCCTGACAGGGTTTGAAACCCTGTCAGGGGTAAATTATTACTGGCATTTCGGGGATGGTGATACATCTACATTGGATAGTGTTAACCACATTTATTTAAACCCGGATACATTCGAGCTAACTTTAATAGCAGAAACCGCTTTTGGTTGTAGAGATACGGCCAGCAAAGAAATTATTGTTCTTCCTAGTCCTGAAGCAAATTATTCGATAAATGACAGTTCACAGTGTTTGAATGAGAACTTATTCAACTTCACCAACCTTTCAAACCTCACAGGTTTTGAAAACCTGTTAGGTTTAAATTATAAATGGGATTATGGAGACAACACCAGTTCAAGCGACACCAGCCCTACAAAAACCTTTAGTACTTACGACACTTTCAATGTCCAGCTTGTAGCTATTTCACAAGATGGTTGCAGAGATTCGGTTTCAAAACAAGTGCTGGTGCTGGAATCACCTCAGTCAGCATTTACAATAAACAATTCAAACCAATGCTTCAATAATAACCTTTTCCTGATGAACTTTTCCAACCTTTGGAACTTTGGAAAAGTTGTTTGGAATCTGGGTGATAGTACTATTTCTACAGATAGTTCAGTCAATCACTCTTACAAATCGGGAGGCATCTACCCTGTTCAAATGATAATCGAAAATCAGCAAGGCTGTGCTGATACTGCTATTAAAGTTGTCACTGTGCATCCCTCACCTATAGCTGACTTTAGCATTAATGATTCGGTGCAATGTTTTAATGAAAATCTTTTTCTATTCAAATCCCTGACAGGGTTTGGAACCCTGTCAGGGTTGAATTATAAATGGGATTTTGGTGATAATACAATTTCAACAGATACTCACACAGTTAAAACATTCAGCACTGTAGATACATTTACGGTTCAATTACTGACCGTTTCTTCCGATGGTTGCAAGGATTCTGTGACCAAACAAGTAGTGGTTTTGGAATCGCCAAAAGCAGGAATTGGTGTAAATGATAGCAGTCAATGTTTAATTAGAAATGAGTTTCAGTTTTTCAACCTAACAGGTTTGAATCAAGCTGTTAGGTTTAATTATAGCTGGGGATTTGGAGATTCTACACAATCACAGGATTCCAGCCCCTTAAAAACCTATCTACATGCAGATACTTTTCTTGTTTCATTGATACTTACAACTGATTTTGATTGCAAGGACACTGCATACAAAGAAGTCTTCGTGAGGCCTATGCCAAAAGCAGACTTTACAATTGATAATCCTTCACAATGTTTAAGAGAAAACAACTTCAACTTTATAAATGCTTCCAGTATCACCACTGGAGCTTTAGCCTATCAATGGTATCTCAACGACAGCCTGTGTAGCGACAGCCAACATTTTTACAATTTATCCATTTTACAATTTGGCAATTTTCCCATCAAACTCCTCGCTGAAAGCGATTACCATTGCCTCGATTCTATATCACAAACAATTTATATTCACCCCATGCCAAAGGCTGATTTCAGTTATAGTCTCCCTTGCCTCGAAAAAGAAATTCAATTCTCTGATAAAAGCAGCATTCCACAAGGAAGTATCAATAACTGGAAATGGTATTTTACGTCCAATGATAGTTCAGCCCTACAACATCCTGTTTTTGTGTTTAACAATTATGGCGATCATTCTGTAAAACTTATCACAAGTTCCGATTCGGGATGTGTGGATACGATTTCGAAAACAATCACAATTTATGATCATGCAGCTGCTGTGGAAATGGAACGAGTGACGGTGGTGAATAATCGTTTCAACCTGCTGGAATGGAAAGATCCTGCTTCTCCTATTGTTTCCGGCTATCAAATTCAAAAATCCACCAACTTCGGAAACTTTACTGATTTCAAAACCTATCCGAAAGACAGTTTACATCTTACTGATTTTGCGGTTTTTCCTGATCAAAGCATTTATACCTACCAGCTTTTAACAGAAGATAGTTGCGGACACATCAGCGAACCCTCAAATATTGCCCAAACAATTTTGCTGCAACTGGATAGTTCTGAAACCTTTAGCATGCTCACTTGGTCGGCATACGAAGACTGGAAACAGGGCATTCAACGCTATGAAGTGCAGGTATCCAACAATCAAAGCCTGAATTGGGAAAAAGTGGAAAGCTCTATCTATCCTGTTTCATTCATTGACTCAATTACAAAACTGTCCCAATCGAACTATTGTTACCGTATTGCTGCATTCAGGAATAATGATGAGTTGCAATCAAACTCCAATGTTGTTTGTGTGGATACCCGAATGAACCTTTTTGTGCCTAATGCATTTTCTCCAAATGGTGACGGAATAAATGATCATTTCCAAATAAAAGGTGTTTTTATCAATGAGTTCAATATTCAGATTTTTAACCGTTGGGGCGAAAAACTATTTGAAAGTGACTCTATTAATGATGGATGGGATGGACGTTTCAAAGGAAAGACTTGTGCGTTGGGAAACTATTATTACAGCATACTGGCTAAAGGAGCAAGCGAGGAAAGCAGAAGAATGAAGGGAAATTTCACTTTGTTGAGGTGATGAATTTGATCCAAATCTTGCAACCCCTGCTTTTCATTCCTTTTTTTGAAGTTACCTATACTACATTTGCAAAAATCAGCATTTTGGTTATTATATGGTGATTAACGTATTTATAACGCTAGTTATCAATTCTTTAGCAATTGACTCCGTGATTATCTAACGATAATTTTTTGCCAATTTTGTTATGAATAAGTCAGCAATTATTCGGCTTCAAATTTCCAAAGTATTTCGCCAAAACAATACCTAAAGTATCAATGCTTTTTATACTTTTGTTTAAGCTGCATGCTTCATAATCTAAACATACAAGATGCCTGAAACGATTAATAGTCGTGACGAATCCTTTAGGGATACGATGAGCACGATATCAGAAAAAGGAAAAAGGAATTGGATTTACGCAAAAAAACCAAAAGGGAAGTTTTGGATTTGGCGAAATGTAGTTGGTCTATTCTTACTCTCTTTTTTCTTTTCAGCTCCGTTAATTAAAATTCATGATGATCCATTGCTTCTATTTGATTTTATCCACCGTAAATTCATCCTATTAGGTGTTACTTTTTGGCCTCAAGATTCCTTTATATTTTTCTTGTTATTCATTTCCTTTATGGTCTTCATCATACTGTTTACTGTCATTTATGGTCGTATTTGGTGTGGCTGGGCTTGTCCACAAACTATTTTTCTGGAGTTAATATTCAGACGAATTGAGTTTTGGATTGAAGGGAATTATGCCAAGCAAAAAAAATTGGCTAAACAGGCTTGGAACTTTGAAAAAATAATCAAAAAAGGATTTAAACATTTAATTTTCATAGCCATATCATTATTCATTATTAATACGTTCATGAGCTATATTTTGGCTTATGATGGCTTGATTGAATTCTGGCGAAGTGGAGCTAGCGAACATCCTATAGGCTTTGCTGCCATGTATATTTTTTCATTTGCATTTTACT
>Ga0209249_1001243_pt1 | contig 25382 bp, 22 predicted proteins | sample SaaInlV_200m_DNA_4_FD_184653 | JGI IMG/M metagenome (GOLD analysis project Ga0209249, IMG submission 184653) | Marine microbial communities from expanding oxygen minimum zones in the Saanich Inlet - SI037_S3LV_200m_DNA (SPAdes) (version 2) | ecosystem: Environmental > Aquatic > Marine >...
ACGGTTGATTCTGCACTTGCTTTCTTTTTAGCCATGGGGTTCTCCTTAGTAACTCTAACTCCAGTTTGGCTAAAAAGCCTCCATTAATATTTCACTATATTTGTCCAATAACCTTTGAGGGCAAACAACAACGACAGCCTTTGAGAAATTTATCAACACCGTCCCCAACGTTGATAAGCTCTACGCCCTCCTCGACACCCTTACCACTGATGATCTCGAAAGTGTCCGAGAAACTGGTGAGCGTGTCCGCCAAAGCTTGCTAGAAATCCCTATCCCCGCTGAGATCAACGAAGCTGTGCGCCAAAGCTGGCAAGAAATCGGCGTAGATGATGCCTACGCCGTCCGCTCCAGCGCAACGGCTGAAGACCTGCCCGATGCGTCATTTGCCGGTCAGCAGGACACTTATCTCAATATCATCGGCGAAGAGGCTCTGCTTGATGCCGTCCGTCGTTGCTGGGTATCGCTCTTTACAGATAGAGCCATTTTATATCGTGTGCAGAATAATTTTGACCATCGAGATGTTCAGTTGTCGGTTGTGGTGCAAAAAATGATTCTGTCCGAGAAATCGGGTACGTTATTTACGGCAGATCCGCTCACAGGACATCGGCATACACTCACCATTGATGCCAGTTTTGGCTTGGGGGAAGCGCTCGTCAGCGGATTAGTGTCTCCAGATGCGTATCAGGTAGATAAGCGAAATAACACGATCATTTCTCGGCAGATTTCGGAGAAGAAAGTTGCCATTTTCCCGGAGAAAGATGGCGGCACACGTCAAGAGACGCTAGATGTTGAAAAGCGGAAGCAAGCCGCTCTCACGGACGAACAAATCCTGAAATTAGCGGAGATGGGGGCAAAAATCGAATCCCATTATGGCAATCCCCAAGATATTGAATGGGCAATTTCTCCCCCCACCCAACCCTCCCCCCAGCGGGGGGAGGGCAAGGGAGGGGGGCAAATCTATTTATTGCAGGCGCGTCCGATTACCTCACTTTATCCCATTGATGGGCTGAAATCCACCGATGATAGTTTGCATGTATTTTTTAGCATGGGACATCAGCAAAATATGACCCGCGCCATGTCACCGTTGAGCTTGTCGTCTTTTCCAAAATTTATCCCGCTTGGGCTAAGGTCAGATGGAATAAACACCTTCTTGCGCTCTAGTGGTGGGCGATTATTTATTGACGTGACACAGGCTTTGCGTCACCCTATTTTAAAACGGGTGATTTCGGGAGTACTCTCCCAGTTTGATGTGCTTGTTCCGCAGCTATTTCAACTTGCGACACAACGCCCCGAATTTAAGCGTCCGCATGGGTTGCATTTCCCCTTTGGGATTCTAAAGGGTGTCCTGGGGATTATTCGCCAAGTATTTATTGGTCTTTGGCGACGCGATTTAAGTGGTTTCGTTGCCCAAACCAACGCGCTGATAGATGGTTTTATTGACAAAGCGGAGCGCGATCTGCGCGAACACCCACAGGGTGAAGCGCAGATAAAAGCCATGTTGAATGAGCTTCAAAAAGCTGCCCCTTTTATGCTGAACTGGGTACCAGAAGCTGCCGCCGGGATTGCTGCTATGCGCCTGCTGCCAAAATTGGCAAGCCGCTGGCTTTCGCCTGATAAGGTAGAAGCACTCACTTTGGGCATTCCGGGCAACGTGGTCAATGAGATGAATTTAATGCTCAGCGATCTGGCAGAGTTGGCGCGAAAATCGACAGAATTGGTAGCAACGTTCAATGATCTTGGCGATGATGCCCATATGTGGCTGGCAAATATCTCTGAAATTGAAGGCAGTGCGCCATTTTTGGAAAGCTGGAATAATTTTCTGGTGCTTTATGGGTCGCGCGGTCCATCTGAGATTGATATCAGCATGAAACGCTGGCATGAAGACCCGCTGCCCGTACTGCGGGTGATCGCTGGAAATATCGAAAAGAATGTCAGTAGTCGTGAGTTATTTGATGAGCAAGATCGGGCGCGCGAAGCTGCTTTTGCTGAATTATTGTTGGCTGCTGGAAATGGACTTTTCGGCAGAATTCGCCTGCGCCTTTTCAAACGGCTATACCATGTTCTCGTCGAAGCTGGCGGGATGCGCGAGCATCATAAATTCATGTTGATACGTTTTTTGTGGGTGGTCAAAGGTGTCTTAAATGAGAATGCGGTTGAATTGCTCGCTAAAGGAAAACTTGCCGCCCCCGATGATATTTGGTTCCTGACATGGGATGAATTAGTAGGCATTTGGGATGATAAAGAAACTTTGTGGCATGAAGTCATTGCAGAACGACAAGCAGATTTCACTCGCTATCTAAAATTAACGCCTCCAGTGGTGATCACTAGTGATGGTGAAACCCCTGTTGTGCAATATCGCGTGGAAGATGCGCCTCCCGGAGCATTGCTGGGCAATCCTGTCTCGACAGGCATCATTGAAGGTGTAGCGCACGTTATCCACGACCCGACGACCGAGACACTGCAACCGGGCGAAATCTTAGTTGCGCCTTTTACTGACCCCGGCTGGACACCGCTCTTCATCAACGCCGCCGGGCTGGTGATGGATATAGGCGGCGCACTGGCTCACGGCTCTGTCGTGGCACGGGAATATGGCATTCCTGCGGTGGTTGGCGTGCACGGTTCTACAGAGAAAATTAAGACTGGTCAGCAGGTGCGTGTGGATGGCAATCGGGGGATTGTTGAAATTTTGGACTAGTGCAGGAGAAGGATGATTGAAGCTACTTAGCCTTTATGCAATGATTCTGCGAGGAGCACGCTTTTGCGACGCGGTAGTCCCATAAGTTCGGAGATTGCTTCGGCGATAAAACTGCCTCGCAAAGTCATTCCTGAGTAGTTGCGAATTATTTTACTAGAATCGCCCTTGCTGGTGCACCATCTGAGCCAACCAACTTGAGCGGCAGGCAATAAAGTTCATATTCCCCTTGCGGGACTTGGCTCAGGTCGCAGCCTTCGAGGGCGATGATACCTGCTTTTAGCAGGATTTGGTGTGTAGGGACGGAATCACCAAAGGGGGCGACAGAGAGATAGTCCACGCCGACGAGTTGGATGCCGTAATCGACGAGCCATTCCGCGCCGTCAGGGGAGATGGCAATAAAGTTGGGGTGGAAGGTGCGGGAATCGGATGTCCACAGGCGGGAATTTTTGGTGCGTAGTAGCAAGCGTTGGGTGGCGGGCGGGATCGGCGAAGCATCCAATATTTCGGCAGTGATTTCGTCCACATCATCACTTAAATGAAGAACGAAAGCTTTTCCTGTCAGAATATCCAGTGAAAGATTTTCGACGGTGCGCCCATTGTTGAGAAAGTGATGCGGGGCATCCACATGGGTGCCGACGTGTACGCCCGTCGAGAGATGAGAAACGTTGGCATCTTCACCATCGTCCATGGAAAGAATTTGCGCCAATTCAACAGCAGGGTCACCGGGCCAGACGGGGAGATTAGGGGAAATGGGGAGGGAAATATCGTAGATTTTCATATTTTATTCAAAGGGGTATTTGAGACTGATCTCTGCGCGGATGCTGTCCATATAGTTCATCATGGCAAGGGTAGTGCTGTGGGGCATGATCGAGCTTTCGAGTAAGCCTGCACGGATGCAGCGCATGGCTTCGGCGGTCTGATATTCAAATCCGCTTGCGTTGAAGGGGGCACTTTCTGTATGCTCTTTTCCATTTATATTTAGTGTAGCTCGGGTGCTGCCCCAAAAATTGGGATGAATACGAATATGTCCTTTGCTGCCATAGATAAAAAAGTCATTCAGATTCTGTGAAAGAAAATTGCAGCTAAATTGAGATACAACACCATTTTTATAGACTAAAATGCCAGCAAGTAGCTCGTCGATGCCGGTTTCACTCATCAGGGCGTGAATTTTATGTGATTTGGGAAATTCGCCCATCACCCATTGCGAGACGGTGAGATTGTAGATGCCAATATCGAGCAGTGTTCCGCCAGCCAGATTGGGGTCGTACAAACGCCCTTTGGGATCATATTCAGGACGAAAACCAAAGGTGGATGTCAGGAGAGTGATTTCGCCGATGCGTTTTTCATCCAGCCATTGACGGATGATGCCGTAAATGGGCAGAAAGCGTGTCCAGAGAGCTTCCATCAAGAAGAGATTTTTTTCTTTGGCGAGCTTCATCAGCTCTTCTGATTGGGCGGCGTTGACGGTGAAAGGTTTTTCGCAAAGTACGGGTTTCCCTGCTTCGAGAGCGAGCTTTGTATGCGCAAAATGTTGATGATGTAGTGAACTGATATAGACCGCATCTACATTAGGGTCGGCAACGAGGGCTTCATAAGAATTATAGGCTTTGGCTACGTTGAATTTCTTTGCAAAGGCATCTGCGCGTTCCTGACTGGAACTGGCGATGGCGTAAATTTCTCCATCCAGGAGGGTATTTATCCCTTCTGCGAAAGCGTGAGCGATCCTGCCAGGAGCAATGATGCCCCATCTGAGTTTTTCTGTCATTTTAGGCTCCTGTCTACATGTATACTTTTGTTTTTGATGGTGGTTGAGTAGCTCCGAGCGCTTTTTACCCTAAAGGGCACACGTCGGAGCGTATCGAAACCACAAAATAAGATTTTCTAGCTAATTTTGGTTTCGACACTTGCACCTGCGGTGACAAGTACAGGTGTACGGCGACCCCGCCAAAACCCTGCGGGGTGGGCAAGCATCGCCTACTCAACCGCCGGACGCTTATAGTTAGCAAACTGTCAGGTGGCTAGAAAACTGAATACTGAAAACTGTTAGTGCTGCCCACCATAATAAGGCAAGGGTGTGAGAGTCGCGAAGGGGCGTGGCATGACGATGGGCGTGAGTGTCATCGTTGGCGCAGGTGTTGGCGTGGGCGGATACTCCATCCAGCCGCTGGCTTCAAAGATATAGCTTAGAAAATCAGCACGCTCTGTTTCTGTCATCGGGATGGGTTTGGAATAATCCACGAGCATGGCGGTGAGCAGTTCTGTGGCGATATATTCACCATCATAAAAGACATGGCGGTCAATAAACTCGCGGCGCGTGCCGATCACGGGGTTATCCATTTGATCAAAGAAAAGATTACCCAATCCATAATCAATAAAGGTATCGCTATAAAATTCTTTTGCCTGTGCAAAATGTGCCTGACTGCCGCTGACGATCACGGCGCCCGCATCTGCCAGACGGCGAAAATCACGTTCCTGCCAGGGGCGAATTTCGGGCGAATAATACTCATGGTATTGGAAAGTCGCGATCGGCAAATAGCCATTTGCGCGTAAATCTTCAATTTCTGCGACCATAAATTTATGGTTACAAGGCGCTGCACCGGGCCAGCCATCGTCACGCGCCCAGGCGAATTCGGGTCCGACAGGGTTGCAGCCAATAAAAGCAAATTTGTTCCCATTATGTTCCAGCGTGAGCGCTTTACTTGCATCCGCTAAATCCCTGCCGCCGCCGTAGTAGGGCAGCCCGATTTCATCATAAAGATCGAGCGTAAAACGGGTTGCATCTGAGCCGTAATCTTGAAAATGGTTGCCCGTCAACTCGACCACATCCGTGCCCACAAATTCGAGCAGCTCAATATATTTTGGATCGCTGCAAAATTGCAATCCGATCTGCCCGGGTGTGGGCGGTTTGCAAGTTGGCATAAAAGGAATTTCGTTGCTGATATGCGTAATATCCGCGTCTCGCAGCCAATCGCCGATGCTCTCAGCGGGATAAGTGATGCCCTTGCGCTCCATCGTGTACGCAGTCGCACGCACGAGCGCGGTCACGCCCGTCAGCACCATCACGGTCAACTTTTCGGGATCACGATTAGTTATGGGCAAAGTTAGCGCAGAAGGCGCATCCACGCCAAAAGAAAGTTTCAGGGGATAGGATTCGGTGACAAAGTCATTATGCAGAGGCGACTGCCCATCAATGGTCAGCACTTTCCAGCGGGGTTGGATTTCTTCAAAGGGGATGATCGCCCAAGCATCTCTCTTCTCCCAAAGTGTATCCAGCAATTTATCGGATGGAACGACACGTACCTGTTTTGAGCTTGGTTCACCCCAAAAAGCAGTCAGCGCAGCTTTAGTGGATTCTGCCATCCATAACTTCCTATCGCCATTTTCCAACCAAAGGGATTGCAGTTCTTTTGTGGATACGCCATCTTCCACCGTCGGGAAGGGTGCAACGAGGGCATAAATCCAGATAGATGTATTTCCAACGCCACCCAAGTCAAAATGGAGGGTCGCATTGTCTGCATCCCGTACAAGCGGGATACCGCTCTCTTCAGCAACTTCGCGTAAAGCGTCGGGGATAGAATCGCTAATCCACAAAGCGGTTGGGCGCGGTGTGCTGCTCGCTGTAGCCGTTGCTGTGGGGAGTGGCGAAGAAGTTGCAGAAAGCGTCGGCGCGGCGTTTTGGGTGGGGACGCACGCGGCGAGAATGACGATAAGGATAAGAAAGATAATAAGTTGTTTTTTTTGCATAAATTTCTTTTTTGAAGCTCTCATTTCATGAAGCTCAGAGGGGATTTGTAATCCCCGTGTTTTGATGAAGAGTGTATTTATAGAAACCGCTGGATTGCAAATCCAGCGGGAGTACTTTTTAAAAATAATTACGCAATACGAAATACACTTTACGTTAAAGACTATATTCGCGCACCGTAAACTTCTTTACAGCGCTTTCGTTAATGCTTACACCCAACCCAATGCCCGTTGGCATATCAATAGTGCTATCAGCGTTAAGCGTGAAACGTTCGTTGGTGATGTCTTCGTCATAATAACGGTCTGTTGCCGAAATATCGCCGGGAAATTTGAAATTGGGCAGAGAAGCGAGCGCGAGATTTGCGGCGCGCCCGATGCCTGTCTCAAGCATCCCTCCGCACCAAACGGGGACATCTGCCGTATAGCAAAGGTTGTGAATGGCAAGGGCTTCGCTCAACCCACCCACACGCCCGGCTTTGATATTGACGATGCGACAGGCATCCATCTCGATGGCTTGGCGTGCGTGCCGTGCAGAGATGATTGTTTCATCAAGACAGAGTGGTGTTTGGAATTTTTGCTGCAAAATATGATGATCCCAAAGATCATCTTCAGCGAGGGGTTGTTCGATCAGGAGCAAGCCCAAATCATCTAAAGCTTGGATGGCTTTTGCGGTCTCGAGCGTATACGCAGAGTTTGCATCTACCTGTAATTTGAGATTTGGGAATGCGGCTCGTACAGCAGCGACATCGCCTACATCTCGCCCGGGCTTGATTTTAAGTTTGACGCGACCATAGCCGTCTTTGAGATAGCTCTCAATAACGCGTAAAAGATCATCGGGCGTATCTTGTAAGCCGACGGAGACACCCACATCTACTTTGGGCTTGTCACCGCCAAAAAGACTTTGAAGAGACTTCTTTTCTCTTTTACCGTTCAAATCCCAAATAGCCATCTCTACACCGGCTTTTGCCATTTCATGCCCTTTGATATTGGCAACCAAATGACGAAAGTTTGCTGCGTTTTTGACATCCTTCCCCTGAATAGCGGGGAGGATAAAATCCGTAAGAATATGCCAAGCTGTGCCCGAAGTTTCGTAAGCATAGCCAGGGTCACGATCTGCTGAGCATTCGCCATAGCCAATCAAACCTTCAGACTGGATCGTGATGAGAATACTATCGCGGTCAAATATCCGTCCGAAGGAGGTTTCAAAGTGTGAGACAAGGGGCATTCGTAAATGGGTGATGGTGATCTTTTCCAATTTCATCCGATAGCCTCTTCATCTGAATTCGTTTCCGGCATTGGGTTCATATCTTCTTTTTCCTCTGTATCAAGGTTTCGCAGAACATCGTCCATGCTCATGCCTTCTTTCCGCATCCCAAGTTCAGGGGTGCCGCAGTAGGGACAGATATTCCAGGGGAGTTCCATGAGAGCGTTGCATTCGTGGCAGTTTTTCTTCAGTTTTGTTTGACAATTAGGGCAAAGCATCCATTTATCTTTTACACGACGTTCGCATCCCGGGCAAAGAAGTTGATCTTCAATAGTAGCGAGGAGAGCTTCTTCCTCGAGGGTACGCTGATACTCATCTTCCAAAGTGTGGGGCGGACGCAAAACGAGATAGACCAAAGCGCCGGGGATATTGAGCAAAGCTACCAAAATGGTTGCCAAAATTTGGATAAGTTGGTCACGTGATCGGTTGCGGATATCTCTATACGTCCAGATAACGAGGCTTACCCAGAGCGCGAGAATGAAGGCACCGCCGAATCCTGTGAGAACGAGGGTTAGGTTATTTAAGAAAGTAGGGTCAAGATTCATGGTCTCTCCTTAAAGCATGGCACAGGGTTTATTGTACTATGCTACGGTGTTTCAAATTGGAAGAAGGCTTGGGCGTTTTTTTCTATATAAGCGGAATTTTCGCCGAATACTTCGTAAAAGGTACGCCCCGGTTTTATCGAGATGGGCATCCCTTTTAGGTCGGTGATAAGCAGAGGTTGATCGGTTTCGGTACGCTGCCAATATGCCGGTAGCACGATTCCATCACGGAAGAGATACGCTTTTCCCGATCCAATTAAATCAATATGATAGACCTCGTCTTCTTCCTGGTATACATTCTCGAATGTGTGTGGCACAAAAAGATAAATGATATTATCGGCAGAAACTTGCTCTCCGGTCAGAGCATCTCTGAGTGGGGCATAGTTGGGTGTATTGCCTTCTTCACGGATATTATTTGTTTCCTGGTGGCGATAGTATCTAAGGGTAGTCGGATCGTATCCCCAATAATGGTAATTATCTAAGGAATAGCGTGCGTAAATGCTCAGAATAGGCTCTGCGAAAGGGGGAGGGGTTACGCTGAAATAACCGGCGCGTAAGTCTGGCCGGGAGTTGTTTTTCTCTTGTTTCTCAAGGCAGGTAGCAAATTTTGTGGTGTTGAAAAAGATGTTATTGTAAGTATCTCGATCGCTTTTGCCGATCATGAATGGCGGACAAGCTGTGCTACCGGGCACAACGAGAAACTCGTTAATATTTGTAGATTTGAGATAATCGTAGACGCGTGGGTCAGCGTATTTAAAAACCAGATAAGATTGATACATGCGAGCGACATGTTCGTCGAAGAAACGTCCTGAACGGACAGGACCGACTTGGTCGGCATCGTTGCCATAAAAAACGGCGATAAAACGTGTTAGCCCCGCTTCTATATAGTATTCATAGACAACGTCTGAGAGGCTTAGCCCCGACATGGGACGAACATAGCGCGGAAAAAGTGCGATCTTGCTAGCAATGGGTCTTCTTTGGAGCAGGTCTGTGGAGCTTGGGTATTGCCCTGTTAGCGGATTGATTCCCTCTGGTATGGAATAGGGTGAAATATTTGCCAATGTGGGGAGGGCTGCTGGCAATGCTGTTGGGTAAATTCCATCTTCATAAATAACAGTTGGGCGAGGCGTTGCTGTTAATAGTTGCTGTGGCTCGCTATTAGGAAGTACGATTTCTTCACTATTTCCAGGCAAAAAGGGTGTCGGAGACGCAATCTGCCCTGCGAGCTTTTCGGCTTCGGCTTTGGCGGTAAGGCTGCTTTCAACAATTGCGAAGATTATAAGGAGTAAGAAAGCAGAAAGAATCACCCCCCCAAAGATTTTTATTTTTTTGAAAGAGACGGTTAATTTTCTTGATTTCACGAGGTGGCCTTCAAACTTACAAATAAAGAAAGATGATAGAACTCATAGTGTTTTTTAGGTAAATTCTATTGAATAGAGATTGTGCTCATAAAGAGATTTTACAGCAGAAAAAGCAGCAAAGCTGATAAAATATACCAATCTTAAGTACGGTATTGTAACCCCTATAGTAGGCATCCAGAAATTACCTCCTATAAAATCAACTTAGGAAGAATTCAAATTTCAGGAAATATTCCTAGATGCATCCTTATGCTTATTTTAACGACACTTTCCTTTCTTTTTTTAGGCGCACTTGCTTTATTGCTTTTGCGCCTATTTAATCCGGATTTTCGCTATTCCTGGTTATTAGCCGTGACGAGCATATTTTTTGCCTGGGTCAGTGTTCTTTTTTGGCAGATCAAAACGCCTTTGGTATTTACACTACCTGCCTGGCAGCCGGCAATTCTTTTTCCTAATTCTCCTGATTTTCTTGCCGATCAACTTTCCTGGGCATATGCTTTTAGCCTTGCGACGGTAGGGTTAGGGACATTACTCACCGCAATTGCTCGTGAAAACTTTCCTAGTTCTCCAGCATGGGCGGGAACTCTTGCACTCAGCGGCATTGGGATCTTGGCAGTGCTTGCTGAAAATCCCCTCGCGCTCGTTTTGGCATGGACCGCTATCGACCTGGCAGAACTCTTTACTTTATTAGCTTCGGTACAAGAAAGGAAATTACGTGAGAGAGTTGTGATCTCTTTCTCCATGCGGGTCATTGGCTCTGGTTTTCTCATTTGGGCAAGTCTGGTCAGTACAGCCGCGGGCACACCACTTAATTTTATTTCTGCTTCGAAAGAATCTGGTATTTATATGCTCATCGCAGCAGGATTAAGGCTGGGCGTTTTCCCCATGCACTTGCCCTTCAAAACAGAATCTGCGCTAAGACGTGGCTACGGGACAATGTTGCGTCTGACCTCCGCTGCATCTAGTCTGATCTTGCTGGCGCGTATCCCTTACGAAAGCCTGCAATCTCCATTTATCCCCTATGTTTTTGTCATTGTCGCATTAACTGCACTATACAGCAGTTGGATGTGGTTTCGTGCTTCCGATACCCTCGATGCTCGCCCCTATTGGCTTTTGGGGATGGCCTCCCTTGCCCTTATCGCAACCTTGCGTGCAAACCCCGTTGGAAGCGTCGCGTGGGGCACAGCCCTTATCCTAAGTGGCGGGATGCTTTTTCTTTCCTCTTTACAGAATAAATGGCTTAACCGTCTCCTACAATTAAGCCTGATCGCTATGTCTGCTTTACCTTTTACCCTCACCGCGACGGGCTGGCAAAGTGCAGACACATTATGGTGGGCTTATTGGCTTATCTTACTCTCTGCCCAAGCTTTATTGCTTGCTGGCTACTATCGCCACGCTCAACGAGTTAAAAAAACAGATTTCAAATCCTTCTCTTCGCTCTCTCGCTTCATATACCCACTAGGCATTGGGATCATCTTTTTCTCTCTCTTCCTTCTGGGCATTTGGGGCTGGCAAGGTGCGAGAGCGATAGGTGTATGGTATCTTGGCATTGCCGTGAGCATACTAACACTTATCTTCGTCTGGTTGCGACCGCGTATTCGTTCGCTAAATCCGCTTGAAGCACATTGGCTCAAACCAAATACAGAAGAAAAAACGAAAACGGGGCGTGTATATGGTCTTTTTTGGAGTCTTTATTATTTCCTTCGTAGGCTAAGCAGGCTCATTAGCAATATCCTTGAAAGCGATGGCGGAATTCTCTGGACACTTCTTTTTATCATCCTCTTCGCCTCGCTCATTGCAGAAGGAATTCGCTAATGAATTTTCTTGTCATTTCATGGGGCGCAACGATACTTCTATTTGCCTTCACCCTCTCCCTTCTCCTCACTCGCGATTGGCGCTGGATCTTAGCCCTCCTTGCGGCACAATATATTGCTGTTTTTTGGCTGACCCAAATTCATTGGACAGTTTCGATGGCAGCCGTAAAATTGGTAACGGGATGGATGTCTGCGACTGTTTTGGGGATTACTCGCTCCACTCTTGACCCAAAACTTGCTTCTGCGCCAGATGACAATTCCTGGCCCCAAGGCAGATTCTTCCGCATCCTGACTGCAATGCTGATTTTTCTCCTCGTCGCCTCTGCTGCTCCCAGCATTCCAAAACTCCTCCCTGGCATCGGGCTGCCCGAAGTGACTGGCAGCCTGACCCTCATGACTATGGGACTTCTCATGCTAGGGCTAACTACCCAACCATTACGCGTGGTCATCGGTTTGCTCACCCTCCTTGCAGGGTTTGAAATTCTCTATGCCGCCGTTGAAAATGCTACACTTGTTGCGGCTTTACTCGCGGTTATTAACCTTGGACTTGCTCTGGTTGGCTCTTATCTCCTTTTGGCAGGAACGGAAGATACAGGAGGAAGTAGATAATGAGTGCCCCCCTTATTTGGATCGGGATTCCGCTTATTCTTTCCCCCTTCCTCTGGATTCCACGCCGTGCGAATATCATTGCATTTCTGGGAGGAATAATCGCTCTCTTTTTGGCTGTATTAGCGTGGTTCTTTCCTATAGACACACCTATCCGTATTAGCGCAACGCTTTCATTCAAACTCGCGGATTCTCTCGAAATCTTAGGGCGGCAAATTATCATTTCTCCCGCAGACCAACCTCTCCTGACGCTGATCTATGGATTAGCAGCGCTCTGGTTTTTTGGCGCTAGCGCAGCAGGGATAGCTCGCCGTCTCGTCCCCATCGGGATGAGTATCATCGCATTATTGGTCGCATCACTTTCTGTTCAGCCTTTTCTTTACGCAGCACTTATCATTCAAACGGCAATCCTGATAGCAATTCCCTTGCTCTCTCCGCCAGAAAAAAAGCCAGGGCGCGGCATTATCCGCTTTTTGATCTACCAAACTTTAGCAATGCCCTTCCTTCTTTTTTCGGGTTGGCTTATGGCAGGTGTCGAATCGAACCCCGGTGACCTTGAGCTTCTTACCCAAGCCGCGACATTATTAGCACTTGGCTTTGCTTTTTTGCTTGCGATTTTTCCCCTTTATACCTGGATTCCCCTTCTCATGGAAGAAGCCTCTCCTTATGCTGTGGGTTTTATCTTGTGGTTGTTGCCCAGCATAGCTTTTTTCTTTGCGCTTGGCTTTTTAGATCGTTATGCCTGGCTCAGGGACTTCGATCAACTTCCCGCTGTTTTACGCTCCGCTGGTGTTCTGATGATCGTTACAGGTGGAATTTGGGCTGCCTTTCAACGTCATCTGGGGCGGATGATGGGTTATGCCACTGTTGTTAATATCGGGTTTTCATTACTTGCCTTAAGCCTCTTTCAGGATTATCAACTTTCTGCTTTCTTTTTATTCATGGTTCCACAATCTTTGGCGATCCTGGTTTGGTCTCTCTCTCTTTCTGTATTGACATTGCGAGAAGGTTCTCTGTTGTTCAGGGCAAGGCAGGGAGATATGTACCGCTACCCCATCATTATTATGGGCTTGATTTTTGCACATTTCTCAACTTTGGGTTTACCTTTATTAGCTGGATTTCCACCGATCCTCGCTACTTGGGGAGGAGTGGCAGAAAAAACGCTTGTCGCGGCTCTCTGGGTTGCGGTGGGTGTAGCAAGCCTATTAACAGGAGCGATCCGCACTCTTGCCGTTATGGTAATGTCTCCTAAAGAAGAAGAATGGGCTATAAATGGGAGTTTGTTACAAAATATCCTGATCGGTGTGGGTATTTTCTTTATCCTTTTATTAGGGCTTTTTCCTCAATTTATGTCCCCGCTATTGACGAAACTACCCTTTGTTTTTTCTCATCTAACCGGGTAACCGCGTGCTATAATTTGCCACAATCTCTTTTGGAGGCACGATGGAATTTGAACAGATTATTAAGCAATTAGATTGGCTGGACGACGAACGCCGCAAAGATAAAGCGACAATAGCTGCTCAAGTTGAGCATATTGCTGTATTGACCGCGAAAATTGATTCTCTGACAGAAAAAGTAGACCCTCTATCAAAAGCAATGGCGTCTTATAGCTCTTTGGCTGCCAGAGTAGAACAATTTGACGCATTTTTGGCACAGCAGCGTGAAGAAATGAACGACACCTTTACGAAACTGGAGAAAAATGCGAAAAGGAGAGAAAAAGAAGCGAGTAAACGCTTTCAGGATGAGTTTACCCAGATCAATGAAGCAATTACCGATATTCGCAGTCAAACTGACCTCTCTAAAATTCGCCGCGATCTTAAAGCTCGCGAAAATGATGACTTGCGTTTGAATGCAACTTTCACCGAGATTAAAGCAGAGTTTAGCGAAGTTCTAAAAAATAATAAAGATTTGAAATACGCACAAGAGTTGAATGAGGATAATCGCCGTCAAGACATCAAGAGACTGACTGATACACAAGGCGAAATTGTTGCTTTGCGTAAACGTTTAGACGAAGAACGTGATAAAAGGCAACTCAATGCGGATAACCTAAAGAATATAGACACACGTATTGCAGATGTTTTGGCAAACGAACATAAACGAAAACAAGAACAGAACGAGTTTTTTGAGAAATTTTCAGTTGAGCAAATAGACCGTGAACGTTCGTGGAAAGAATGGATAGAAGAAGCGGATAAGTTCAACGAAAAAACAGATTTACTTGAAACTGAGTTGCAAACAGTCAGCGATGCTACCCGTTCTGCGAAAAAAGCAGAAGAGACTTACGCAGAAATTAGCCAGAAGATCGAACGCCGTGTCCATGAGATCGTTGAGATGCAGCGCCTTGCTGAAGATCGTTTGCGTCAGGAATGGGTTACCTTTAAGGCTGACGATCAAAAACGCTGGACAGGCTATGGACTCTCTCAGGATGAGACCATGAAAAATCTGCAAAAGACGATGGAGAAAATAGAGAATCGTTTAACAGAATTTGACGATTCTTTCCAAACGATGCAAGATCAACTCCATCAGACTACAGACCTGACAGAAAATCAGATGCAAGAGCTGATGAATTGGGCGCATCAGTGGCTGACCGCATCTGAGCGCGTGATGGGACATGAGAAGAAGAGTAGCTAGATGCGCGTTATCGGCACCGCCGGACATGTAGATCACGGCAAATCCACCCTTATCTCTGCGCTGACGGGCGTTCATCCTGACCGCCTGAAAGAAGAGCAAGAGCGCGAGATGACCATCGAACTTGGTTTCGGATGGCTCACCTTGCCTGATGGCGAAGAGATTGGCATTGTGGATGTGCCCGGACACCGCGATTTTATCGGTAATATGCTCGCGGGCGTGGGCGGAATAGATGCCGTTGTGCTCGTTATCGCCGCTGATGAAGGCGTGATGCCCCAAACCAAAGAGCATCTCGCCATTCTCGATTTGCTCCAAATCCCTACGGGCATGATCGCCCTCACCAAAACTGATCTCGTTCCCGACGCCGAATGGCTCGACCTTGTTGAAAGCGACATCCGCGAGAGCCTGCAAAATACCGTTTTGCAAGACGCACCTTTTGTCCGCATTTCTTCCAAAGATGGCACGGGGCTTGAAAATCTACTCGAAACCCTCACTAATTTACTTAAAGAAAAACCGGCGCGTCTTGATCTCGGTCGTCCGCGTTTGCCCATTGACCGCGCTTTTAGCATCGCCGGTTTTGGCACGGTTGTCACTGGCACACTCGCGGATGGCAATTTAAGCATTGGCGATGAAGTGCTGGTTTTGCCATCCGAGCAAAGGGGGCGCGTGCGCGGTTTACAAACCCACAAGAAAAAAGAAGAGATTTCTGTGCCAGGCAGCCGCACAGCGGTGAATATCTCCGGGATTTCGCTCGAAGATATTCGGCGTGGGGAAGTAGTTACCAAGCCGGGGCAATATGAAATGACGCGCCGACTGGATGCGCGATTCCGTTTATTAGATGACATATCTCAACCGCTCAAACATAATACCGAAGTAAAACTCTTCGTCGGCGCATCGGAGACGATCGCGATCCTGCGCTTGCTCGGTGCCGAGATGCTTAATCCTGGTGAAGAGGCGTGGATTCAACTAGAACTCCGCGACCCCATCATCACCGTGCGTGGAGACAGATATATCCTGCGCCGACCATCTCCCGCCGAAACGCTCGGGGGCGGCGTGATCATTGACCATCAACCCAAAGGGCGGCATAAACGCTTCGATGAGCGTATCATCGAAAAACTGACATCCCTCGCCGAAGGCTCTCCCGCTGACGTACTCTACGAAGCTTCATTGGCAAATGGCGCGGATACGCTCAAGAATCTTACCCGTGATGCAAGGCTCGAGGAAGCGGATGCAAAAGAAGCGATAGAAGAATTATTTAGTGAAGGAAAACTCTTCACGCTGGCAACGCCGCCGAGCAAAAATGATGCCAGTTACAACCCCGATTCTTTCGTCATCGCCACAACACATTGGGACGCGCTCAAAGAACGCGCGCTGAATATGGTAAAGGCATATCACGAAAATTTCCCACTGCGGCGTGGAATCCCACGCGAAGAATTGAAGAGTAAATTGAAAGTTAAGACCAAACTCTTCAACGCGATGATCGAAAATCTGCTCAAAACAGAAGATGTTGACGACGCGTATCGGAGCGTACAACTGCCCGGGCATCGCATCACCTTTGGGCGTGCTGAGCAAGCCCAAATTTCGGGTTTGATGCGGCGATTCGAGCAGAATCCCTTCTCGCCGCCGACAGTCAAAGTATCCATTGAAGAAATTGGTGAAGAAATATTTAATGCGCTGCTGGCTCTCGAAGAGTTAGTGCAACTTTCCGCTGAAGTTGTCTTCCGAAAATCCGATTATGAGAAATCAATCGAAATGTTGCGCGGATATTTGGCGAAAAATGACAAAATCACCGTTGCCGATGCGCGCGATTTGTACGGCACGAGTCGTCGCTATGTGCTGGCGCTGCTGGAGCATTTAGACACAACGGGTGTGACAAAACGAGAGGGCGATTATCGGGTATTAGGCTAATGTGCGGACGATTTACACTAACCGTAAATCCGGCCGATTTGCAAGATGCCTTCGCAGGATTTCGTTTCCCTGCGCAGTTTGCGCCACGCTTTAACATTGCCCCTAGCCAGCCGCTTTTAGCGATCCCGAACGATGGACAAAATGCGGCGACGTTCTTTTTATGGGGCTTTGTACCTAGTTGGGCAAAAGATGCCGCTTTTGATAGAAAACTGATCAACGCGCGCGGAGAAACGCTTGCAGAAAAGCCCTCTTTCAAGGGCGCGTATAAATATAAACGCTGCCTGATCCTGGCAGATGGCTTCTACGAATGGCAAACTAAAGCGGGCGTAAAAACGCCACATTATATCTTTATGAAATCGCGCCAACCCTTTGCCTTTGCCGGGCTTTGGTCGAATTGGGAAAGCGCAGATGGCTCGGCATTCAAAACCTGTGCCATCATCACCACTGAACCAAATGACGTGGTTGCGCCCATCCACAAGCGAATGCCCGTCATTTTTCCGCGCGCTGCTTATAGGCAATGGCTTGACCCAAGATCGCGCACAGACTTACAGCCCTTGATGCGTCCATATCCCGCCGAAGAGATGGAGGCGCATCCTGTTTCAACGTTGGTCAATAATGCAGCAAATGACCGCGCAGAATGTGTGGTGCCTGATCTCTAAAAAAGGATAAGAAAAACTATGCTAATTCATTCCGCAACCCAACTCCTGACTATCGCTGGCGGCCCCCAACGCGGGCGCGATCTTGGCGAACTCGGCATTATCGAAAACGGTGCTCTCCTTATCCGCGAAGAAAAAATTCACGACATTGGCACAACAACGGAGATGCACGAAAAATATCCAGATGAGCCTACCCTCGATGCATCTGGCAGCGTTCTCATGCCCGGATTTGTAGACCCCCATACCCATCTCATTTGGGGCGGCGACCGTGCCAAAGAATTTGAGATGCGTCTGGAGGGAGCACATTATCTGGATATCCTTAAAGCGGGTGGCGGGATTCTGTCTACAGTACAGGATACACGAAAAGCATCGCTCGAATCGCTCTTATCCCAAACTCGCTCTCGTTTAATGCGCGTTTTCTCTACAGGAACAACCACCGCTGAAGCAAAAACCGGCTATGGGCTGCAAACTGCAACCGAATTACGAATGCTCAAAGCTTTGCTCACACTCGACCGCGAAGGCCCCCTCGAACTTGCAATTACATTTTTGGGCGCACACGCCATTGCCCCAGAATTCAAAGATGACCCGCAGGGTTATACAGACCATCTTGTTGAGACAATGCTCCCCATCGTCAGTGAGTGGTGGGAAACACATGCTCCACGCAGGCAAAATAAACCCTTTGTAGACGTTTTCTGCGAAACAGGTGCTTTTGATTTAGCGCAATCCAGGCAAATTCTAGAAAAAGCCAAATCATTGGGCTTCCCGCTCAAAATCCACGCCGATGAGTTTGATAATCTCAGCGGTGCGAGCTTGGCAGCAGAGTTGGGCGCGGCATCCGCTGATCATCTTGTCGTCACATCCGATGAAGATATTGCCGCGCTCGCCAATTCAGAAACCGTCGCCGTATCCCTCCCCTGTACGCCCTTCGGTTTGGGACATTGCGAATACACACCCGCGCAAAAAATGCTTGATGCGGGCGTAATTCTCGCCCTCGCCACAGACTGTAATCCCGGCACAGCTTGGACAGAATCGATGCAATTCTCTCTCGCCCTCGCCTGTCGCTCTATGAAATTGACCCCAGCCCAAGCGATTGTCTCCGCAACGATCAATGCCGCCTACGCCATCCGCAGGGATGATAGAATAGGCTCACTCGAGATCGGGAAACAAGCCGATATGCTCCTGCTCACAGTGCCAGATTATCGTCAACTCGGCTATAGATTCGGGACAAACCTTGTTAAGAAAGTTATCAAACGTGGGCGTATCTATTCAGTTGATGTGGGGTATTATCAAACAGCTTGATTTTTTAAAAAAGGGAGTACCAAGGGACAGTTTATGGAGTGGGTGGTTTTTGCAGGAATATTATTATTTAATACATTAGCAGCAGTAGGGGTTGCATCTGCGCTTATTCTTAATAGAATCAATAAACCAGGCAGTAAGACCATGAACTGGCTCTTTATTGCCTTGGCGCTGTGGACTTTTTTCTACGCCATGATCACTTTGGCTCCTCTATTAGAATCAAAGCGGCTTTGGCTAAAACTGGAAAATATCGGCATTGTTACCACCCCTGTTCTGTGGTTTTTATTTACCCTTAGTTATACAAAACAAAATAAGTGGGTTAATAAAGCAGTTCTTACGCTTCTCTTCATTGTCCCGGCGATAACACTGACCCTTCTCTTTTCAGAACGCTGGTTTCATCTTTACTATGTCAGCATAACACCAGTAGGCGAAACGCTTGGCCCCTTATCCGTTAAGGGAAATACTTGGTATTATGTCCAGCTGATCTACAGCTATACCCTGATCGTCATCGGGGTTGGTACCCTCTTGCGTCACCTTTTTATTTTCCGAGATATATACCGTAGACGCGCCCTGACCCTCCTTACGGCTTTCATTATCCCCGTTCTTCTGAATGTGTTCTATCACATGGGTGGAAAACTATCCTCTACATCTGCTTCTTTTGACCTTACACCGATCTCATTCACGCTAACCGCAATTCTGATCAGCTTTGCCATCTTTCGCCAAAAGCTATTTGAAATGACCCCCATTGCACGTCACATCATTCTCGAACATATCGTCGAGATGGTGCTTGTCGTCAATGAAAATGATCGCGTGCTGGATGCCAATCAGGCAGCCGCATATTGGCTCAATACCCCCATCGAAGAAATGGCTGAAAAAAAACTTCAAGAGGTTCTTTCGGCATCCCCAAATATTCTCGCTCGTTACAACGAGGGCAAAGACGACGGGCAGTTCTTCCATCTTTTCACTGATCCAGAGCATATGGTTCAGATGACCGTTTCGCCGGTAAAAGATAAATATGGCGAGCTAAACGGACGCGTTATTGTCTTGCACGATGTCTCCAAGCAACGCAAGATGGAAAAAAACCTGCAAAAAGCAAATGAAGAACTAAAAGCAAAACTGTCTGAAATTGAGAAATTGCAAGCGCAACTAAAAGAACAGGCCATCCGTGATCCTCTTACAGGACTTTTCAATCGGCGTTACCTTGCAGAAGTTTTGGAGACAGAGATCGCTCGCGCCGAACGTGATAATCTTCCTCTTTCAGCCATCATTATGGATGTTGATCATTTCAAGGTTTTCAACGACGAGAACGGGCATAAATGCGGAGATGAGGTCCTTGAATATATAGGTAAATTGCTATTACAGAATACCCGTCGTGGAGATACCGTCTGCCGCTACGGAGGCGAAGAGTTCGTGATCTTAATGCCAAAAGTTGGGCTAGAGATCGCACGCGCACGCGCCGAATCCTGGCGTAAAGCTCTCTCTTCTGCTGAAATTCCTTACGAAGACAAAAAACTCCAGGTACAAATTTCGGTCGGTGTTGCCTGCTTCCCCTATAATGTTGAAAACGGCGAAGATCTGCTAAAATGCGCTGATCAGGCGCTGTATAGCTCAAAAGCGAATGGACGCAATCAGGTCACCACCTATCCATTCACATGTTAATCGTATAAAGGATAAATTGATGACAAATCTAAAAATAGCATTTATTGGATCAGGAGCGATGGCTGGCGCGATGATCGTCGGGTTATTGCGCGAAAAATTGGCATCTCCTGAAAATCTTTTCGCCAGCGATCCGCGCGTGGACCGGGGCGTGGAACTGCGCGATAAATATGGGATTCAGCCCTTTACGGATAACGCCGCAGCCGTTAAAGAAGCAGATGTGGTCGTCCTCTCCATCAAACCACAGCGATTAAGCCTCGTCTTGGATGAGTTGAAAGGAAAGATTCCAGAAAAAGCTTTGGTTTTATCAATTATTGCAGGTGCAACGATAGAGAAAATGAGTACCGGCTTGACGCACGATAAAGTCATTCGCACCATGCCAAATACCCCGGCCCGTATCGGGGAAGGAATCACAGTTTGGGTTGCATCTGATGCTGTTTCGGATGAGCAAAAAGAGCAAGCACAGACAATTCTCTCGGCGCTGGGAGAAGAAGTTTTTGTAGAAGATGAATATTATCTGGATATGGCAACAGCGCTCTCGGGAACAGGTCCTGCCTACGTTTACATGTTCATGGAAGCCATGATCGACGCCGGGGTGCATATGGGATTCCCCCGCCGCATTTCGGAAAAACTCGTTGTGCAAACGATGCGTGGTTCGGTCAATTTCTACGAAAAAAATGATATGCATGTAGCTGCGCTGCGAAATCAGGTTACATCTTCAGGCGGGACATCTGCGGAAGCACTATATTATCTCGAAAAAGCGGGAGTACGCACAGCCATTTCTCGCGCGATCTGGGCAGCGTACCAACGCTCATTGGAATTGGGTAAAGAGAAGAAGGAGCACGTGCCGAAGGATCAGTAGGTAGTGATGAGTGAAAAGTGACGAGTGACTTGCAGAAGTCGCTCGTTTTCTTTATCATAAGTGTGAACTGGAGCAGGGATATATAAAAAGGTCGAAAGCCATGAAACGTTACAATGTCAGTTTTTCTAATCTTTCATTTTTGGTATTTACTATCTTCTATTTTATATTTGTTTCTGTTTCGTGGTTCACAATCATTTCGATTTTGATTGAATTCATAAAGGGTCTCATTATCCTTAATTGGGTAAATTTCCCAGGTACTCTCATAGTGATATTTATAGTTAACTTCGTGCTATATAAAGGGCAATATAATGTTGCTACCTGGTATGACTTTAAATTTCCTTTTTTTTGACTTTCTGATGAAGGAATTACTACATTGGTAATTTATATGGGAATTCCTTTCAAAGTAAAGATTGCTTGGGAAAATATGATTGCTTTAAAAGATGCGACTTTTTCCCTTCAAAACACTATACCGCAAACATTGTTGACTTCTTTTGTCGGAAAGGCTCTTTTTATAGTGCCGACAGGAAACAAACAACGTTGGATATTCAAACTAACTGGCGGAAATAAAATTGTCCTTTCTTATCGTTTGCAAGACTATAACGAACTTGTAAGTATTATTGCTATGAAGGCTAATTTGCCTATGGATGAATAATTCTCTCGAACAGAGTAATTGTCATCTGTCATTTATTGCTACTTTCTACTTTCCAACCTTCAACATTCAACTATAATAGGGCGGCTGTAAAAAACTATTCTCTTTTCTCTACTTATCTATGTCTTTAATTATCGCAAACAACCTCACCAAATCCTACGGGCACGTTGATATTTTCAGCGGGCTTAATTTCACTATTGAGCATGGCTCTCGTCTCGCGCTTGTTGGTCCCAACGGGGTCGGGAAGACGACTTTGTTACGGATCCTGATAGATGAAGAATCTCCCTCCGAAGGGCGAGTGACGAAGGCGAAGAAATTACGCATTGGTTATTTACCGCAGGCGAAGGATTTTCAATCCGATAGTACAGTTTGGGACGAATGTTTAGCGGTATTTGCTGATCTAAGGAAGATGGAAAACGAGATCAACACTCTCGCCGAGCAGATGGCTGATTTAACGGAATCAAGTGAAATCATCGAGCGTTACGGGCAAATCCAGGCAGATTTTGAACTTCGTGGGGGCTATACCTATGAGACGCGCATGCGGCAGGTTTTATCCGGTTTAGGATTTGCCGATTCCGATTTTAATATGCCTATCGCGCATCTTTCTGGTGGGCAACGCACGCGCGCTTATCTCGCAAAATTGCTGCTCTCTGAGCCAGATTTACTCCTGCTCGACGAACCGACCAACCATCTTGATATTGCCGCTGTCGAATGGTTGGAAAGTTATCTCAGCAAATGGGATGGTGCGGTGCTGATCGTCTCGCATGACCGTTATTTTCTTGACCATGCTGCCAACGGTATTTTGGAAATGACCGCTGCGGGCGTTGAGACCTATAGGGGCAATTACAGCCATTATGTGGGGCAGCGCGTAGAGCGTTGGGAGCGTAGGCACAAGGTTTTTAGGGCAGAGAAAGAGAAACTGCTCAAAGAAGCTGAATATATCAAAAAGCATATCGAAGGCCAACGTGTTTCTCAAGCACGGGGCAAATTACGCCGTCTGAGCCGCATTATTCAGGCAATAGAGCAAGTGGGCATGGACGCGGTTATCAACCGAAAATGGAGCGCGGTCAGCCAGGATATTCATGTGGCGACCAGCGATCTCAGCCCCGATGAAGCCGAGCGGCGTGTACGTGCTTTGCGTTTGCCCGACCATCGCCCGCCGCAACTGCATTTGAAGTTGCGTGCGGAAAAACGCTCTGGTGAAATGGTCATTCGCAGTAAGGACCTGGAAATTGGGTATGACAAAGTGCTTTTTAGCTCGCCTGATCTTGAATTACATCGCCGTGAATGTGCGGCTTTGATCGGGCCGAATGGCGCTGGTAAAACCACTTTTATTCGCACCCTTTTAGGGAAAATCCCGCCTTTTTCTGGGAAGGTTAAAATGGGTGCTTCGCTGGAGATCGGTTATTTCTCGCAGGCACACGAGGGGCTGGTGGAAAAAAACACCTTGATGGAAGAGATCGAAAAAGCTTCGCCCATGCTGCCCGGCAGCATTCGTGAATATCTCGGTAAATTTCTTTTCTCAGGCGATGATGTTTTCAAGCAGGTTTCCACCCTTTCGGGTGGTGAGCGCGGGCGTTTGGCGCTCGCGAAACTCTCTTTGCAGGATACAAATTTGCTCCTGCTCGATGAGCCAACCAACCACCTCGACATCCCCGCGCAAGAGATCATGCAGCAAGTGCTGGATGCCTATAAAGGCACGATTTTGCTCGTCACGCATGATCGCTATCTCATAGACGCCCTCGCCACGCAAATTTGGGAAATCCCTGAGCGCGAGACTTCGGGATTTTTTAAAAATCCCGAAGTCTTGTTGACAGTATATAAGGGGACATACTCTCAGATGCGTAGAGAACGGGAAAAGGAAGCGGAACGCGCGCGTTTGGAACTTGATGCCGCTAAAGAAATATCTGGCTCGTCCCGAAGATCTCGCCGTGACCCCGCTCAAAAAGAAGAGCGTCGCAGAAAAGCACGTTTACAGGAAGTGGAAAATAAAGTTGCCACCCTCGAATCCCGCTTAGCAGAGTTGGGTACGCAACTCGAAAATCCCCCTGACGATGCGGAAGAGTTGCGAAAATTGGGCGAAGAATATAACCAAACCCAAGACGAGATGGATGCAATGCTGGTTGAGTGGGAAGAGTTGGCAGAATGAGTATCATGAATTTAGCGAATATACCGAATAGAACGAATGTTTTTATTCGTTTTCATTCGCCGAATTTGTGTCATTCGTGATGATGAAAATCCCCCAAGAATCCCTTACTTTTGAATACTTCCGCGCATCTGGTCCCGGCGGGCAGAATGTGAATAAAGTCAGCACGGCTGTTCGGCTGCGTTTTGATGTGGATGCTGCTCACCTCCCCAATGCCGTGCGGGAGCGTTTGACTCGTTTGGCGGGGAGGAAGATGACTGAGGAGGGAATCCTGATTATCGAAGCCTCCCGATTCCGCACGCGGGAACGGAATCAAGCTGATGCACGGGCGCGTCTCGAGCAGATGGTGACACAGGCTTCGATCCCGCCAAAGAAGCGGCGCATGACAAAGCCGACGCGGGCATCCATCAAAAAACGAATAGATGCGAAGAAGCGAAAATCTAATGTGAAAAAGTTACGGGGGAAGGTACGAGGGGATGAATAAAAGAAAGTTGAAGTTATTCTTTGTTTAGGTCGAAGATGTTTCCGCTTTTTCTAAGCATAAATTCCATATCTTCTTTGTACATGGGTTCAGCGGCGTAAAAGCCTTGCCCTTGCCCGCAATTTAATTCTTTGAGCAAGGTCAATTGTTCGGGTAATTCAATTCCCTCCGCGACAACATCAAGGCCAAGCACGGTTGCCAAATGAATTATTCCCTCGATCAAGGCACGACCTTTGCCCTGATTCTTTAGTCTATGGATAAAGGATTTATCAATTTTTAGTGCTTTTATTGGGAAGTTGTGCAAATAAGCTATAGATGAATACCCGGTGCCAAAATCATCCAAGTGTAGTTCTACACCCAAGGCACTAATTTTTGAGAGCGTGTTTAGAGCCTGTTCAGCGTCTTCGACAATTGTGTTTTCTGTAATTTCCAAATGCAAACGCTTTGCTTGAAGTTTTGTTTCTTCGAGGGTATGTACCAGAAAATCGAAAAAATCAGGGTTTGCTATTTGTTTGCCTGAGAGATTAACACTCATTGAAAGTTTTTTCGCTTGAGGGAAGCTTTGATCCCAAATTTTTATTTGCTTGCATGCCTCTGCCAGCACCCAATTCCCTATCTCTAAAATTAGCCCGGTTTCTTCAGCAATAAGAATAAAATCATCGGGCTGGATAATGCCATGCAAGGGATGATGCCAGCGTACGAGAGCTTCAACGCTTAACATTTCCCCGGTTTCAAGTGCCACGATGGGTTGATAGGTCAATTTGAAGTTGTTATTTTGAATCGCTTGTACTAATTCTCGCTCTCGCTCGATGCGCTTCGTGACCTTTTCTCCCATTTGAGAATCGAATATTTTATATGTCGCTCGACCAGCATCTTTTGCTTGATACATGGCTATGTCTGCGTCTCTTAACAGTGCATTCGCGGTTGTGCTGTCAACGACAATTAGAAACGGACATCACGTTGCGTCAGGTAATAATCTTACTTTGAATCACAGTTGCCGGGAATAGAAAACGGATTTTCAACGTTCATTTTGTCATCAAATTGTTCAATTCGCCATTGTTTGACACGGCGCTGCAAGGTTCG
>Ga0209249_1001246_pt1 | contig 25316 bp, 19 predicted proteins | sample SaaInlV_200m_DNA_4_FD_184653 | JGI IMG/M metagenome (GOLD analysis project Ga0209249, IMG submission 184653) | Marine microbial communities from expanding oxygen minimum zones in the Saanich Inlet - SI037_S3LV_200m_DNA (SPAdes) (version 2) | ecosystem: Environmental > Aquatic > Marine >...
GAAAGAATGAAATTTATGTTGGATCATGGAGCTACAGGATTAAGTATTTTATTTGATCTACCAACAATTCAAATGTATGATTCTGATGATTCGTTTTCAGAAGGTCAGATAGGAATGTCTGGTGTATGTGTTGATTCTGTTGATGATATGTTTCGACTATTTAAAGATATTCCTTTAGATAAAACGTCAATTTCAATTGTTACTCATTATCCAACAAATACATTAGTATTACTTCCTATGTTTCTTGTGATGGCAGAAGAACAGGGTATTCCTTTCGACAAGCTTCGTGGTAGTTCACAAAATGATATGACTATGGAAGAACTAGTTAGATCTGGGATAGATTTTATTCCTCCACAAGATTGCTTTAGAATTCAGAATGATAATATTGAATACTTATCTGATCATGCTCCTAACTGGAATACAGTCACATTAAATGGTTATAATTTAAGAGATTTTGGTGCAACATCAATTACAGAATCTGCAGTAGCAATCTCTAATGGTATAGCTACTTTAGAAGAAATGTCTGAGAGAGGTTATGATCCAAATGAAATAGCCAAACGCATATCTTTTTTTTGGTGTATTTCGAATGATTTCTTTGAAGAGATTGCTAGACTTCGGGCAGTCCGTCGGTTGTGGTTTAAAATTATGAAAAATAGGTTTAACATCACAGATCCGAAAGCACTTCTGATGAGATGTCACTCTCAAACGTCAGGCATAAGTTTAACACAAGTTGAACCTTATAATAACATTATTAGATCTTCTTTTCAAGCATTAGCAGCAGTCCTTGGTGGTACCTCCTCACTACATGTTGATAGCTATGATGAGGCATATGCTATACCTACTGAGGAATCAGCATTATTATCTTTAAGGACACAACAAATAATTCAGAAAGAAACAGCTATAACAGATGTAGTCGACCCACTCGGTGGATCTTATTATGTTGAAAATCTAACTAATGAAATCGAACAAAAGATTTTAGATGAAATAGATATAATTGAATCTGATGGAGGTTATGTTAAATCTATTGAATCAGGAAAGATTTATAATAAAATAGTATCTTATTTCACAGAACAACAAAAAGATATTGATTCTGGAAAGATCGAAATAGTTGGTAAAAATGTTTACCAATCAGATACATCTTTACCACCGATTGACGTCTTTCAACACTCAGAAGAGGTAGAGAAAGAACAGAAACAAAGACTTGCTAATTTAAGATTAACTAGAAATAATGATGATGTACAAATTTCTTTACAAGCTCTTGAATATAATTGTAAAAGAAATAAAAATCTCTTTCCATACAGTATGGAATGTGCGAGAGCTCGTTGTACAGAAGGTGAGATTTTTAGAACTATATTATCTGCTTTCGGACCATGGAAACCACCAAGTTTTATTTAGAGATTTGATATGAAAAAAATAAAAATACTTTTAGCAAAATTAGGATTAGATGTACATAATCGAGGTTTAATAACTGTTGCGAAAACTTTATGTGATGCTGGATATGAAATAGTATATATTAACAATGCTTTTCCAAAGGAAATAATATCAACTGCAATTCAAGAAAGTGTTGATGTTGTTGGTGTGAGTTCATTATGTGGTGCTCATATAACACTTGGACGAAAATTATTAGAGGAAGCTGATGTATACGGTTTGAAAGAAGAAATGATTTTTCTAATCGGTGGAGTTTTTTCACCAAAAGATATTCCAATCTTAGAAGAGATAGGCTTCAATAAAGTCTTCACAACAGATATAACAACAAATCAGATTGATTTAGATATTAAAAATTTAATTAATTCTTAATTTAATAAATGATTGTGGGGAGAAAAGAGATGCGCATCTCCGATAAGTGCTGTAACATTTATCTTATCTCCATAATCATTAAACTTTTACAGGAGTGATTTATGGAATTCTCAAAAGACGTATTGAAACGATTTGGTAGTAAAGTGGACTTTAAATATCTTGATAGCGGAGAACCTGATTACGATCAATGTTGGGAATGGAATGGATATTGTGATAAAAATGGATATGGTATATTTGCAATTAATAGTAAATCATATAGATCTCATAGATTCTCATATATGGCAGAACATCTAGACGAAGATATAAGTAATTTATGCGTATGCCATAGATGTGATAATCCACCATGTGTAAATCCGAATCATTTATGGTCGGGAACAATTGCAGATAATACTCTTGATATGGTTTCTAAGAATAGACATACACAAGGTAGTGATATGTATACAGCAAAATTAACAGAAGAAACTGTTCGAGAAATATTAGTTAAAATTTATAATAATTATTACATAGATATATTACAAATAAGCAATGATTATAATGTATCTGATTCTACAATTTATGCTATTTTAGATGGTAAATATTGGAAAAAGGTTATATCAAGTGTAATAATCGAATTAGATGTTACTCTTGAAGAGTTACATGATAGAGTAATTAAACATCAATTAATAGAATCTGAAGTGATTCAAATTAAGAAGCTGCTTAGAGAAACTAATTTATCAAATGCTTTAATTGCGAAAAAATTTAATATGAATTGTAATACAATTCGCAATATTAGAATAGGTAATACTTGGTTACACATATAAAAATAGAGGTGATAATGGAAACTAAAATACTTACGAGATCAGTTATTGAAAATTATTTAAATTCGAAATCACAATTAACTACAGAATTAACTAAGATTTATACAGCTCCAGCGACAGTGAAAGCTAGTATTATTATTCTAGCTCATGTAGCTAATATTGATGCAGAAGGTGATACAGATACAGCTATTACACTTGGTTGGAGTGATTATTCAGATGAAGATTTTATTACGTATTTACTTTATAATGCTAATTTACCATCAAGATCTGGTTTGAATGTACTTGGAAACAAATTATTTTTAGAACCATTAGACGCTATTTGGGCTAAAGCTATTTTATTAAATACTGGGCATTTAACTATGAGTATATTGGAGATAACCTAATGATTACGAAAGGTGGAATTACTGGACTACCAGCAAATGATTTCCACAAACGACAGAAGTCAGGAGATTGGTCCATTAATGAACATTTTGACAATATTAATTATATTAGAATGGGATTTACACCAAATAATTATTTAATGTTAGGAAATTATGAAACAGATAAAATTCTTATTTATGATATTTTTAATAATCAGGTTAGTTCGTTAACAAAATCTATAACAGGTACAGATTTACCGTCTATTTCATGTGTTGCCTATAATAAGACAATTGGTCATTTAGCAATAGGATTAAATAAAGCACCATATTTGAGAGTGTTTAACACATCAGTAGGAGATTTATCAGAATTTGAAATATCTGAACCATATCCAAATTTTATTAAAGAATTTAGATTTAGATATAGAGATTTAAGTAATAATGTTTTGCATGTTATACATAATTTAAATAATTTATTACCAGCATCAATAATGCTCACTAACACATCAGATATTTCTTATCCACATGAGATAGAAATTATTAATGAAAATCAGGTAGATTTTATTTTTCATGAAGCACCAAAAAATATTTTAGGTACAGTATATATTTATTCTAATGAAAAAAATACTGTACACTCACTAGATTCTTTAATATCTAGTTTTTATGATTCTGATGAAGATTATATGTCTTACAGGTTAGACTTAACTGATAATGATCATGTTGATCCTAATTTTCAGATTTATGATGCTTCTAATAAGATGATTTTTCCAACACAAATTCAAGAAATAGATGTTAATAATGTTTATGATATTATTTTTCCATCTAGTTTTGATATAACGGATGTTAGAATTTTAGTAATTCAAGGATATGAAACACACTCAGAGAGTTTTGTAGTTGATAGTGATCATTCTCCAGTTTTGATAAATCACAAGTTATTTTCGAATAATATTTCATTTCAAGTATTTGAGGAATCAACTGGATTAGTAGTATACCCATCAAATATTAATATACAAGATAAAAATAATATATTAATTTCAACTGATATGTTTACAATATCAGGAACATATAAAATAAATATATCCATTGCATCACCAGCGTTTGTAATGCCTACACCCTATTTAATATATGTTACAAATTTTGGACAAACTAATTTGGTTGATAATGTTTTACATGTTAAACATGATTTAGATGATTTATTACCAGCATCAATAATGCTCACTAACACAGCAGATTTTTCTTATCCTTATGAGATACAGATTATTGATGAAAATCATATAGATTTTATTTTTTATGAAACACCAAAAAACATTTCAGGTACAATATATATTTATTCTTATGAAAAAAATTCTATTCATTCATTAGATTCTTTAACGATTGTTGATTATGACTCTGATGGAGATTATACATCTTATCAATTAGATATAACTGATAATGATCATGTTGATCCTAATTTTCAGATTTATGATACTTCTAATAAGATGATTTTTCCAACACAAATTCAAGAAATAGTTATTAATAATATTTACAATATTATTTTTCCATCTAGTTTTGATATAACGGATGTTAGAATTTTAGTAATTCAAGGATATGAAACACACTCAGAGAGTTTTGTAGTTGATAGTGATCATTCTCCAGTTTTGATAAATCACGAATTGCTTTCGAATTATCTTTCATTTCAAGTATTTGAGGAATCAACTGGATTAGTAGTATATCCATCAAATATTAATATACAAGATAAAAGTAATGTATTAATTTCAACTGACATGCTTACAGTATCGGGAACATATAAAATAAATATATCTGCATCATCTCCAGATTTTATTGCACCAGAATTTATAATTGGAAACCCACCAACTTCTATGGTTACATGTCTAGAATTTGATAGTGTTGGTGATGAGTTATTTGTAGGTTTGCTTAAACCTAATAGTAGAGATTCAAATATACTTGAATTTGATACAACTAATTATGTTAGAACCACATATTTAGATCCTTTATTAGCAGTACCAACAGATATTAAATTTGATTGGGATGATAAATATCTTTTTATTGGTCATTATGCAACATCTTTAGTAGATAGAAATTGTACTCTTTATAATTATCAAACAAAAGAAATCATAAATGATTATGATTTTAGTACTTTAAAGAATTTAACAACTGATTCAGTTACTTGTGCTTGTTTTATTACAGATCAAAGTTTATTGGTTTTAGGTAGTTATTATGAACCTTATTTACATTTTTATAATTATGTTGAAAAAGAAAATGTAACACCTAAATATACTAGTTTAATTAGTAATAATGTAATTAGTCGAGTAAAAGATTTAATTAAAACAAAAGACGATCAATATCTTTTAATCGCACTTGATAATTCTCCTTATTTAGTTGTTTTAGATCTTGTAAATAACAAAATTAATAATCTGTCATCTGATTTATTTGTATCTTCCATCACATCAATATCTCTTTCCGTTAATGATACGTATTTGTGTGTAACACAAAGAGATGATCCATATGTAACAGTTTTTGAATTTTCTACATCTTCTATAACACCAATTACTTTGAATTATACACCAACAACACCTTCACTCTCATCAACATTCTTTTTCGGACCGGTATCCTCAGAAAGTTAAATACAATGAAATTTGATTTATCATATCAAATAAGAAAAAAAATACTAATACTTACAGTTGTGTATTTTAACACATCTATTATTAAAAAACATATTGATTTTCTTACAACAGTTAGTGGTAGAGCTGATATAATCGTATTAGAAAATCCTAGTGAATCAACTACAGATATTAAAGAATATTGTTTAGATTTAGTAAAAAAATCAATAATAAAACAATATTGTTTGTTTGAAGAAAATATTTGTGGAGGAGTATTTAAAGAAATATATATTGATATTGATTTAATTAATTATGATTATATTATGGTTACTGATGGGGATCTAACTATTTCCACGACAGGTGATTGGTTAAGTGAACAAATAAAAATAGTTGATAAGTATTCTGATACTTTTGTTTGTGCTGTTGATTTATCTTTAGATAATTTACCGATTAATGAATATCCAGGATGTGAAGGTTGGTATCCAAAATCTTATAATATCTTAAATGATTGTTCAGAAGGAGATACAGGAGTTTATTTATTGTTATTTAAAAAAGATAGATTTATATCGTTAATGAATTATATCCATAAAAATAATAAAATTTTTATTGATGCAACATTACATAAATATTGTAGAGAAAATAATTTAAAATGGAGACGAACAAAAAGATCTAAAGCATATCATCATACGTGGGATCTTTACACACAAGTTAATCACCCATATACGATTATGAAGAATGAAAAAAATAATAATGATCTTTGGAATGTCACCAAGAGATCTAATTATAAAAGTTATGAGTTAGATTCGTTTAATAATTATTAATTTTTAAATAATAATTGGATATATATAATGAATAAAAAAATATTATTAACATCAATTGTGTATTTTAATGAAGAATTGGTTAAAACACATATTGATTTTTTAACATCTATTAGTGATAAAGCAGATGTAATTGTTTTAGAAAATCCGAGTGATAAAACACCAGAAATATCTGAATATTGTAAAGATTTGGTTAAACAAAATAAATTATATAAATATCTACTTTTCGATCAAAATATTGGTATGAATACATTTGAAACTCTTTTCAACAGTTCTGTAGTTAATATAAATGATTATCCTTATGTAATAATTACAGATGGAGATCTTATAGTTGAAAAATCAGGTTGGTTAGAAGAACAAATGTATATATTAGATAAATATCCAGATACATATGCTTGTGGTGTTAAGATGAGTATGGAAAATTTACCATCTATTAAATTACATCCAGATGCAAATAAATGGTATCCAAAATCTTCTAAAATTACTAAAGATTATGAAGATGGTGAAACTGGATTAAATTTTCTTATGTATAAAACACTAGTTTTAAAACAATTTCTTGATTTTATAAGAGATGAAAAATTAACTCTTATGGATACAACTATGCATGTCCATTGTAATCATATTACAAGATTACAATGGAGGAGAACTAGAAATTCCGAATGTTATCATCTTACTTGGGATTTATATAAAGATTTAAAACATGAATATACTAAACTTAAAACAACTAAAACTCGTGAAGAGATGTGGTTTCACGGAAACTATTGTGATTATTCTGTTTACGAAAATAATAGTGAAGGATTAATTACTACTAGATATAGTAAGTATAATAAACCAGAATTAAAAGTAAAAAAACAAGAACAATCTTCTTTAAAATTAAAAAAAAGAAGAAATATAGTTAAACCTGTAAAAAGAAGAAATAAAAAAAATAATTTTAGAGATAATGATATGATTGAAAAAGCAAATACAAATATTCTTAAAAGAAAAAGAATAACACCTAGTAAATCTGTTAAACCAATTTCAAGAAATAAAAAAATTATTAATAAAAAAGAAGTAGTTACCTATGATAAATTACATATAGGTTGTGGTAATAATTATTTTAAAGATAATTGGTTAAATATTGATTTATTAAATCCTAAAGGTTTACCATTAGATATTAAATATAAGTCTTTAAATGTATTAAAACAATTTCCATTCACTAATGTTAAATGTATTTATTCCGAACATTTTATTGAACATTTGAATGAATTTGAATGTGATATTTTTATTAAAAATTGTTTTGATTCTTTAAGTAAAGATGGTGTTCTACGAATAGCAACATTTGACTTAGATATAATTGTTGATGTTTGTCAATCATCTAATAAAAATTGGAGAGTTGATTACTGTATTGAAGATTTAGGATTATCTAGCACTATAACTAGAGGTGAATTTTTAAACGCTTCTTTTAACAAATGGTATCATAAATATATTTATAATAGTGAAGATCTTAAAACAGCATTCACAAGAAATGGATTTGAAAATATTAAGTTTTGTAATATTCATGAAAGTGAACATGATGTTTTTAAAAACCTTGAAATCCGTTTTAATTCAACTTTGATTATTGAAGGGACAAAATAGTTCATGTTGAAAACTAATAATTTCAAAATAAGATCAGTTATAAAAACAAGAAAACAAGAAGATATTGAATTTGTAAAACAAAATACTAAAGCTTTACGAAAAATAGTTAAACCTAAAATAGTTAATAGAAGTAACCAAAATATTAAAAAAATGCAACAACTTTTAAAACCACCAATTCCAATAGATCAATTACCAGAAGAAGAAATATTACAAGGTCCAGATCTTGCACCTGTTGTAGATAGAATGAAAAATGACTATCCAATAATATCTCAATCTTTAGAATACAAAGAAATCTTTACTAAACAAAATCCATTAGTATCAATAATTATAACAACATACAATAATTCAGAGTTTTTAATTAATTTGGCATTAAAATCTGTATTAGAACAATCATATACAAATTTACAAATAATAGTAGTAGCGGATCATTCAACAGATGATACAGATATTCAAATGGCAAAAATACTAGATGATAGGGTAATTTATAAAAATTTATTAGAAAGACCAAAATATCCTAATAAAACACAGAGACGTTTTTGGTTAGTTGCTGGAACAGTTCCACATAATACTGGATTAGAATTAGCTACTGGTGATTTTATTACATATTGTGATCAAGATGATTATTTTATTACAGATAGAATAGAAAAATTAGTAAAATTTTCACAAGAAAAACAAGCAGATCTAATTCACCATCCTTTTTATATTGGTACACCAGATAATATAGTAACGTACAATGATTCAGCAAGTTTAATTTGTGGTAAAATAACAACATCTGCAGTTTTTCATCATTCATGGTTTAAACAAATACCAGTTGATTTAAATTGTTGGAAAATTGATGAACCAGGTGATTGGAATAAATTTAAGAAGTTTAAAGAAATTGGTGTTAAAATCTGTAGACATCCAGAGAAACTTTCTTATAAACGATAGGAAGTATAATTATGCAAGTAAAACCATTTGGATTTCGAATAGCGAAACATTGTAAATATAGATTTGCAAAAAAATATATTAAGAAACACAGACCTAATATGTGGGAAAGATATAAGTATTTTCATAATTATACAGGACTAATATCTGATTGTACAGGTTTGAATGCTAAAATATTAAAAAAAACTCCAGTTTATATTGGTAATCACAAACAAATACTTTGGGATTTAGATATTGAGAGTCAAACAAATTCATGTAGTTTTTATCATTGTGGTATTGATAAGTCAAAATCATATGAAGAGTGTCAAGATTATATTAGTAATATTATCAGAGCACATAAAGATAATGATGAGTGGGGATTTGCTGAAAGATATAGTAAAATTACATTAAATCAAGACGGTACTTATTTTTACGGAGATTCAACTTGAAACCAATATATGTCACCCGACCATGTTTACCCTCATTATCAGAATTCACTACCGGATTAAAAAAGATCTGGGATACAAGAATTCTAACAAACATGGGTCCATATCATCAAGAACTAGAACAACAATTAAAAGAATATTTGAATGTTCCTTATATATCTCTTTTCTCGAGTGGAACAACTGCACTTTATACAGCTCTTAAAGTTTTAAATTTAGAGAAATGTGATATAATTACTACACCTTTTAGTTTTCCAGCAACGTCACATGTGATCAAGTTAGTAGATTCAAATCCAATGTTTGTAGATATTGATCCTAAGAATTGTTGTATGGATATTAATGACTTAGATAATGCTATTAATATTTATACAAGTGCAATTATGCCAGTTCATGTTTATGGTAATTCTTGTGATATTGAAGCAATTTCTTGGCTATCTAAAAAACATAATCTTAAAGTTATTTATGATGCAGCTCATTGTTTTGCTCCAGATAATGATATTCTTAAAGCTGGTGATTTGAGTATTTTGAGTTTTCATGCAACTAAAATATTTAATACACTTGAAGGTGGAGCAATTATATCACATGATCTAGAGATGAAGGAAAGAATAGATAGTTTTAGTAGTTTTGGTATATCGAAACATGATATAATGCCAGAGATAGGTTTTAATGCTAAGATGAATGAATTACAAGCTCTAATAGGTGTTCTTAATTTAAAAGATATTCCTAAAGTAATTGAATCTCGTAAGAGAATCACAAACATCTATAATTATTATTTTGTTAATAAACCTGAAATTAAAACTATACCATCAAGTAATTATTCTTATTATCCAATTCTTGTTGATAATCGAGATGATCTTTATAAAAGATTAAGAGATAATAATATTTATGCTCGTAGATATTTTTATCCATTGATCAGTAATCTCAAACCTTATAATGACATAATTACAGCTAAAAAATACAATCTACCAATAGCAAATGAAATTGCTAATAAAATCTTATGTTTACCTTTATATCCAGATTTGACTAAAGATGAACAGAAACGGATCGTTGATATGGTATTAGAAGAACCTTTAGAATTGTAGGAGGATAAGTAATTGACACAGGAAAATGATTTTAAAAGTTTTGGTAAAAACTCTATAGTTTGGCCTCTAGCGAAAATAGCACATCCAGAGAATATATCTGTTGGTATTGAAACTCAGATTGATGATTTTTGTTTGTTATATGCTACTGGTAAAGGTATTGAAATAGGAAATTTTTGTCATGTAACTGCATATAGTATGCTTTTAGCAAATGGATTGATAAAATTTAATGACTTCTCTGCTGTAGGACCGCGTTGTACTCTTCTAGGCGCAACTGATGATTATAAAGGTGATGGATTTATAGGTCTTAAAATTTTTGGAGATGAATTTCGAAATATGGAAATTGGTGATATAATTTTAGAAAAACATGCTCATGTTGGAGCAGGAACTATTATATTGCCTGGAGTAACTATTGGTGAAGGTTGTTCAGTTGGTGCAGGTAGCATAGTAACAAAGAGTCTTCCTGAATGGACTATATGTTATGGAACTCCTTGTAAACCTATGAGATTCAAACCAAAAGAAAAACAATTGGAAATGGAAAAAGTATTTTTAGAGAAATATAATAACAATTAACTCAAACTCTAGTAAGATACACACTGGTTTGTAGTCAACCCTTACACCCAATCAGTCGTTCATTAATGTGCTAACATAGAAGTAAGTGTTGCCCATTGCGGGAGAAGTCGGACGGCCCACTAACTTTTTAACAAAAAAGTAAGAAGTCCCTTTAGGTCTTTAGCTCAAGGGATGAACTTGTAATTTCGAAGTTACAAGATATAGACATTATAATGTAAAGGAGGTGGTAAACAGTTGTTAAAAGCTATTAAATTTCAATTGACTCTAAATCAAGAGAAGACTATACTTTTTTTGAAGCATGTTGGTTGTTGTCGAAAGGTTTATAATCATTTCCTCAACGAGAACAAAGAATACTATAGACAGTATCAGTGTTTCTATCCAATGTATGGTTTTATGAAAGAACTTCCAGATCTAAAAAATCAATTTCCATATCTTAGAGAAGTTGACTCACAAGCTTTACAAGGAGTTTTATTTGATCAGAAACAAGCGTTACAGAATTTCTTTAAACATGGTAAAGGTTTCCCGAAATTTAAATCAAAACATAGAGATCGAATGTCATTTCGTGTAATTAATACAAATGATTCGATTAGATTTCGTGGAAACCAGATTAAACTCAGTAAGATTGGTTTTGTAAATATTGCTAGATCAAGTAGTCAACTCAAACGTTTACCTACCTCTTCTAATTACAAGATTAAGTACGCAACAATTAGTAAAGATTCTGATCAACACTGGTATGTATCAGTTTTGATAGAGTGTGAGAACCAAGCACTACTACCAAGATTGAATAACATAGTTGGTATTGATCTTGGGATCAAGAACAATTATCAGACGTGTTATCGTAATGATAATTGTGTTTTGGAATATCAAACGATTGATAATCCTAATGCTTACGAGAAAGAGGTTAAGAAATTACAAAAGCTTCAGCAACGACTATCTCGTAAAGTTAAAGGTAGTAAGAATCGTGATAAAGCTAGGCAAAGACTAGCAAAGAAACACTTTCGAGTCAAATCAATTCGACAAGATTTCAATCACCAGTTGAGTAAGTTCTTGATCAACAACTTTCAAATGATTGTTATTGAAGATCTTGACTTAAATCAGATGAAAGAGAATCGACTTGGTCGAAAGATTTCTGATCTTGCATTCTATCAATTTCGGACTTTTCTTGATTATAAATCAAAATGGTATGGGCGAGATCTTGTAATTACTGATAAATATTTCGCTAGTACTAAGATTTGTGGTGAATGTGGATTTAAGAATATGAATCTTACTCTAAAAGATCGAGATTATACTTGTCCTAGTTGTAATACGCATTTAGATAGAGACGAAAATGCTTCGAAGAATCTTTACCAGATTGGTGCTCACCTTTGGAATACAGGTGAGATTTTAGATTCTAACAAGTACATGAATCTCTTTTAAAAATAGTTTTAGATACCGCTGGAACGGCGGAAATTTACGCCTGTGGAGATTAGTCAAAAGACTGTCATTGAAGCAGGAAGCCTCTTTAGGATTTTTTAGCTGAGGGAGTAGTTCACCAGTTTCGTCTTTAGAATAACTTCTAAATCTTGCGCGACGTTTTAGTCATATGGAGAAATATGGGAATATCATACATACCAACAGATCAAGTTTTACACAATACACCTTATTCACAAATACTATTACATGAAAATACTGAAGATTCAAAAGTCTATATTTCTAGACACGTTAATCAATTATTAAAAATGATAGGAGATGATTTAATATTAAAAGGATTACAATTAGTACAAGATCCAGTTATTGATGGATTTACAGTTAGTTTCAGTTTGACTCCAGGATTACTTATTCAAGATTTAACGTTAATAGAAATTAATGAACAAATAGATTTATCAATTGATGTTTCGTCATATGATCCAGATGAAGGTTATTTGATTATATATACAGATTTTCATCATTTAGATTCATCTGCAGAAAATTATTTAACTTTTAAAGTAGCGTATGTTAAAGCCGACGGAACAGAATTAACCGGAACAAATCCTTGGAATTCTACTCGTAATAGAATTATTTTAAATCGTTTTAGTTTTGTTAAATCATATTCTTCATCTTCACTTACAGAAGAAACATCTGATTTCACTATACTTGGTTCATCTTATAATTTAAGGGGAAATACTAATTTTACTAATTATGCATTTAGATTAATTTTTGATCATGCATCAGAAACAGATCTTTATGGAGTAGCAACAACTGAAAAATATGGTCATGTTAAAATGCCATCGAGTGTAGATTCTAATATTAATAATGATAATGGTACACTTTCAATACCTGAAGCTTCAACCATTACGAAAGGAGTAATAAAATTAGCAACAGAAGAGGATGCGATTCTTATGGAATCAACAACTAAAGTTTTAACACCAGATTCGATAAAACATATTATATTAAATCTTAAAGATATTGAAATACAAATAGTTGATCCAGGTATTACACTTGGTACAGCACTAATTCTTTCTTAACTAGGATAATATATGTCAACTTCATATACACCAACACAGTATCGTGTTAATGATCCTTATCAACAAAGAGTCTTACAGTTTAGTGCTCAAGATAGTAGAGTGTATTTGTCTCGAGTATCTAACCAATTATTAAAAGCTTTTGGAAATGATGCAGTAATTAAAGGTTTTGATGTAGTATCATCTTCTTTTACTGGTAATACATTTGAGGTAGTAATTGATTCTGGAATTCTTATTCAAGATTCTACATTGATTGAAGTAACCGAACAATCAACACTCTCAATTGATGTATCTGGATTAGATGATTGTGGGGGATATTTATTAATTTATACAGACTATCAGTATGTTGAGTCGATTTCATATAATGTTTTTTCATTGAAAATTGCTCACACAGATCAAAGTGGTTCAATAGTTACCACTGATAGTTCTAGTATTTCTTGGATACCTGCAAGAAACAGAATTTATTTAACATTATTCCAATTTGTAAAAGGGTCAACAAATACAGCACAAGAGAAAATTTACACAAATGATTTTTATTTACTTGGATCAAAATATGAGAAACGAGGAGGTTTACTTAATCTCCATCGAACGAGTGATCCATATCCAGCTGTAGAACCATTTTATTATGGTTTGACACATCTTTATAATGATGAAGATTCTCTTAAATTAATAGCACAAGTTAGGGATGATGATGATGATGTAGTGTCAATATATAATTTACAATTATTATCATCAAAAGTAAATGTAAGTATAAGTGAATATACACCTTTTACAAATCCTTATAAGTGTGTTATATCAGATCCAGATGATGCAAATGTATTTACTATTAATAGTACTAATATAGTTTCTCCTGGTACTTATATACTTACACATAATCTATCACAACAGTATTTATTTGTAGAAGTTTATGATGAAGATTATAATGTTTTTTATCCAAAGAGCATTAATTTTACAAGCACAAATACATTAACAATAGATTTCTCTAACGCACTTCTAGATCTTGCGGATTCTTATACAGTATTATTATTAAAAGAAAATGTTACAATTATTGATATTTTAGTGGATGAATATGAACTAATAGAAGTAGAACATAATTTAAATAAATATAATGTAATGTGCCAATTAGCAGACACTTCAGGTAGTTTATATAATAATATTAGTAATAGTATATTTAATATAGAGAATCAAAATAATATAATATTAAATACAAATGTTTGTGATCTTGTTGAGGGTACTTATAAACTCATAATTTATGATAATGTGCGTTATTATTATTATTTAAATAATAATAATACTTTTACAGTATCACATCAGCTTTTTGTTAAAGATTTTAACCCCACTGAACTTACTAATGGTTCATTACAAGTTAATCATAATTTTGATGATGCGTTACCGGCATTAGGTATGTTGTTAAATGATAGTGAATTAATATATCCTGAAGAATATCAATCTATAAGTGAAGATATTACTGAAGTGACTTTTAATGATGATAATTTGCCAACACTAACAGATCTTTTGTCTTTATACATATATTCATTTGAAGAAAACACAGTTTATTCTGTATCATCATTAACTGCTGGAGCTTCTGGATCTCCTTCTGGTTCATGGGATGGTTCTTTTTTAACTTATGATTTAGATATATCGGATATAGAACACACTAATCCAGTTTTTCAAGTTTTTAATGATCAAGATAAATTAATATTTCCAACAAATATTACTGAATTAACATCAAATGAAGTTTATCAATTTACTTTTCCATCTTATTTAAATTTAACAGATTTTAATATTTTGGTCATACAAGGTTTTAAATCGTATTCAGAAACTTTTACAACAAGTGTTGATCTAGCACCTGTTACAATACAACATGAATTAGGTTCTAATTATTTGTTTTTTAATCTATTTGATGAAACAACCAATCAAGTAATTTTTCCGGATAGTATTACTATTGTAGATGAAGATAGTATCTTATTAACTTCACAGTATTTATCACCTTCATCTTCTTATAAAATTAATATCGCAACAGGAAATACTAAGAGAATAACTAGTTATTCATACACTAATAGTTATTATCAAGAATTTTCTGATAATGATATATTTAATCATTATATAACTATTACACATGATTTAGATGTTAGTTATCCAATAGTTCAAGTTTATGATGAGAATAGTATTCAAGTAACTGATTTGATAATACAAGTTATGGATATCGATTCTGTTAAACTCACATTTCCGGATACTCTAGAAATAGTGCCTTATTATAAAGCAATAATTTTGAAACCAAATTAAGAGGATATTAAAATGAAATTTTATGGGATTGATGCAGAGGGCAAATTACAAATACCTAGTGTAAGCACTTTGCCTACATATGATTATACAATTCATAAAGGTCTTATATACTATCAAACATCTGATGAGACTGTACATTTAGGAGTTGGAGATGCTGCCGGTGATTGGATTTTATTTGTATCTTCGGATATATCATTATTAAATTTGATCTCTAAAGAATTAATTGCATCAGATTTTAAAAAATATAGTATATTATAATTTTATATATTTGGAGTTTCTGGAGTTAATTAAAATAATTCTAGAAGCTTCGAATTCTAAAACGGTTATAAGATTATAAATAAAATATTTGTAATTTTATCATCGTTTTAGAAATTATTTAATAATACGAGGATTAATTATGGGAACATCATTTACTACAGGTATTCCACCAGGACCAACTGGGAGTACACCTTTTAATAGCGATAATGAGTGGGAAGGGGATTCAAGATATAATTATGATCCAGATACAGGATTATTAACAGTACCTATAGTAAGTTTAGATCAAATTAGTTTTGATTCGCCGACGACATTAATAATAAATTCTGGTGAAATAAATATAACAAAAACAGTACATATTGTTGATGGTGAAAGTGGAGCATCAGATGATCTTACAACAATAACTGGTGGATACCCAGGACAAATATTATTTTTAAGCTGTACTAATGAATTAAGAGAAATTACTATAAAATCTGGAGTAGGAAATATAATAAGTGACACACCAGATTTTATTATTCCTAAGAATAATTTTATAATATTACAAGAACGATCATCTTTTTGGTATTTATCTGCTAGCAGTATTAGTGGTACTTCTGGAACATCTGGTAGTTCAGGTACTTCTGGAACAACAGGTACTTCTGGAACAACAGGTACTTCTGGAACAACAGGTACTTCTGGAACATCTGCAACGTCAGGTACATCAGGTATATCGGGTACAAGTGGTATAGATGGTGTTGTTGGTAGTTCAGGAGTTTCAGGATCTGCTGGTACATCTGGATCGTCTGGATCTTCAGGTACTTCTGGATCTTCAGGTAGTTCAGGAACATCTGGATCTTCAGGAACATCTGGATCTTCAGGAACATCTGGATCTTCAGGTACTAGTGGCACAACAGGTACATCTGGAACAACAGGTACATCTGGAACAACAGGTACATCTGGATCTTCAGGTACTAGTGGCACAACAGGTACATCTGGATCTTCAGGTACTAGTGGCACAACAGGTACATCTGGAACAACAGGTACATCTGGAACAACAGGTACATCTGGAACAACAGGTACATCTGGATCTTCAAGTACATCTGGATCATCAGGTACGTCTGGATCATCGGGATTTACTTTGACTCCAGGTTCTTATATTCATGAACAATCAACACCAGCAACTACATGGAATGTAACTCATAGTTTGGGTGTACAATATGTAGGAGTAACGTGTATAGATTCAACTGATACTATGATGCTTTCAAACACTATTGATTTTGATGATGCAAATAGTCTTACGATTACATTTGCAACTACAGAATCTGGTTACGCATCAATAAATAGTGGTGGTGGAGAAGCTGGTAGTAGTGGTACAACTGGAACTAGTGGTACAACAGGTACGTCTGGATCTTCAGGTACTTCTGGATCTTCAGGTACTTCTGGATCTTCAGGTACTAGTGGCACAACAGGTACATCTGGAACAACAGGTACATCTGGAACAACAGGTACATCTGGATCTTCAGGTACAACAGGTACATCTGGAACAACAGGTACATCTGGATCAACAGGTACATCTGGATCTTCAGGCACGTCTGGTACAACAGGTACATCTGGATCTTCAGGAACGTCTGGATCTTCAGGAACGTCTGGATCTTCAGGTACATCTGGTACAACAGGTACATCTGGTACAACAGGAACGTCTGGATCTTCAGGTACGTCTGGATCTTCAGGTACATCTGGATCTTCAGGTACATCTGGATCTTCAGGTACTAGTGGTACAACAGGTACATCTGGAACAACAGGTACATCTGGATCTTCAGGAACATCTGGATCTTCAGGTACATCTGGATCTTCAGGTACATCTGGTACAACAGGTACGTCTGGTACAACAGGTACGTCTGGTACAACAGGTACGTCTGGTACAACAGGTACTTCTGGATCAACAGGTCTGGATCAACAGGTACTTCTGGATCAACAGGTACATCTGGATCATCTGGGACAACAGGCACATCTGGTACGTCTGGTACATCTGGTCAGGATGGTAATTTTGGTGGTGCTGGATTTGAATATACATTCGACACAACTACAACTAAAGCCGATCCTGGTAGTGGAATAGTAAGATTTAACAACGCCACTCAAAATTCTAGTACATCATTATATATAGATGACGAAGATGTTAACACTTCTGATATACAAACGTATATGAGGACGATTGACGATTCTACGTCTACTATAAAAGGTCTTGTTAAGATAACAAAATTCACAGATACTGGTGAATTTTTATTAGCCACAATTAGTTCTCTTACGGAAGAAACAGGATATTTTGAAGTAGTAATATCTGTTGTTGATTCTTCACAAGCAAATCCTTTTAGCAATCTAGACAGTTTAATTCTAACTTTTGCTAGAACTGGCGATAAAGGTGATGATGGTACTTCTGGTACAACAGGTACTTCTGGAACAACAGGTACTTCTGGATCAACAGGAACATCTGGTACAACAGGAACATCTGGTACAACAGGTACAAGTGGTACAACAGGAACTAGTGGCACAACAGGCACATCTGGAACTAGTGCAACAGCAGGTACAACAGGTACATCTGGCACAACAGGTACATCTGGTACAACAGGTACATCTGGATCTTCAGGTACTTCTGGATCTTCAGGCACATCTGGATCTTCAGGTACATCTGGATCTTCAGGTACTAGTGGTACAACAGGTACATCAGGTACAACAGGTACATCTGGAACAACAGGTACTTCTGGATCAACAGGAACATCTGGTACAACAGGAACATCTGGTACAACAGGTACTTCTGGATCTTCAGGATCTAGTGGAACATCTGCAACATCAGGTACTTCTGGTACTTCTGGTACAACAGGTACTAGTGGAACATCTGCAACATCAGGTACTTCTGGTACTTCTGGTACAACAGGTACTAGTGGAACATCTGCAACATCAGGTACTTCTGGTACTTCTGGTACAACAGGAACGTCAGGTAGTTCAGGAACATCTGGAACAACAGGTACAAGTGGTACAACTGGAACGTCTGGATCTTCAGGCACATCAGCTACTTCTGGAACATCAGCTACTTCTGGAACGTCAGGAACAACAGGTACGTCTGGAACATCAGCAACTTCTGGTACTACAGGAACATCTGGAACTTCAGTAACAGTTTCTGGGACAACAAATTCAATAGTAAGATTTTCATCATCTACAACAATAGCAGATTCATCACATATGTCAGAAACGTCTGATGGTGTTGGTATTGGTGAAACGTCACCAGATGCTGATCTTCATATAACCACAGATACTAAAGATAATGTTGCTTTCAGAGTTGAAGGAACTCAAGGTGAGCTATTTAATATAGTAGATAATCTTGATGATTTACTTCAGTCTGTAAATGACATATCCGGTATGCCGATATGGGAAGTGTATGCTGATGATAAAGTTGTTTCTTATGGTACTTTCCAACAGAGTTTAAAAAGTACTCCTAGTACTCCTGATGCAAATAATTATTATTATTATATGTACGCTTCAGGAACAACACCTGCTAGAGAAGTTGGTGTTAAAATGAAGTTTGAAGATGGAACAGAATTTATTGTTGCATCAACAATAGTTTAACTTTAAAATAGTTGCAAGACTGGAATATATTTCTTAATTGATTTATATTCCAGATCTTGCCGCTTATAAATAATTAGGATAATAAAATGGCTGCTTCTATAGGACCAAACACAACAGAAAATGGATTAATACTAAATTTAGATGCTGCTAATATTAAAAGTTTTAGAGGAGAACCTACTACTAATTTAGCATTAGATTGTCCAGTTGCAGAAAGTACTATAAAATTAATGACATCAGAATCAAATTATAGACCAATTAATTCAAATGCACATGGTTCAGTAGTTCAAGTTTATGATGTAGAACCTCCAGTTGAAGATATGGCTGTTTGGAAAATGTATAATTCAAATCCAGATAATTATAGTCGTTTTGGAATAGGTCAATCAGGTTCTTCTAAAATAAGAATTGATGATTTTGGAGATTATAATGTAACTTATATTGCCAGTATCTATGTTTATTTACCATATGGTGTAACTTATGGAACTGCTAATAATTGTTGGGCATATCAAAATAGCACTGGTACAGATTGGCATGGAGGAACATACATTGATACTCCACACCCAGATTATGGTTATTATGGTTCATCTATAACAGATACATATACATCTGCTGATAAAGATATTACAAATGAATGGCAAAGACTTTCTGTAACATTTACTACAAGTTCTACTATTAAAGATTATGGTGGAGAAAATAATTGTCCTTATATAACTATACAATTTAGACCATCGTTAGTTGGAACTGATGGTAATAGTTTTCTTTATATTAGTTCATTACAAATTGAAGAAATGTCATATATAACCCCTTTTATTTGTGGAACAAGAGGATCAACAGTAGCAACAGGTGGTGGATTAATCGATCTATCTGGAAATGAGAATGATGGTGAATTAGTTAACGGTCCAATATTTGATTCTTCTAATTTAGGTAGTTTAGAATTTGATGGTATTGATGATTACATTGACTGTGGTAATGATTCTTCTATACAATTAACCACTGTTGGAACTATTGATATGTTTTTTAAACCAACATCTTCATTTTCTGGCAATACTGGTACTCAAAAACATCTTTTAAGTGGTGGACCTTCTTATTTTTATTTTTCTTCATCAAGTTCTAAATTACATTATTTTTTAGCTGATGGTTCAACCGGTATTGGATCAAATTCTGGTTCATGGGATTCTACATGGTATAATGTTGTTATAACCTGTGATTCTGTTACTTTAAAGATGTTTATAAATGGAATACAACAGGATGCTACAACAGGTACAAATTCATCTAATTTTTTTATAAATAATGGAAGTTTACGTATATGTATTGGATCTGGTTATTTTCCAGGCAAAATAGCAAATACACAAATCTACAACAGAGCTCTTAATCAAGCAGAAGTAACCCAAAACTTCGAAGCATTAAAAGGCAGATTTGGATTATAAATATTATGGGAACAACTTATGGACATAGAATAGTCACTGATGGATTAGTACTCCATCTGGATGCAGCTAATACTAAATCTTACCCTGGGAGTGGAAACTATTGGTATGATTTGAGTGGAGAAAATAATCATCCGGCAATAACAACACTTACGTCAACAACTGATACACCGGGTACAGTAATAAATTTAGATACATCTACAGATATAGTTACAATTTTTTCAGAATCAATAGGAAAATATTCGTTTTCCTTTTCTTATTGGGGAAAACCTATAGCGCCTCCTGATTGGAATTATCAATCACATTTTAGATTTATAGATTCTGTGAATCCACATGGTTATTATTTTATTGGAGATTCAAGAACTATCGAAACACCTTATATTTTACATTATGTTAAAGATTTTACAGAATCAAGTTGGGATACAATATCAATGTTAAATAATACGGATTATTTAACTTATCCTTGGAATTACTATACTTTAATTATGTTAGCAGAAGATGAATGGAAATCTTATTTTAATGGTAATCTACTTGGAACTAATACAACACCAGGCCGAGATTTAAGTGGTTTTGGAGATATAGTTCAGTTTAAATTTTCACGGTCAAATTTTTATATAAGTTCAGCAACAATATATAATAGAGCATTATCGCAAGCGGAGATAACCCAAAATTTCAATGCATTAAAAGGTAGATTTGGATTATAAATCACCAGATCTCGCGCAACGTTTTAGTCAATATTTTAGGATTTAATATGAAAAAAGAAAGAGCATATTCAATAATAAATGTATCAGATATCCCAAATATTGATTTTAATAATGTTCTAGAAACATCCAAAGATACATTAAGAAAATCAATTGACGGAACTAAAGCTATCATAAAATGGTCTATAGCTCCAAATGATATAAATGAAGACGATAATAAGGAAAAACAATATACAGGTAGTCCTCATGATAGCATAAAAGCATTAAAAATAAAATACTATACTTATGAACAAATACTTAAAGAGCTAGAAAAAAAAGAATGGGTCGACACTACAGAAAAAGAAACAGTAATCGAACAATCAGGGTTATAATATGGCCTTACATCATAATCCAAGAATAGTTACAGATGGACTTGTTTTATATTTAGATGCTGCTAATACTAAATCTTTTAGGGGTGAACCTACTACTAATCTATTTACAACACCTATTGATTTATCTGGAGATGATTGGTCAGTTGGTAATACTCCTAGTGAGATTACTAGAACATGGGATCAATTAGATTCCGATGGAACGAACAACGCATTAAAATTTGAAAGTATAGACTCCGCTTATTATCCACATACAAATTTTAGCTTTACACCGGAAAATACAAATGATCATACAATAACATGTTATATTAAATCATTAATAGGTAATCAGAGTCTATATATTATACTTTTCAAAGTATCTCCTTGGGCAAGTATTGGAGGTTATGAAATAATTACAGCAACATCGGAATGGCAAAGATTTTCAATGACAAGGAATCCTTTAGATACAACTCAACATAGAGTCTTTATTGGTGTACATCTGGCTACTGCTCCTATTTCATCATTTTTAATTCATAAAGTACAAATGGAAGAAAAACCATATGATACACCTTTTGTAAATGGAACAAGAGGAACAACTGTAGCAACCGGTGGTGGATTAATTGATTTGAGTGGTAATGAAAATAGTGGAACATTTGAAAATAGTCCTACATATGATTCTGATAATGGTGGAAGTTTGGTCTTTAATGGTACTAGTAATCGTATATCATTAGAAGATGATTCAAGTTTAGAAAGTGATAGTCACACTGTAAGTGTATGGTATAAAAGAACAACAAAAGATATAGTTGCAGCAGATGGTATTATTGGTAACTGGCATTGGAGTTCAGATGCCCAAACAAGAAGAGGTTGGTGTATTAGATATTATATAAATCAAGATGTTGTATCTTTTATATATGAATTAACAGATGGAGAGACTATCGAAGAAAAAAGTATTAGTACTTCTGCTGACTCTTTAATCTCTTATTATAATGTAGTTTCCACGCATAATCATCTTGATCGTACTATAAAACTTTATTTAAATGGTATATTTAAAAATTCAACTACTGCTTCTGTAGGTTTCAATTTAATCAATTATGATAGTCCGAATGATTTGAGGATAGGATATAATCCTGTTAATAGTGGTTATTTTCCTGGTAATATAGCAAATGTCAAAATATATAACAGAGCACTTAATCAAGCGGAAGTAACCCAAAACTTCAATGCACTAAAAGGCAGGTTCGGTTTATAAATTTTAAATCTCCATTTGAAAGGAATATTAGAAAATATTAGAGGTTTATATATGGCAATACAAAGGTATGTTGGTAATACAATCACTTGTCTCTCTACAGACACTAAACCTACAAATATTCCTGATGGAGCTAGGTGTTTTGTAACAGACACTAATCAAATTTATTTAAAAAAATCTGGATCATGGACATTAATTAGCATAGCATCAACATCAGGAACTAGTGGAACAACAGGCACTTCTGGTACATCTGGTAATACTGGTGCAAGTGGAACTTCAGGATCTAGTGGAACGTCAGCTACTTCTGGTACTACAGGTACGTCTGGTACATCTGGTACATCTGGTAATACTGGTGCAAGTGGAACTTCAGGATCTAGTGGAACGTCAGCTACTTCTGGTACTACAGGTACGTCTGGTACATCTGGTAATACTGGTGCAAGTGGAACTTCTGGATCTAGCGGAACATCAGCTACATCTGGTACATCAGGAACAACTGGTACATCAGGAACAACTGGTACTTCTGGATCTTCAGGAACATCTGGATCTAGCGGAACATCAGCTACGTCTGGTACATCAGGAACAACTGGTACATCAGGAACAACTGGCACATCAGGAACAACTGGCACATCAGGAACAACTGGTACTTCTGGATCTTCAGGAACATCAGGATCTAGTGGAACATCAGCTACTTCTGGTACAACAGGTACTTCTGGTACAACAGGTACTTCTGGTACATCAGGAACAACTGGTACTTCTGGATCTTCAGGAACATCAGGACAAGACGGTAATTTTGGTGGTGCTGGATTTGAATATACTTTCAGTACAACTATTACTGAAGCTGATCCTGGAGATGGTTACTTACGATTAAATAATAGTACACAAAATCTAGCTACAAGTATATACATTGACGATGTAGATAATGATTCTTCCGATATACAAACGTATATGAGGACGATTGATGATTCTACGTCTACCATTAAAGGTCATATTAAGATTACGAAAAGATTTGACACTAGTAAATTCTTGTTGGGAACGATTAATTCTCTTACAGAAGAAACTGGTTATTTTAAAATAGTAATTTCGATTGTTGATTCCTCTAGTGCTTCACCTTTTGCAAATGATGATGATGTAGTAGCAACATTTGCAAGGACAGGTGATAAAGGTGATGATGGTACTTCTGGTACAACTGGTACATCTGGTACAACTGGTACATCAGGTACATCAGGTAGTACAGGTACATCAGGATCTTCAGGAACATCAGGATCTAGTGGAACGTCAGCTACGTCTGGTACAACTGGTACATCTGGTACAACTGGTACATCAGGATCTTCAGGTACATCTGGATCTAGCGGAACATCAGCTACGTCTGGTACATCAGGAACAACTGGTACATCAGGAACATCAGCTACGTCTGGTACATCAGGAACAACTGGTACTTCTGGATCTTCAGGAACATCTGGATCTAGCGGAACATCAGGTAGTACAGGTACATCAGGATCTTCAGGAACATCCGGTAGTACAGGTACATCAGGTAGTACAGGTACATCAGGATCTTCAGGAACATCCGGTAGTTCTGGTACAACTGGTACATCAGGTACAACAGGTACTTCTGGTACAACAGGTACTTCTGGATCTTCAGGAACATCTGGATCTAGTGGAACAACAGGTACTTCAGGTAGTACAGGTACATCAGGATCTGCTGGTACATCAGGATCTTCTGGATTTTCTCTAACGCCTGGTTCATATATTCATACAGAATCACCGGCAGCGACTACATGGAACGTCACTCATAATTTGGGTGTACAATATGTTAGTGTAACGTGTATTGATAGTGATGATTTGATGATGCTTCCACAATCTGTTGAATATTTAACAGCAAATACTCTTATAATTATGTTTGCATCTAGTGAATCTGGTTATGCTTCAATAAATAGTGGTGGAGGTGAAGCTGGTTCATCTGGAACAACAGGTACAACAGGTACATCAGGATCTAGTGGAACATC
>Ga0209249_1001247_pt1 | contig 25313 bp, 14 predicted proteins | sample SaaInlV_200m_DNA_4_FD_184653 | JGI IMG/M metagenome (GOLD analysis project Ga0209249, IMG submission 184653) | Marine microbial communities from expanding oxygen minimum zones in the Saanich Inlet - SI037_S3LV_200m_DNA (SPAdes) (version 2) | ecosystem: Environmental > Aquatic > Marine >...
TACCTTTTCAAAAATTTCGTAGTTGTAATCGGCCCAGTTTTCAAAAGTATAATTTTTCCTGAATTTACCTGCCGGAATATTTTGTGCAATCATGGCTGCCTCGATTGGTAAAGTTCCCGATCCGCACATTGGATCGATAAAATCGGTAGTACCATCCCAACCTGAAAGAAAAATCATACCGGCAGCCAAAACTTCATTTAAAGGAGCCTCGCCCTGTTTTATCCTGTACCCCCTTTTGTGGAGCGATTCCCCCGAACTGTCGAGCGAAATTGTACAGGAATCCTGATTGATGTGGAGGTTGATTACAATTTCCGGATTTTCGGTGTTAACATTAGGTCGTTTCCCGGTTTTTTCCCTGAAATAATCGGCGATGGCATCTTTTGCTTTTAGCGAAGCAAACATTGAATTGCTAAAATCTTTTGAATGCACAACCGTGCTGTTAATCATAAAATTCTGCTCAATTTTTAAATATTTCGACCATTCAATTCCCTTGCACTTTAAATAAAACTGATCGACATTTTTAAACCGGAATAATTCAATTTCTTTTAAAACCCGCAAGGCAGTTCGCAATAAATAATTCGATTTGTAAATAATTTCGAGATCCCCTTCATAAAAAACTGCACGGTTACCTGTGGTAATATTACTTCCGCCAATTGTTTCAATCTCCTTGGCTAGTACTTGTTCCAGGCCAAAAGAGGTTTTGGCCACCAGACGAAAATTTTTCAATGTTTTTGATTTAGTGTTTAATTTATATTCCTGCCCCATCGGCAAAAGCTGTTTCCCTTGGGTGCGATTGAACTACTTTTGAATTAGGGGGCAAATTGCGTGTAACCCAAACATTACCGCCAATTACCGAGCCTTTGCCAATTGTTATCCTTCCTAAAATTGTTGCTCCGGCATAAATAACTACATTGTCTTCCACCATCGGGTGGCGTGGAATCCCCTTTATCGGGTTTCCATCGCTGTCGAGCGGAAAACTTTTAGCGCCAAGTGTGACCCCCTGGTAAATTATAACATTCTTTCCTATAATACAGGTTGAACCGATTACCACACCAGTGCCGTGATCGATGGTAAAACTTTCTCCAATCTGTGCCCTCGGATGAATGTCTATTCCAGTTTCGCTGTGTGCCATTTCTGAGATAAAACGTGGTATTAACGGAACTTTCAGTTGTAAAAGTTGATGCGCAATTCGGTAATTTGTAATTGCCCTGATTGCCGGATAACAAAATATTACCTCTCCCATGTTTCGTGCTGCGGGGTCGTTTAAAAATATAGCGTTAACATCGGTAACCAGTTGGCGTCTGATTTCAGGGAGATGCGCAATAAATTCAAGTGCAATGCTTTTTGCTTTTTCTGAGTGTTTTTCCATTTCCTGTACTTTTTTATCGCGACATTCAAAACACATTCCCGCAAAAATCTCTTCTCTTAAAAGCCCGTTAAGTTCGTCAACATAAACTCCCATGTAATGTTTTACAGTATTTGGTCGCAACGAGGTATTCCCAAAATACCCCGGGAAAAGGAGTTCGCGTACCATGTCTATAATTTTACTAAGTTTTACAATCGATGGGAGTGGTTCGCCTAAACGGTGTTCGTGGCAAACTACATTGTACGATGCTGGATCGCTCAATTGTTCAATAGTTCGGGTTATTTTGTTTTCAAATTCCTGGCTTGTCATAATTAAGTCTTTTTCAAAGATTTTTTAATTGAACCCGTTAATTTCAAACTTTCATAAAGTAACGTCCCTTATTTTAATTTTATTAGCTGGTTAACTCGTTAACTGCAGGTTTTCAGACTTCGGTTCTGCTCAGCCCGATATTTATCATCAATAAGGTTTAATCGTTATTAAAAAGTTATATTTTATATAAGCAGGTTTAAAATTAGCTAAACGATTTCAAATGTAATAAAGCATTTTCAAAACGGTCCTTATTTTTCCCATTTACAATTTTATAATCAAAATTATAATTTTTAATATTTTCCAGGTATTTTTTATGAAGAATTAATCTGGTTTCACCCCCGTTTTCACGAACAGGGTCAGCTTGCCACGGAAGATCAATATCGCAAACTAAAAACAGATCTATTTTTGTATTTCGAATTTCATTTTCTAACCACGAAGGAATTTTGTTGAATACCACTTCGAACCATATTTTTGTAATTATTAGCCATGTATCAACAAAAATAAAAGGGTGGTTTGAATTTTTTAGTGCATTTAATTGATCGACCTGTCTCTTTGCAATATTTTCAACATCGCTGTAATTGTATTTTCTATTTAAGTTCTCAACATAATCGCGGGCAATTTCGGGAATGTACGGGGCATTAAAATGTTGGGCGAGTAATTCGGTAATTGTACTTTTGCCTGTTGATTCTGCACCAGTAATAACAACTATTTTAGGAGTTTTACTCAATTGTTTGTTGTTTTAAATTTTTGTTCCATTCTTTAAATCCAAAATATGCCATTGTTGTATAAACAAGAAATAGAATTACTGTTGGCCACAGGTTTTTATAAATGTATAATCCGGAAGAAAACAAATCAACAAAAATCCAAATTAACCAGTGTTCGATGTATTTTTTTGCCAGCATCCAGGTTGCTACAATACTCAGGGCAGTGGTAAACGAATCCATAAACGGAACATCGGAATCAGTAAATTCGAGCAAAATAGTCAGCAGAACGAAATAAATTACGACCGTAACGATAACAAGTTTATAGCTTAGTTTTTTAGTTAGATTCCTTACCGGAACAGTTTTTCCATTTTCAGGTTTTGCCCCTTTTAACCAAAAATACCATCCGTAAATACTAATGACTACATAATATATTTGTAGCCCCATATCGGCATAAAATTTTGATTGGAAAAAAACAATTGTATAAAGTGCCGAAGTTAAAAGCCCGGTTGGCCAGGTTAAAATATTTTGCCTGATTGAGAAGAAAATGTAAGTTATACCAAGAATGGCTCCCAGCACTTCAATTTTGTTGCTCAAGAGCCATTCCAGAATTAATCCCGTCATTTGTTTTTATTCTGATGAAACCAATAAAATATTATATTCTTCCTGATTTTCAATTACTTCGAGGGCTTTTAAAATGGCCTCGTCATCCTGATAGAATATTTTATAAAAATCGTTGCGCGAATATAAATCGCGCGCAATTAGTGCTTTTATTTCCCTAATCATCGATTTTTTTGTAAAGGCCAAACTTTCTTCGTCTTTTTCAATTTTTTCTTTTTCACCATTGGCAACAATCTGATTTATCATTTCAGATGTAACCTCAAAATTTTTATTGAATTCATCAAACTGTGTGAATTTTTTCTTCAATTTTTCGCGGTTAGAATCCACAAAATCAAGTACAAAATTATATACAATGTTGTTTCTTCTTAACCGGTTATAATATTGGTAATGCGATGATGTGTCCATCGGGATAAAAATGTCGGGCATGATACCTCCGCCCCCAAAAACTGTACGTCCGTTATTTATGGTTTTGTATTGTAGCGAGTCGGCAAATGCAATACTGTCGGCATTAAACATTTCGCCATGGCTCAACCGGTTTTGAAAATCCATCCTATATTCTTCCACGCCATTTTCATATGTTTTCTGAATGCATCTTCCGCTGGGTGTGTAATAATGTGCAGTAGTTAAACGTACTAAAGAACCATCGGTAAGGAAATAGGGCTTTTGTACCAATCCTTTGCCAAACGAACGTCTGCCAATAATAATACCACGATCCCAGTCTTGCACTGCTCCCGAAACAATTTCGCTGGCCGAAGCTGATGATTCATCAACTAAAACTACCAAATTGCCGGTTTCGAATGTTCCCCTTGCTGTTGCTTTGTAATCTCTTTTTGTTTCGTTAACACTGTTGGTATATACAACCAATTCATCGTCTTTTAAAAACTGATCCGAAATTTGAATGGCAGAATTAAGGTACCCCCCACCATTGCCACGTAAATCGAGTACCAGGTTTTTAAGGTCTTCTCGTTTTAATTGATTTATTGCTGTTACAAATTCGTCGGTAGTAGTTGCCGAAAATTTGTTAAGTTTTATGTACCCCGTTGACTCATTTAACATAAAAGATGCATCGAGGCTGTTAATTGGGATTTTATCGCGGACAATAGTAAAATCAAGCAAGTCACCAAAGTTTTTTCTTAGTACTTTAATGGCAACCTTGGTACCTTTATCACCTCTTAACAAATCAAAAACATCGCTGTTTTTTAACTCGATCCCTGCAATATTTTTCCCGTCAACTTCAACAATTCTGTCGCCAGCCCGCAATCCCACTTTTTCTGACGGACCGCCCGGAATAGTTGTCGTTACCAAAAGTGAATCTTTAAATATGTTGAACGAAATCCCAATGCCCTCAAAATTACCTTTTAAAGGTTCATTCATTTTTTTGACTTCCTCTTTTGAAATATACACTGAATGTGGATCGAGTTCACTTAGTAAATGGACAATTGCCTTTTCGGTTAATTCTTCAACATTTGCCGAATCAACATAATATCCATCAACTAATCTTAATAACCGGCCAAATTTTAACTGGTTTTTTTGAACCACTTCCTGAGCAGTAATAAATTGAGATGGTATTAATAAGGTAAAAACCAGAACCAGGTTTAGGCCTATATTTTTTAGTTTTCCAACTGGTATTTTTTGCATAATATTTTCTTATTTAATTATTTCTAAACAATGCGAACTTTTTGTACTGAATTTAACACAAACGAATTCAAGTTGTTTTATATGTTCTAAAATATATTTTAAACTTTAAACTTTAAACTTTTGACTTTTAACTTTATACTATTCCCACTCAATTGTAGCCGGGGGTTTCGAACTGATATCGTAAACTACACGGTTTATTCCACGTACTTTATTAATAATTTCGTTCGACATTTTAGCCAGAAAATCGTAGGGCAGGTGTACCCAATCGGCAGTCATCCCATCGGTTGAAGTTACGGCCCGTAATACGATTGTATTTTCGTACGTCCGTTCGTCGCCCATCACACCAACCGATTGAACAGGCAATAAAATAACGGCTGCCTGCCATACTTTTTCATACAATCCCCAATCTTTTAAACCTTTAATAAAAATAGCGTCTGCTTCCTGCAACATTTCAACTTTTTCTGGAGTAATATCGCCTAAAATGCGAATCCCTAACCCCGGGCCTGGAAAAGGATGTCGTCCTAACAATTCTTGTTTAATACCGAGTGCCTTTCCAACACGGCGAACTTCATCCTTAAATAAAAGACGAAGAGGCTCAGCCACTTTAAGTTTCATTTTTTCGGGGAGCCCGCCAACATTATGGTGAGATTTTATGGTTGCCGAAGGTCCGTTAACCGAAATAGATTCAATAACATCGGGATAAATCGTTCCCTGTGCCAGCCATTTTACCTCCTTTATTTTGTGCGCTTCTTCATCAAAAACTTCAATAAAATTTCGTCCTATTACTTTCCGTTTTTGCTCCGGATCGCTTATCCCTTTCAAATCATCCCAGAATTTTTTTCTGGCATTGACCCCAAAAACATTCAAACCCATATTTTTGTATGAATGTAAAACCTCTTCAAACTCATTTCTTCGTAACAGGCCGTTGTCAACAAAAATGCAAGTCAGGTTTTTGCCAATTGCTTTGTGAAGTAATACAGCAGCCACAGATGAATCCACGCCGCCCGACAAACCAAGAACTACTTTATCGTTTCCCAGTTTTTGTTTGAGTTCGTTAACCGTGGTATCAACAAACGAATCTGGTGTCCAGTTTTGTTGACAACCGCATATGTTTGCCGCAAAGTTTTCGAGTAGTTGTTTGCCTTCGCTTGTGTGGTAAACCTCAGGGTGAAACTGAATTGCATAACTAATTTCGTCATCAATTTTGTATGCTGCATAATTTACATCTTCGGTCGAGGCAATAACTTTGTAATTTTTTGGAAGCCGCACAATTGTATCTCCGTGCGACATCCAAACTTGCGAATGCAAACTGATATTATTAAATAAAATGCAATCGTGGTCGATGTATCCAAGGTTTGCCCTTCCGTATTCCCTTGAATTTGACGGTGCAACTTCGCCGCCAAAAAAGTGTGCCATATATTGTGCCCCATAACAAATTCCCAATACAGGTATTTTCCCTTTTATTTTCGATAAATCAGGTTTTGGCGCATCCTTATCTCGCACCGAATAAGGACTGCCGGAAAGTACAACACCTTTTACCGAATCGTCAATATCGGGATAATGATTGTAGGGATGAATTTCGCAGTACACATTTAACTCGCGAATTTTTCGTCCAATTAACTGGGTATATTGTGAACCAAAATCAAGAATTAATATCTTATCCTGCATGTATTTAATTTTATTTAGACGAATTCAATAATTCAAAAACAAAAGTAAAAATTACAGGTAAAAGTCATTCCTTTATTTGTGAAAAAGAAGTACTTGTTAACAAGAAGTCAAAAAAAAGTACAACTGATTACACTGCTTGTTAAAATTATTTTCAAATAAAATCGTTAAAAAACAAGGGTTGATCTTTTATTATTATTTTTGAACGAAATTTAAATCCGCTATTAAATGAAGGTTTTTAAGGCTTCAATTTTGATTTTTATCATTCTGATGGTCTCAGGGGTTTCTATTGCCCAACAGTTAAAAGAAAACGAGATTGTGGTTATTCGGGGCGAAAAATTCGTTTTGCATGAGGTACGTACCGGTGAGACAGTTTATTCAATTACAAGGAATTTTAAAACGGACAGTTTGACACTGGTTGAAAATAACCCGGATATTGTGGATGGTTTAAAAATAGGGGATATCCTGAAAATACCATATAACAAAAATGTAAACCTAAAACAAAAGCCGGTTTATCTAAAAGGCGATCCAAGCCATTTTGATTTTCATACTATCGAATCACGAAAAGAAACCCCTTATTTTATTGCAAAAAAATACGGGATAACTGTTGAAGAAATTTATGCTTACAATCCTGAAGTTAAGCGTTTTAAAAAACGACAAAAAATTCGGATCCCCCGCTGGGCAGATCAACAAAAAAATATATCTGAAAAAATTGAAACTCAAAAGCCGCAACAAGAAATTACATTAAAAAGTGATTTATTGGTTCATAAAGTATTGCCCGGTGAAACCCTTTATTCTATTTCAAAGAAGTACAATGTCTCGGAAAGCGAAATTTTGTTTTTTAATCCCGATGCAAAAAACCTGAAAGCCGGTTCAGAAATTTATTTGCCTAAACAAAATAATGAAACAACTGCTCAGGTTGAAGTTAACCTGAAAGAAGAAAATTTAGAAAACTATTTTGAACATCTTATTGAATCAGGACAAACGATGTATGGGACTACGAGAAAATATGGTGTTTCAGTAGGTGAGCTAAAAGAGTTAAATCCTGTTTTAGAAACTGGTTTCCCTGCAGGTGTAATCATTAGAATTCCGGTTAAAGAGGTTTCAGAAACTCAGGCAAAACCTGTGAACGATGATGCGTTTCAAAAACATTTAGTTGAGAAAGGTGAAACATTGTATGGTCTGTCAGCAAAATATGATTTGAAAATTCCTGAGATAAAAAAGTATAATCCTGTGCTCGAAAAACGGAACCTGGTTTTTGGTGAAACTATCTTAATTCCACTAAAACAGAAAGAAAAAATTGCTCAGTTTATTGAAGTAAATAATGTTGATTCTGTTCGATTTTTAAACGAATATTATAAAGTTGAAGTACCGCTGGAAATCCCCGAAGCTTGTAAACCTGGTGATTTTGGAATATTTGCAAACCAAACTTTTACGGTTGCTTTGTTTTTACCATTTTTTGCAGAAGCCAACGACACATTAAATAAACAAACTGAAATTTTGGATCTTGTTGATAGTTTGGAAATAAATTTGGTAGAAGAACCGGATACGTTGATTGTAAAAGAAGAACCGGAAGATTTGTTTAAAGGTTTTTATCGAAACAGCGAAAATTTTCTTCAGTTTTACGAAGGGGTTTTGCTAGCAATTGATTCGTTGCAAAGTGTTGGAATGAAAATTAATTTAAATGTTTTCGATACCCAGGAAAGTGCCGATTCAATCAGAAAATTTATTTATTCGGAAGATTTTTTGGAGACCGATTTAATTATTGGACCGGTTTATGGCAATGTACAAACCGAGGTTGCGGCCATTGCTGCTAAAAACCGTATTCCATTGGTTTCGCCATTGGCTTCACAATCTGATGAAATAAGAAGTAACCCATATTTTTATCAGGTGAACCCGGTTCGTGGATATTTGGTCGATGAAACAGCCGAATTGGTTGCTGATGAATATTTCAATAGTAATTTTATTGTTTTTAGTACCGGGGATTATAAAGGAACTTCAGAAGAACGATTGCTTAATTTAATAAAGGAGAAATTTTATAATTCAGGATTTTTAAGTCATTTAAACGGGGTTAGTTTTAGCGTGTACGATTTTAAAACCGAGGGCCCTTTTGGTTTTAGAAGTATTCTTTCGCACGAAAAGGAGAATGTGGTATTTATTCCATCGTCAAATGAAGGTGAGTTGAGTGTGGCGATTTCAAACATTAACAACCTCGCTTCTGAATATTCGATAACCCTGGTTGGTTCCAATCGCTATCAACAATTCAGAAGCATTGATGTTGAGCATTTTCATAACCTGAAACTAAAATACATTGCCCCATACTGGACTGAATATAAAAAGCCTTCAACGATTAGTTATTTTAAAAAATTTAAAAATAATTTTTATACAGAACCAAACAGTTTTGGAATGCAGGGTTACGATGTTGCATTTTATTTTCTGAGTGCTTTGAAAAATTATGGTAGGGATTTTAATGAATGTTTGCCGTTTATGAATGTTGATTTAATCCAGGGAAATTATAGTTTTGAAAAGGTCTCACAGTTTGGTGGTTTTATGAATCAAGGAGTTTCGGTTATTTCGTACGAACCCAATTACGAGGTAGTAAGAAAACGTGTAAAAGGTCAGGCTAAGTTTGCACAAAAATAGGGATGGCAAAAAAGGGAACCGTTTTTTCTTTTGAAGAACGGTTCCTTTAATTTTCTCTATAATCCAATTTCTTTAAAAGTATTTTTAATAATTTCGACGGCTTCCATTAATTGGTTTTCAGTAATTACCAACGGAGGTGTAAATCTGATTATATGTTCGTGCGTTGGCTTGGCAATCAAACCGTTTTCTTTTAATTTTAAACACACATCCCACGCTGAAGTACCTTTTACAGATTTTATAACAATTGCATTAAGTAATCCTTTTCCCCTGACTTCTTTAATCATTTCAGAATCGATTGATTCCATCTCACGTCTGAATATTTCACCCATTCGCATGGAGTTTTCCACCAGGTTTTCTTCTAATATTACATCGATGGCTGTCATGGCAACTTTACCGGCAATTGGGTTTCCGCCGTAAGTACTTCCATGTTCTCCGGGTTTTATGGTCATCATAATTTCGTCGTCGGCAAGAACACACGAAACCGGGTAAATTCCACCCGAAACGGCTTTTCCAAGAATTAGAATATCGGGACGTACATTTTCGTGGTCGCAGGCCAGCATTTTACCTGTTCGGCCTAAACCGGTTTGAACTTCGTCGGCAACAAAAAGGACATTGTGTTTTTTACACAAATTGGCCGCCTTTTTCAGGTAACCATCTTCCGGTACATAAACACCTGCTTCTGCCTGAATTGGTTCTACAAGGAAACCTGCAACATTCGGATCCTGTAATTCCTTTTCAAGCTGTTCCAAATCGTTGTACGCGATATTTACAAAACCTGGTGTGTAAGGTCCATAGTGTGTGTATGCATCGGGATCGGACGACATAGAAATGATCGTGATTGTACGTCCGTGAAAATTACCGTCGCACACCACAATTTTGGCTTCGTTTGTCGGAATTCCCTTTACTTTATACGCCCATTTTCTGATTAGTTTTAATGCCGTTTCATCGGCTTCGGCACCTGAATTCATTGGCAGCATTTTATCGTAGCCAAACAATTTGGTCATGTATTCTTCCCATTCGCCCAATACATTGTTATAAAAAGCCCGGGATGTTAATGCCAGTGTTTTTGCCTGGTTTACCAGTGCATCTAAAATTTTAGGGTGTGAGTGGCCCTGGTTTACCGCGGAATACGCGGCAAGAAAATCAAAATATTTTTTGCCTTCAACGTCCCATACAAAAACACCTTCGCCTTTTGCCAAAACAACTGGTAAGGGATGATAATTGTGTGCGCCAAATTTATCTTCTTTGGCCATAAAATCCTGTGATGTCAATTTTGGCATTTCAAATCAATTTAATTTGGTACAGAATTACAATTTTAGATAATATTTTCAAAAAAACTTACGGTGTTAAAAAGCATTATTTAAATGAATAGAAATCAACGCGATTATTTCCAAAAGCGGATAATTAAAACTTCAATCAAAATAAAAAATAGTGCCAACAAAATGCTTAATTTCCAAAGTTGTTTGCCATTTTGAATTTCATCAAAAATTTCAGAAAAATTTCTATCCGTATTTTGAACCACCGAAACATTTTGCAGCCCTGCAATTTCAATTTTCTCATTTAATTCTGTACTGCTGAAATATTTTAAATCAGATTCGTTGCGGTTGTAATTAAATGCCAGTGCCGAAAAAATTTCGTTATTATTTTGAACCATAAAATATCCAGCTTCAGTAATTTGATCCCCGAATTCAATACGTGCATAACCATCGGTAATTTTTTTCCCCGGTATAAATTTTTCCCCGGTAGTTTTGTTAATTATTTCTATTTGTGAATTTAGCTTGATATTTTCATTTTTAGGAATATCATAAAATAGATCTTTCCCAACTGTAAATGATATTTGCTGGCCGGGTAAACTGTTTAAAACAATGTTGTAAATGGTTGGGACAAATAGTACGTCGCGGGCAAACGATTCGTTCTTTTTTTCGAGTGGAAAGCTGAAAGTCCACAATACCCCATTTCCGAAAGGCAAGTGCGACAGTGCTTTATCCCCATTTTGAAACCATAGTAAATTAGTTTCACGAGTGCGGATATTTTCTTCAAATTTCAGGTGGCCTTTAACTTTTGGCAAAACGGCATTTTCTTCTTTCTTTTTAAAAACATCGCTGTAAAAATTGTTGTCGAAATCGATTCCCGAAATCTCCTGGCTGGTCGTGTCGGTTCCGCTTACAATGTTTGCCCCAAAATTCGATAAAAAGTTGTTGTTAAATGTCGGGTTATTTTTTATTCCCGGAAACAAAACCACCGAAGTGCCGTTTTCCACAACTTTTGAAAGTTCATTTAAAAAACCGCTTGAGAAATCCTCAAGGTTAAGAAGGTAGATTGTATTGTATTCGGCAAGTTTACTTATTTGTAAACTTTGAACATTCATTTCGTCTAACTGAATGTAATTGTCGTTTTTAAATAACGACGAAATATAAGCCAGCCCTTCGTTCGATTCGGGAGAGTTGTTGGAAATTACAAGGGCATTTAATTGAGGTTCAACAAAGTAACTAATGTGCCAGGTGTTGTCGTGTGTAAAAGGGTAGTCGGTAATTTCTATTTTCCCCAATTGTGAACCACTGGAATTATTTGTGTATTTCATTGAAGTTGTGATCTCGTTTTGGGCTGAAACTGAAAAATTACTTATCGATTTTAACGAGTCGTTTAAATATAGTTTTAGGGGGAGATTTTGGTAATCTTCGTTTGAGTTGTTTTTAATTCTGACAAAAACGGTTTCTTCCTGGTTTAGCCTGTGGGCTGGGATTTCAACCCAGCATGAATCGATGTATAAATTATTTACCTGATTTGGTAACAGTGGTAAAAAGTAGGTAAAAATAGTTTCGTCTGTGAAGTTTTCAATATCGGTAATACTACGTTGAAAATCGGAAATTAAATAGAGGTTTTTATCTGAGTTTTTAGTAATATCCTCCTGGGTTGGTATTGCAAATCGTTTATAAACCAACGAAAGGGGAATTACCACAGGAGAGGATTGAATTTCGGAAACCTGTTGAATAAATTGTTCTTTGTTAAATAAATGTTGGTGCCTGGGTTTTAAATCGTTGGTGAAAAGTTTGAATTTTGTTCCGGTGGGATGTGCGAGGCAAATTTCCAATGCTTTGTTACGGGCAACTTCAAGTAGTTGCCCACGCTCCGACAAAGCATTCATGCTGAACGAATTATCTACATAAACGGCAACAGTTTGATTGGCTTGTTTTTGAACGTTTTTATTAACAGGAATGTATGGCTGCGAAAACGCAAACACCAAAAAAATAAGGATTAAAATACGTGCCAGCAAAATCAATAATTGTTTTAATTTCGATTTTTTCTGCGATTCCTTTTTAATGTCTTTTAGAAATCCAACATTACTAAAATAGACGGTTTTGTACCGCCTAAAACTAAACAGGTGGATAATAATTGGAATGGCAATTGTAAAAAGTGCAAATAAAAATGCCGGATAAAGGAATTTCATTTTTTGACCGTTCTAAATAATTTAGTTTTCTTTAAAAATAGCAATTTCTTTTTCACCGTTCGATTTGATAAAACCACGGAACATTCCACCGGTGTTAAATTCCATTGCAATATCTCCGTTTGCATCTACGGCAATTACGCCTCCGGTTCCGTCAAGTTCGGAAAGTTTGTTGATTTCTTCTTTACACGCTTCCGATACGCTTAAATTTTTATATTCCATTAGTGCAGAAATATCGCGTGCAAACCCCAGCCTGATGTAATATTCGCCGTGGCCTGTGCACGAAACTGCGCAGGTGTTATTGTTGGCATAAGTTCCGGCACCAATAACAGGTGCGTCGCCAATGCGGCCAAATTTTTTGTTTGTCATCCCACCCGTTGAAGTTCCGGCAGAAAGGTTTCCGTGAGTATCGAGGACTGCACAACCCACTGTTCCCATGTTGTCTTTTTTTGTCCGTTCACGTTCTCTTTTTTGCAGTTGTTTTAGAGATTCGTACCTCGATTTGGTGAAAAAATATTTGTTATTTACTATTTCCAAACCCTGTTGTTTTGCAAATTCCGATGCTCCTTTTCCGCTTAAAAAAACATGCTCCGATTTATACATCACTTCCCGGGCAGCATTAATTGGGTTTTTAATGTTACTAACGCCGGCGACTGCACCAGCATTTATATTGTTCCCTTCCATAATCGAAGCATCCAGTTCGTTTTTGCCTTCGTTGGTAAAAACAGCCCCTTTCCCGGCATTAAACAGTGGAGAGTTTTCCATAACCTGAATAACTTCAACAACAACATCGGTGGCAGTTGCACCATCTTTGAGTAATTTCTCTCCTACTTCAAGTGCCTGGTTTAATACTTTTTTATATTCGGCCTGCCGCTCATCGTTCATTCTCGATTTCGACATTACACCAGCACCACCATGAATTACTATCGCATATTTTTGCTGTCCAAAAACCGTGAGGTTAACAAAAAAGACAACTATCAATAAAAGGGAAATTCTTAATTTCATTTTGAATATATTTTTAATCGTTACAAAAATGATATAATAATATTAAATGAAGATAAAATTTTAAAAAACTTTTGGGAAATGGATTTGTTACGCGTGTTATTTTATTGTTGGAAATGTAAAATCAAATCGGTTTGAAAAAGAATATGGATTGTCTCTTGTTATATCAAAGAATTACTTAATTACCTAAATTAACCACTTCGCAAAACTTATTCAAACATCCGGTAAACAGTAGAAAAAACAAGCTGTTAAACCCGGCAGAAAATATTTCATGATATTTGGCGTATAAAACATTGACAAAATTGCAAATCGATTTTTGTGATAAACAATGCTCAATTTAGGTATAAACTTTCTTATCTTGCAAAATTCAAAAGGGGAATAATTGAAACGGGAAAGATAATGAAACCAAATAATCGGCTTTTGCCAATCCTATTATTAATTAATTTACTAATTATCTTATCAACTGCATACGGAGAAGTTGTGAGCGATACTAAAACTGACAGCTTGCGTATTGCTTTGGATAAAGAAAACGGATCCGACAAAATCTCTATTAAGCTGGATCTTGCCCTCCATATTCATGAAAATGAGAAAAATGAAGCGGAGAGTTTAGCAAAATCGGCTCTGAAGGATGCCCGGATTGAAGGAAACAAAACCCTTGAGATGCGCTCTTATTATGTTTTAGGGAGGATTTATCTGGCGTTAAACAATATGGGGTTTTCAAACTCATATTACGATACTGCTTTAACTATCTCAGAATCAATTGATGATAATTGGTACAAAGGTGAAATTCTGTTTCGTAGGGGTTTAAATCAATACAATGAAGGTAAAGTTGTTCTGGCGCTTGAGTCTTTTTATGATGCACTTCAGCCTTGCAGTTTGTCCGACAATTTTAAGGTTTTAGGTTCTTCCTACTCTATGATGGGTACTATTCTCAGGTTAAATGGGATTTATGATCGGGCTATCGAGTACATTATCAAGTCGAAGCTGAATTATGAAAAAGCCAATTTTACGGAAGGATATGCATGGGCGGACTATTTGGTGGGAAGAATTCATGCAGACTTAAATCTTCCGAAAGAAGCGCGTAAGAATTTTGAGCAAGCTCTGGCAACATACTGGGAGTTGGCTTCTATTGATGGAAATCGAAATGGTGTAGCTTTATGTCTTGAACAAATTGGTCTTTTAAATATGGAAGCAGGCAATTTAGATCAGGCGCTTGAAAATATTGAAAATGTCTTGAAAATACATTCCGAAAGCGAATCAAAAGATGGGATTCTAAATACTTATAAACACTTGGGCCAGATAAATTATTATATGGGAAATTATACGCTGGCAGAAGATTATTTAAATAAAGCGCTGATTATTAAAAAAGAAATTGGTGATTTAACTAGCAGGCCTGGTATTTATGAATACATGGGGCTATGCCTGATTAAAAGAGGCCGCGTTGAAGAGGGATTCAATAATATTCACAAAGGATTGGAGCAAGCCATCTTGAACAACCAGAAAAAATTTGAGTTAGATATTTATTCAAAGTTGGTAGAAATTCATTCGGGTTTGGGCGATTATGAAAAAGCTATTTTTTATCAGAACAAACAAATTGAAATTCAAAATTTAATTCTTTCAGGTGCAGCTGGTATAAAGATGGAGCAATTGCAAGGGATTTATGAAATCGATATAAAAAACAGTCAGATTGCGGAATTGGAAAAACAAAATGAAATCAGTTCCTTAAAGATTAAGCATGATAGGACTATTCAAATTATCATGATAATTGGAATCCTTTTGGCATTTTTTATATCAGTAATTATATTTTTATTTTACAATAAAATACGTCTAAAAAACCACGCACTTAACGAAGCGAATGCGACCAAAGATAAACTTTTTTCAATAATAGCACACGATTTAAGGGGACCAATTGGTACCGTATTTGGGCTTAGCGAGTACCTTGTTGAAGAAATCAAAAACAATAATTTATTGACTGCTAAAAAATTTGCTTCATTAATTCATCAAAATTTAAACGATACGTATAATCTTTTAAACGATCTTCTTGATTGGGCCCGGTCTCAATTACAAAAAATAGAATTTAATCCACGGCACTTGGTTTTATTTGTTGTTATAAATGAAGTAAAGAACCTTCTATCTGTCCAGGCTGAAAAAAAGAATATTTCTTTAAAAATCAATGTTGAAAAATCTCATCAAGCATTAGCCGATGGGGAAATGTTAAAAACAATCCTTAGAAACCTAATTTCCAATGCTATTAAATTTTCAAATGCAAATGGGGAAATAACAATTTTTACAAAAATAAATGATAATTTTATTGAACTGTCAGTCCGTGATAATGGAGTTGGAATAGCCCCCAATGCTCTAAAAAACCTTTTTTATTTAGAGTCAAATATCAGTACGCCGGGTACCTCAGGTGAAAAAGGGACTGGATTAGGATTAATTTTGGTTAAAGATTTTGTTGAAAAGAATGGTGGTGAAATATGGGTTGAAAGTGAAGTGCAAAGAGGTAGTATCTTTAGTTTTACCCTTCCGATAAACTGAGGTGTTAATAAGAATTATTATCTTATTTCTAATATTCGTATTTTTTTTGGCTTAAAATGACAAATAGCAAAACTCAAATTACTTGAATCATTATAAGGAATAGTTTAGAATTTGGATAATCAAAAAGAATAAAAAGTACCAAAATGTATGCTAAAAAACACAGTTGATTATAATAGATTGATTTATTGCATCTTACCATCAGGTATGTTGGTTTGTGCCAGAAATTCATTAGCAAAACTTGACAATTATCATAATATTTCATAGCTTTATGCAATCGATTGCTAAACGCAAAAGTGCATGAAACATTTTTATAATTTCAAACGTAAAATATTTGATGATCATTTTTAGGAAATTGCATTTAGTTTTTATACGTATTTATAAGAATATATTTTATTGTTCAATAGCTATTTAGAAATATAAACTAAAACTTAAATAAACGATGAAACAATTTAATCGACATTTCCCTTAGTTAATTTCAGGACAGGAGTCTTCCCCATTTTTTGTGAAGGCTCTTTTCAATTAATTATATAATAAACGTTTCGCTTAACTAACGATGAACAAACTAAAAACTTTTTTTATCTTACTTGTTCTTTTTGCTTGTTCTAACCAAAAAGAAAAAGATCTAGAAATTGATTTGATAGATCACGTAACCCGTCAGTTGGAATATGCAGTTGAAATTTCAGAACCAGTTAGGGACAGCATTTTAACCTCGCCCCGGACGATTGTTGATGGTGAGTTAAAGTTAGTTCGCAGCCGCGATTGGACAAGCGGGTTTTTCCCTGGTAATTTATGGATGTTGTACGAAATTACCGGCGATGAAAAGTGGAAAGAATATGCACTGGAATACACGCTTCCCCTGGAACAAGAACAGTGGAATGGCAAAACTCACGACATGGGATTTAAAATGTTTTGCAGTTTTGGCAAAGCCTATAAAAACACTGGGGATGAAGCTTACAAAAAAATTCTTATCCAATCGGCAAAAACGCTTGTTACACGTTTTAACCCAGCAGTTGGTTGTATCCGTTCCTGGGATCACAATACCGATAAATGGGATTTCCCGGTTATAATAGATAATATGATGAACCTTGAGTTTCTTCTTTGGGCTGCCGTCGAAACAGGAGATCAATCATTTAAAGACATTGCAATTACACATGCGCAAACAACCATTAAAAATCATTTTCGCGATGATAATTCTTCATATCATGTTATTGATTACAATCCGGAAACAGGTGAAGTAGAAAATAAACATACCCATCAGGGATTTGCACACGAAAGTGCCTGGGCTAGGGGACAGGCATGGGGTTTATATGGTTTTACAATGATGTACCGCGAAACCGGAATGACAGAATTTTTAATTCAGGCAGAGAAAATAGCTGCTTATTTATTAAACAAGCCAGGTATTAAAGATGGCGAAATTCCGTATTGGGATTTTGATGCCCCTAATATTCCGGATGAACCTTACGATGCTTCGGCAGGTGCAATAATAGCTGCTGCATTGTTTGATCTTGGTAAAATATCTGCCGACGGTAAATTATATACAGAAGTAGCAAAAAATATATTGGAATCGCTTTCTTCTGAAAAATTCCTTGCGCCGGTTGGCGAGAACAAGGGATTTTTATTGTTGCATTCAACCGGGCATAAACCACATAATTCGGAAGTGGATGTCCCAATTGTTTATGCCGACTATTATTTTTTGGAATCGATAATAAAAAGAAACAATTTTGAAAAAACAGAGTAGAACAATTTTAAAAACTATATTTTCTAAAATTCATTTTTTTTAAACCTAAAAACTATTTTTTATGAAAGACAAAAATGGAATTAAAAAAGCACTTAGCTTTTTAATGCTATGTTTCTTTTTCGCTTCAGTTAGTGTGGGTGCGTATGCACAAAAAACGGTAACTGGCACGGTAAAAGATGACGGTGGGCTGCCTCTGCCAGGTGTAGCTGTAATTATTCAAGGTACAACTACAGGGACAGTTACCGGAATTGATGGTGAGTTTTCGCTGTCTGGTGTGAGCAACAATGCCACACTTGTTTTCTCTTTTGTGGGTATGGAATCTCAGGAAGTTGCTGTGGGTACTCAAACATCTCTTAATGTAACAATGGTAACTTCTTCAATTGGTTTGGAAGAGGTAGTTGCGGTGGGATATGGTACTCAGAAAAGAGCAAATTTAACGGGTTCTGTAGCAATGGCAACGGCTGCACAGTTGGAAAATCGGCCAATTGCTTCAATTGGGCAGGGATTGCAGGGAGCAATCCCAAATTTGAACATTACAGTTCAAAACAATGACCCAAACAATACAGCCGATTTTAATGTACGCGGTTTCGAGTCCATAAATGGTGGTAGTCCACTTATCCTAATTGATGGGGTGCCGGGCAACATGGACAAGTTGAACCCGAATGACGTGGAAAGCGTTACGGTTTTGAAAGATGCTGCAGCAGCAGCTGTTTATGGAGCACGTGCAGCATTCGGTGTAATTTTGGTTGAAACCAAAAGGGGTAAAACTGGAAAAATGCGTGTTACTCTTGCTGCAGAAGAATCACTTGCTTTTCCGATTGCCTTGATCGATCCGGAAGAAGATCCTTATAAAGCTGCAATAGCATGGAATACAGCTGAAACTAATACTTCGGGTGGAACTAGATTTGATGACGATTACCTTGCAGGATTTCAGCGTTGGAATGATAATCCAACTTTTGAAAATGAATGGGGCGTTTACGAAGGTTCACTAAGGCGTTATGGTTTCACCGACTATAAAGGTATGACCATTGCCGATTTCTCAGTACAACAAAAATACGACATGAATATTTCCGGTGCAACAGAGGATGCCGCTTATTATGTGTCGTTTGGTTATCTGGATAAAGAGGGTTGGGCTGAACTCCCAAGGGATAAAAATTACATGTACAAACGTTACAACGTGCTTATGAAGGCAGATTTTAAAATAAACGACTGGTTAAGTATGGATGAGCAGATTAGCTGGAGTGCAGAACATGATGATAATCCACACTTCTACAACTGGGATGTGAATATCAACACTGTAGCTAGGGTAAATCCGAATGCTAAAGTAACATTCCCTGATTTACCATATTATTTAACACAAGGTGACCGTGATCAATATGAGCAGTTTATTGGAAAATACTGGCTGGATGATTTGAATGCTTTACCTTATTGGCATGATGGTGGCCGTGATACGGAAACAAAACATCGTCTGTTGATGAAACAGGGAGTAACATTAACTCCATTAAAAGGTTTACGTATAAGGGGTGATTTCTCTTATAGTACTTATCACCGCGAACGTCAGGATGTGGCCAGCAAAATTACAGCAGTGGCTAATACCGGCGACCTTGCAAATATGTACTTCGAAAATGGTTTTAGTGGTAACGACTACATTAGAAACTACTCTAATTACGACCAATATTATGTAGCAAATGTTTATGGCGAATATACCTTAGATCAATGGGCCGACCACTATATCAAGGCTATGGTAGGTTACAATCAGGAATGGGGTCGTAATACATACATTAGTGCACAAAATAATGTGTTAATTACTCCTGTAATAACTGATTTAAATGCAACTACCGGAACCCAGCAAACATGGGGTAGCAGATCGCATGTATCTTTACGTGGTGTATTCTACAGGTTGAATTATAGCTATAAAGAAAGATACCTGCTTGAAGCCAACGGCCGGTACGATGGTACTTCGCGTTTTCCAAAAGATGATCGGTTTGGTTTCTTCCCGTCAGTGTCAGCTGGATGGAGGCTTTCTAACGAACCGTTTATGGAAAGTACACGCAGCTGGCTCGATAACTTAAAAATTCGTGGGTCGTATGGTACTTTGGGTAACCAGTTGTTAGGTAGCAACTACTATCCTTACATAGCAACCATGGGATCGGGACAGTCTAGTTATATGTTTACCGGTGGAAAAATACCTTATGTAAGTGCTGCAGGTTTGGTAAGTCCATCATTAACATGGGAAACTGTTGAAACCAGAAATATTGGAATTGATTTAACCTTATTAAATCAACGTTTGGATATTTCTGTTGATGCATACACACGTAACACCAAAGACATGCTTATGGATGTTGAATATCCTGATGTACTGGGTACATCGGCTCCAAAACAAAATGCTGCCGACCTGCAAACAATGGGTTGGGAAATGGCAGCAACATGGCGTGACCGTATTGGCCAGGACTGGTCGTATAGTGTTTTGTTTGGATTATCAGACAACCAATCTGAAATAACCAAATACGATAACCCAACGGGCGCTCTTTCAGAATACTATGTTGGAGAAAAAATTGGTGAGATTTGGGGGTATGAAACAGAGGGAATCTTCCAAACCGACGCAGAAGTGGCAGCACATGCTGATCAGGCAAGCTTAGGTGCCAATTGGAAAGCAGGTGATATGATGTACAAAGATCAAAACGGAGATGGAGTAATTAATTCAGGAAGTAATACACTGGATGATCCGGGTGACCGCATAATTATTGGAAATAATACGGCTAGGTACTCCTTCAGCATTCAACCTGATATTCAGTACAAAAGCTGGACTTTGAACCTTTTCTTCCAGGGATTGTTCAGGGATCACCTGCCAGCTAATGGCAATTGGCAGGCATTTTATCCTTTTAATGCCGGGCACGTAGAAAAATGGTATATCGAAGAATCATGGAGCCCGGATAATCCGGATGCATTTTTTGCCAAACCTGGTGTTTCAACCAAAGACGGCAAAAAGAACATTCATCCACAAACCCGTTTTGTATTGGATGGCTCTTATATTCGTTTGAGAAATGTAACCTTAAGTTATGAAATTCCAAAGAATATTACGCAAAAAGCAGGTATGAGCAGAGCACTGTTATATGTGTCGGGTATGAACCTTTGGACTGGAACAAACTTGCATAAGCCGTTATATCCGGATAGAACCAGTACTAATAATACGCAAGAATATTACTTCGAAAAACTTGTGACGATGGGTGTGAAACTTACATTTTAATAACTATTAAAAGAAGAAAAGATGAAAAAACATATTATAAAACTTTGTTTAGTAGTTTTTGCAACATTGTTATTCTTTAGTTGCAACGATGAATTCCTTGAAAGATTTCCTCTTGATAGGATTAGTTCGGAAACTTTCTGGACATCAGCAAACGACCTTGAAGTATTCAACAATAGTTTGTATAACAGAATAAGAGACGACCGTGATGTTGATTTTTTAGTAGCGCACCAGGACGGTTACTGGAGCAGCCGTATTAGCATCTGGTATCTCGATGAGTTTTCCGACAACATTGCACCTCGCCACTCAAGAACCATTGATTACCAAAAGGTTCGAGCCGGGAAATTTGAAGCACAAACTGGCGCACGCTGGTATGGATGGCACTCCGACGGTTGGCGATTAGTTAGAGAAATTGCCGTTGGTATGGAAGGTAGTGCATTAGCCCTTGAGAATGGAGTAAACCAGGCAGAGGTAAATAAATATCTCGCCGAACAACGTTTATTCCGTGGCATTTGGTATGCAAGAAAAGCTTTCAAATTCGGTAATGTACCTTGGATTGAAGCACCGTTAAACATCGACTCAGAACAGTTGTACGGACCGCGCACGCCAAAAGCAGATGTTATGGCCAATGTAATGGAAGATTTAAATTTTGCATGTGCTAATCTTCCCGATGACTGGGGTGTGGGTGCAACTCGGCTGAACCGGGGTGCTGCCTTGTTGATGAAATCAAGGATCTGTTTGATGGAAGGAACATGGAGAAAATATCATGGTACAGGCGATGCAAATAGCTGGTTGCAAGCTGCAGCAGATGCTGCGAAAGAATTGATGGACGGTGGAAATTATTCACTTTATACAACAGGTGATACGGATAATGACTATCAGGCGATGCATAAAATGCTTGATTTATCTGGTGTTTCTGAAGTAATTCATTACAGGAAATATCAGGCAGGAATTGGGATGAGTAACCACGTTCAAAGTTACCACAGAGGTTACAACGGTGGTGCTACCAAAAGTATTGTAGAAGATTACCTCTGTACCGATGGTAAACCAATCACTTTGTCCGATTTATACATGGGTGACGAAGTATATGAAAATATTTTTGAAAACCGTGATCCTCGTTTACGTCAAACTATTTTGCATCCGGCAGATGTTGCACGATGGGACTGGAATAAAAATGACGAACGTCTATACCCGCGTATTGATGGTATGGAAGGTGGTATAAAAAGTACAACAGGTTATCACATCTGTAAAGTATATGAATCGGGTGCCGCACATGCAACATACAATACTTCAAGTACACCTGCAATTATTATGCGTTATGCCGAAGCTTTGTTAAACTATGCAGAGGCTAAAGAAGAATTAGGTCAATTGGACCAGGCTGTTTTAGATATGACAGTGAACGCGTTGCGCGATCGTGCAGGTATGCCCCACTTAACCATGGGAGCTACAATGGATCCTCGCTATGCGCACTGGGGAGTATCAGCCGAGCTTGTAGAAATCCGAAGAGAACGTCGTGTTGAGTTGTTTATGGAAGGATTCCGTTACGATGATCTTAGAAGATGGAAACTTGGTAAGGAACTCGAGAATCCGGATTTAGGAATGCGCTGGGATGCTGCTAACTCAGGTCGTTTTGATCCGGCGGGAGATGCTACCATCAAAACCAAAACGGTCGATGGTGTAATCTATCTGGCTCCGTATGTTGGAACTGACTGGGAAGGGCCTGTTTTCGACGAAGGCAAACACTACTTGTGGCCATTACCACTGGGAGCAATTGCTCAAAATCCAGAGCTTGGACAAAATCCTGGATACTAGAATTAGAAAATTCGGTATAAAAAATAAGCAAATAAATGCAAAGCCGTTATTCGTCAGCTGACGGATGCGGCTTTGTTTTTTCAATTGAAATTTTAGATAATTTTACTTTGCGTGTTTCAACTTAGCGTTCTTTGCGAGAACAATCTCCTGGAAATTTTACGCAAAAACAGCAAAGATTACGTGAAGTACTTAAAATAATTAAATGTAGTTTTTTGTTTTTCCGATTTAAAACAGACCAATGAAACGAGCATGGCAAATTTTGCACACTGGAGAATCATTATTCAGCGAGTTACATCGAATACCATTAAAATAAAAAATTATAATGAGATGAAAAGATCTTTGTTTAAGCAATTATTATTGATGATTATTCTTTTCTGTTTTCTTTTTGAAAATGGATTCGCACAGCAAAAGGGAAATTCGTCTGAAATTGAAAAACTTCTATCCAGAATTAATTTACCTGAAAATAGATTGGAACAAATAACACTTTTTGCTGAGAATCCTGAAAAATCAGCCAAAGAATTACTTAATTACTACAAAAACCGAACAGCAGTAAAACACCCAATTAACTTAACTACCAAAAAAGAAATTGTTACCGATAAAGATCTAAAATGGGCAAACGACGCACTTCAACACATTTTTGTTGGGCAGCCAGCTTACCCATCTCATTTTTGTGGCGAAGATATTGACTGGAGTTCACGTCCGGTGCCCGATAACGAATGGGTGTGGCAACTCAACCGAATGTATTTTTGGAATTCAATGGCAAAGGTTTATGCAAAAATCGGCGATGAAAAATATGCTAAAGAGTGGTGTGAACAACTAATTGACTGGACTCGCAAAAATCCAAACAACGAAGATCATAAATATGCCTGGCGCTCAATAGAAACCGGTATTCGGGGTTACAATTGGACAGGACTTTACCATCAATTTATTCAGTCGCCACATTTTACACCCGAAGTTTTGGTTGCTTTTCTCAACAGTATGTACGACCATGCCGAATTTTTAATGACCGAATACCGCAGCCGAAGTAACTGGGGTTTAATGGAAGCCGAAGGAATGGCTTTTATCGCAATCAACTTTCCTGAATTTGTAGATTCAGAAAAATGGAAAACTGAAGCATTCCGAAGATTAAATAATGAAATTAATATCCAGGTTTATCCCGACGGACACCAACGAGAACTGGCAATGGGATATCATTTGGGCTGCATTCGTTGGTTTTTTAGAACTTACGAATTAGCTAAATTGAATGGAATTGAAAATGCATTTCCTGAATCGTACTTAGAAATGATTGAGCTTATGTGTGAAGTGCCAATGAAACTTTGCCTTCCAGATGGAACAAACGCACAGTTTGGCGATGCCTGGGCTGGGACTCCGGGTCAGCATTCTGATAAGTTTTTAGAGTGGTCGAAACAATTTGCCCGCCATGATTTTTTGTATTTAGCAACGGAAGGAGAACAAGGAATTAAACCTAATAAAACTGCTTTTGCTTTAAAAGAAAGTGGTTTGTATTCTTTGCGTAGTAGCTGGGATAAAGATGCAATTTGTTTGGTTCTAAAATGTGGCCCGGATGGGGGAGGGCACAGTCAGCCAGATAACGGAACTTTTGCTTTATATGCAGGTGGTAGAAATTTAATGCCCGATGCAGGTAGTTATATTTATAGCGGAAACCCGGAAGGTAGAAAATGGTTCCGCCAAACCAAAGTTCACCAAACACTCACCTTAAATGGAGAAGATACAAAATATGCTCCCAAACTATTAAAATGGCAACCCGGAGAAAACCTCGATTTATTAGTTGTTGAAAATGCAGGTTACGAAAATCTAACACATCGGCGCTCTGTATTTTTTGTCGATAAAAAGTATTTTATAATTGTTGACGAAGCGATTGGAACCGGAATTGGAGATGTGGATATTCACTTCCAACTGGCACCGGGCGATGCAGTTTTTAATGATAAAGAATTTTCAGTTAAATCTGATTTTAAAGAAGGCTGGAATGTTTTTGTTCAAACGCAAAAACAAAATGGATTAGAACTTACAGAGGAAGAAGGTTGGGTTTCATTTGTTTATACAAAAAAAGAACCCCGGCCAGCATTTCGGTATCGTTTAAAAAAGGAAAATGATTCAGAACAAATTCGATTTGTAACTGTAGTTGCACCTTTCGAAAAAGAAATCCCAAATATAAAAGTTGAAATTGTGGGTGATCCTAAAATCGGTTCATCAATCCTTCAATTTAAAATTGATGAAAATGGAATGAAAAAAATAATAGGATATTCTTTATAGCAGATGTCATTTCGAGAGTTCACCCAAAATTATTGGGCATAATAATTTAATGACAGCTGAGATGCCGAAATGAATTCGGCATGACGTTCTAACCAGTGTTGTTATTTAGAATGTCATCCTGAGAGTTCACCTAATTTTATTAGGCATAATGAGATAATTACAGAGATGCTGAAACAAGTTCAGCATGACGAATAAACATTTAGTGCAAAAGTAAGTTAAGAACGTCATCCTGAAGCACGGAATATATGTATAATTCATAATAGAATGACATAATTTTGTTTGTAAATCAAAGTAAGGTATTTTGCCGAAATAAAGTT
>Ga0209249_1001250_pt1 | contig 25284 bp, 29 predicted proteins | sample SaaInlV_200m_DNA_4_FD_184653 | JGI IMG/M metagenome (GOLD analysis project Ga0209249, IMG submission 184653) | Marine microbial communities from expanding oxygen minimum zones in the Saanich Inlet - SI037_S3LV_200m_DNA (SPAdes) (version 2) | ecosystem: Environmental > Aquatic > Marine >...
ACGCCGAGATCACCTCAGTAAGACCAATCAGGCTTGAGCTGCTCTCCGGTCCCCTCGACGTTTGAAACCAAACCAAAACAAGGCGTTCAACTTTACAGACCCCCGAGCTCACAGCACTGAGCTCTGGAGTACCGGCAACGTGCATCAGAAGACGCTGAACCGCCTGATTCGCTTCATCGACCACTTCCGTGAACTCAACTTCGTGAACGACCGGGAAATGGAAGAACAGCTGCAGGTCGTGCGGGATGAGTTCTTGAGCAGAAATGCAGGAGTCTACCGTGAGAACACTGCAGCTCGGATGGACCTTGTGTCTGGTCTGCAGGACCTCCGTGAGAAAGCACAGGAGCTGACTCATCAGGATGCTCAGGAGCTTGTTCAGAGCTTCGGGCAGATGGGCGTAAGAAGGTTTAGCCTGGCCGCCTGATGAAATTGCATTGATACCCGGACGGGTTGGTTCGCAGTAGCGGCCGGCTTAAACACAGCGCGCGTACGGCATTCCCACGGAGGTACTGGCACAGCCGGAAGCTCTCACCGGACCAACCCGTCCCTTACTAAAGGAGATCCCTATGTCCCATTTCACTCACATCGAGACGCAGATCAAGGACATCACTGCGCTCCAGGCTGCCTGTGCTGAACTCGGCCTCGAAGTACAGGACAACACAGAGGCCCGAGGCTACGGCAGCAACCGGATTCAGGGCGATTATGTGGTCAAGTTACGGGGGCCGTATGATGTGGCTCTACAGAAGGCCACAGGAGGCCCATACAGGCTCATTGCTGACCTCTGGGCCGGGCACGTGGAGCACGAACTGGGCAGGGACTTCGGCAAGCTGAAGCAGCTCTATGGCGTCCACAAAGCCAGCCTGGAGGCCCGAAAAAGGGGGCTGACGATTCGACGTCAGAACCAACAGAATGGTAGCATTCGAATGACGCTCTGCCAGGTGTAGCCAACAGCCCTTCCCTCCCCCAACCCAGGAGCACTATGCCCATGACACAGGAGATCCATGTAGATATCGCCCCCGACGGTTCCCTGAAGATCGATGCGATTGGCTTCTCCGGAAGCGATTGCGAGCTGGCCACTGCATTCCTTGAAGAAGCCCTGGGCGAGATCCAGAGCAAACAGAAGAAGCCGGAGTTCTACCAACAGCAACGGAGAAACAGCGCTCAGCGATTGAGGAGGTGAGTGATGCAGGAACTGGCGTCGTTATCCTTCACACCCGATGGAACCGGCCACTGCTTGTATCATGAACTCATCTCCCTGCAATCAATAGGGAAGATCGAGTGCAGCCGGGCTTCAAACATCGAGTTCAACCCGCAGACACAGGAGTGGGAAGTCCGGTTACCCGGAGAGAGTGACCCCCGGTTCTGTTCCCTAAGCAGGCAGGAATGTCTGGACTGGGAGCGCGCCAACCTAGAATGCGTTTCATCAACACGAAAGGAGGCCCCGAATGCAAGCCCAGATCACAGGACCGAATCGTTGCTCTCTTGAGCTGCACATGGGATTGGACGACTTCATCGCGAGTGGGCAAATGGCCCTGCTCTCAAAGGTGAATCTCTGTTCCCCGGAGGAGCTGCTTCTTGACCATCTCCCTGAAGGACTGGACTGGGATGACGATCAGGAAGTCGAGATGGCTTTCGCACAAGCCTGTGAGATGGCGACCCAGGCTGTCTCCCGCGTTAGGCTGGATGAGCAAGACATCTGTTTCATCCGCGAAGAGTTGATCCCAAACCTGCAATTCTGGCCAACAGAGGCCGAAGTCGCCTGAAAGGAGAATCGATGGATTCTACCAGAATCGCTGATTACATCCGTGCAGGCTTCGCGGGTCTGTACCTGTTAACTCAAGAGGAAGTCCGAGCAGAAGCTGAAGTCAGGAATGTCGCTGATGAGTTGGGGTACGGGCTTTTCGCCTGGACCCTGACCACCGGCATCCTCGATACTGGGACTGGCTCTCTGCAGCCTCTTCCTGATCCAGTGGACGCTGTGAGTGCTCTGCGGGAGCTCCCAGAAAAGAGCATCCTGCTGTTGAAGGACTTCCACCAGTTCCTGGGTGATTCCGCCCAGCCAGCTAACCCGATGATCACCCGTATCCTCAAAGAGAAGGTCCGTGAGTGTCGTTGTTCCGGCAAAGTGTTGCTATTGCTCGGGTGTTCCCTGCGATTGCCCCCGGAGATCGCAAAGGACTTCACCGTCATCGAGTACGGCCTGCCGGATGAAGCGTTCCTTTCGGGAATAGCAGACAGCATTGCGAAGTCTGCCGGGATTGAGCTTAGCTCTGACTTGGTACAGAGTGCAGCGGAGGCAGCCCGAGGTCTAACGGCGACGGAGGCAGAAGACATCTTTGCGCTCTCTGTCGTCAGAACCCAACAGCTTGAGTCCGGCCTGATTTCCTCCGAGAAAGCAAGAGCTATCGCCAAAGACGGGATACTCGAACTGTCCGAATCCAGAGAAACGCTGGACAGCATCGGAGGCCTGGGCGAACTCAAGAGCTGGACGTTACGCAGACGCAATGCGTTCTCCCCCCGAGCTCGGGAATACGGTCTGCCTGTTCCGAAAGGAGTGTTGATCCTGGGCATTCCAGGGACGGGTAAGAGCCTGTGTGCTAAGGCCTCAGCGAGTGCCTTCGGTTTCCCTCTATTGAAGCTGGACGCCGGCAAGCTCTTCGCTGGGATTGTGGGTGAATCCGAGGCCAACCTTCGCAGAGCAATACAGACAGCTGAAGCCATATCCCCCTGCATCCTGTGGATTGACGAGATCGAGAAAGGGTTCTCGGGAAGCAAAAGCAGTGGTTCTACCGATGGCGGCACCAGTGCCCGTGTATTCGGGAGTTTCATATCCTGGATGCAGGAGAAGACTGCCCCCGTATTCGTAGTGGCTACGGCCAATGACATCTCGCAACTCCCCCCAGAGCTACTTAGAAAAGGCCGGTTCGATGAGCTCTTCTTTGTCGATCTGCCAGATGAAGCCGAAAGAAGGAGGATTTGGGAGATACACATATGTAGGAGAGAACGAGATCCTCGGAGCTTCGACCTGCAGAGCCTTTCGGATCTAAGCAAGGGCTTCACCGGCAGCGAGATCGAGCAGGTAGTGATTGATGCCCTGTTCGAGTCATTCGACAGGGATCTTGAGCTCACCGATGAAGCGCTGACTGATGCGGTCATTCGCACCGTTCCACTCAGCACTACAATGGCGGAGCCAATACGGGCTCTTAGGGACTGGGCAAAGAACAGGGCCAGACCTGCCAGCATTCCCAAGATCGGGAATACAGAAGGCAGGAAGATCGCGGCGTGAAAAACACTCAATCACCTTGAAGAAAGAGAGGAATATGAAGAACGTGCCGACATCAATGAAGAAGCTGCTGCTCAAACTGCGTGAGAGGCTTCCGGAAAGCTGCCGAGAGCGATTCGTGGAAATCATCTCTGAGGAGATCGGGAAGCTGGAGATGGAGAACACGCTGAAGTACGCCCTGATCGGCGCTGCCATCGGTGCCATATTCGAGATCCTGCCGCTGGATTCCGTAACAGGGATCGATGACTGGGTCGAGATCGGTGCTGCCCTGGGAGCTTGGGCTGGCTTCGCTCTGGACTGGAAAGCCAGGGAAGAGCGGCAGCAGACCAAAGACCTCATCCTGCGGACTCTTAAGGAAGCCATGGAGGTGGAGGATGAAGCTCTTCAGATCCCAGCTTGAGCTGGACGTCACGAAGGGGATCATTGGAGGAGTAGGCAGGGGTGCTATCGCCGGAGCTGCCCTTTCTGTTGCTGCGGGTACTGCTGTTCTTTCAGGTCCAGTGGCTGGGGTGATAGCGGTCAATACAGCTGTCGTGGCAAACTGGGCTGCAGTGGGGAGCACGCTGGGGGGGATTGCCGGAGGAGTGAGTGAATGGATGAAGCAGAGGAGTATTGAGAAGGAATTCCGGACAGCTTTTGCGGCTGCCTGAAGTCTATGGAAGGGCCCTTTCCCGGGCTCTTCCTTTAGGTATGGGTTAGAGGGAGCGACGAATCCTGCCTGCTGCCCGCCCGCGTTGCCCTATCCAATTCTGCGCCCCCTGCAGGGAGTACGGGAGTAAAGGGATGTCTTTTGAAAACTCTTAGGGAATTACTGTCTTCTTTTTTTCTCTAGACTTTTTGAAATAGGTCCCTTTACTCCCTTTTAGTTGTAAGAGGTTAATATGCAGTGTATTGCATCCTGGAGGGAGCGTTCCAAAACCCCCGTAAACTCCCTTGAATCGCTCCAAGAACCTGCATTTCGCCCCATTCCAAGGCTTTGGGACCGCTCAATGCAGCCATTTACTCGGGAATGCGGGCCGGATGCCCTGATGCTGAGGGAGTTCCTTCCTTCTTGCAGGCGAGACCATCAGCGCAGTTTCCAGTCCCCAGAACAACCATGTTCCCTTCCTGTTTGAGCGCTTCCCGCGAGGCATCATCAGAGAGACAGAGGGCTTGCCAGCTCCGTCTCTTCCTTAGCCCCAGCTCTGTTGTTCCCATTTGCCATGCCTTTGATCAAAAGTCTTGGTACCAGATCCAGTCAACCGCGCCATTATACCAGGATTCGGCTAGAGCACGGACTTTGCGTTGGTAGGCGGCTTTGGAGATAGCCCCACAGCCGTGACGGCTACGGTAGTGGCCGCTCTCCGGGTTGTAGCGCCATCTGCTGTTCACCGTTCTCTGCGCACTCTCGATTACGGCCCGCTTTCTCCGCCTCCTTTCCTCCGCCTTCTTCTTCTCTATCTCTTGCCCAAAGGCGGTGCATTGGACACGGAGCGTGCCTTTTGGTTGGTTGCTAACAACCCACGGATTCTCCCGCTGGAGAGCGACATCCAGAGGGAGGTCGAAGCTCCCGTCAGTTCTCAGCTTCAGGGGGATTCCGCCGCTTTGCGCCTGGATCACCAGGCTGATCGCCGAAGGTTTGACCTCCTCGTTTGTGCTCACGATCTTCCTATCCAACCGGCTCCTGTCAAAGCTCTCTGGAAGCTGTGTAGGGAACGAACAGAGATCACTAAAGGAGATTGCTGCGGTTTCTGGAGCTGTGGGGGTATTGGTTTCCGCTGAAGGAGTCTCAGGCGTGGTTAGGTCTTCACCTGCAGAGCTGGCGGTGTCTGTGCGTTGATCCACTGTCACATTGCTGCTGGCCTCAGAAGGCTGGGGAATCAGGGCGCCGTCTTCACGCCTCTCTCCCGTAGGTAGGAAAAGGCCCTGACGCCCTGCCAGGTCCTCAATGGCATTGATGCCGCCGACTATCCTGACTCTACCGTCTGCAAAAAGCACAATCACGGCTTTGTCCTTGATTGCTCCAACATGGTTAGCAAAATCATCACAGGCAATGATGGTCTGACCTGGCGGGTGGCCCTCGCAGTCCTCTGTAAGCCCAGCTCCAAAATAGAGGTAGTCACAATGGTCTTCTGTCAGGAACTGGTTCAAGTCTGCCGCTGGCAGCGTTGAGGTACTCGGGCAAGTGTAGACCTTCTTCGTGGTCAAGTAATCTTGCTGAATCAGGACAGCAAAGTCTGGGGGGAAGTGATCACCGTGATCACCGGAGTACATCCGCAGTGCCAGACCGATCTGCTTCAGGTTGCCGGCGCAGTTGATTCGTCGGGACTTCTCTTGTGCCTGTTGGAAGGCAGATCGCATGCTGACAGCAACGACGATAACTATCACAGTGCAGCCAAGCACGGCGACCAGACGTGTCCTCCCCTTCTCCTGCGCCTGTGGTTTTGTACCTCGTAAGGGAGGGATTAGCCACGGGATCCAGCACAGGGGCCAAATGACCAATAGCGCTAGAAAGGTGACTAGACCAACCCAATTGAGCCCGAAGAAGACGCTTTTCCGTCCTGTCTTGCTGAGTTCATCCGTGTGTGTGTGGTTGACCGGCGACGGTTCGCGTTCTCTGCCAGCTCCTTTTCTGGACTCACTTAGGACTCTCTGCCTCAACTGCTCTAGCCCATCTCCATCGGCGCAGAGACCGTTGTCCACAGCCGTGCTGATGAAGGAATCAATATCGGGAGATATGCCTTCATCTCGAAACGCTTGCAGAACGGCCTCGCATTGGTCCCCAGAAAGGAGATTTGCGGCGATAGCGAGGGCACAGAAACGCCCCACTTCGGCAGGCGGTTCAGACTGATCGGCAGTGCCTTCACCTGCAGAGGCTGGCTCCGGAACTGCATCTTCGGTCTGGCCAACGGCAATCCCGCAGTTGAAGCAGAACTTCGCACCATCAGGATTCTCTTTCCCGCATTCTGTGCAAAACATCCCCGGACCTTTCGTGCTACCCTAGCTCTCATAGCCCCAGCCTCGACTGAGCAGTACCTTCTCATGCTCTGCGTTGGCCATGCTTCCGAGCCAGATGCCGAACATTAGACTCCCCAGCACAAGCCCCACACCTGCTGTGAGAAAGACAGATACCAGGCCGAAGGCTACGCCAAACCACGCATACCCCGTGAGCCCCCTGTTGAAGAGCGGTATACCAAGCCAGTCCCAGAAGATGCATGTGGTCCAGCTAAACCCATCCTTGATCTGCTTCAGTTCACCGGTCTGCGGGTTGCGCATCGTTACCTTGCCGTTGATAGGGCGCCTCTCCATCGATGCAACGCGCTGTGCCGATGAAGTGCTCCGTGTCCCCGTGCTGGCGCTTCTCTGGGCAATAGATGAAGCGATGGGTGTTGCTGCGGCCTCTCCTCCCGAATGGACCATTCTCTGGCCGCAGCTCGCACAGAACTTTGCAGAGGCTGGATTCTCCTTCCCGCACTCTGTGCAGAACATACCTAGCACTCCTTTCCTGAGCTCATTCACCCTCTCGGCCAGCAGGCGGATGCCTACCCCATCACCTGATGTCCACACTCTGTGCAGAACTTCTCGTGTCCCGCCAGCTTGCTGCCACACTCCATGCAAAAGCCTGTAGCCGAAGCCTGTGCGGCGGTCCCGCTCTTCGCTTCACGGCTCAAGACTTGGGCATACTCGCCGCTCTCAATCCACTTGTAGAACTCTGAAGCCCGCATCACTGTCCAGGGGTGTGTTGCTCCGGCGATGCTCACAATCTTCGCAACCTTATCCAAGCTGTCAAAATCAGGTCCCTCGAAGTCCCTTGCCTGCCGTATGAACTCCTCTTCCACTGCGCTCCCGTAACACCGTTTCGGCAGACCGGCCATCTTCATCAGTGCCTTCGTGGCTGCGTCCACGTCCTGGCAGGCAAGTAGACCGGCTCTGTCGGCTGTGAACTCCGACATTCTGTGCCAATTCAGGAGGGCAAGCTGAACTCCCATCGAGACCAACTGTCCGAGACCCAGAGTTGCCGCTCCAATGAGTTGCCCGAGCCCAGGCAAGATCTCCGCCATCTGGTGATAGAGCACGTGTCCACTCTTGATGTGGCCGACCTCGTGGCCAATCAGGTACAGAAGCTCCCCATCCTCAAGAAGGTCGATGGCTCCGGATGTGAGGACAACGATAGGCCTCTCAACCCCACCAGTGAAGCCGTTGACGGAGTAGTCCCACTGCAAGTAGAGCTCGGGTGTATCAGACAGATTCAGTGTTTCGCAGACGGCCTCGAATGCCTGGAATACATCAGGGAAGTTGCGGGGCGTGACTCTCAGAAAGCTACCCGTACAGCGCACACGCAGCAGGCGGTCAACGCTGTAGGCATTCAGCTTGGCGACCAGCTTGTCCACACCCGGCGTCTTCTGAAGTGCATCCAAGGCCATCCTGTCGAAGGGGTGCTCGTACTCGCGTGGATCTAGGTTGGTGAGAGCCTTTGACATTATCTTCCATCCGTGGGCAACACCTTTCGCCTCCTCTGTGGATCAGAGCGGAGCGGAGGGGATTGGCGCCGCCCTAGCTGTCCGCGCTACTTTCCGAGTGCGGTAGCAATCAGGATCATAGTCCCGACCAATACGCCGACAACTGCGTAAGGTCCGACACCACCATCGAGAGTTGTAAGCAGACCAGCGACAAGACAGAAAAGACCTAGACCATAGCCGCCATTCTTGCCAGATGTCCTACTTTTTCCAGCACTCTGCGGTTGCCGTGCATAGCTAGCCTGCCCCTGAGCAGGCCCAGCCTGGCCAGTCGGCCCACTCCTCCCGGCCAGTGGCTGTCCACAACCAAAACAGAACTTCGCAGTACCCTGGTTCTTCTTTCCACACTCTGTGCAAAACATGATGGCTGTCCCCTCCAGAACAGCATCCCCCAAAGAAAAGGGACGCGACTCACATACACACCCACGGAGGTACTGGCATACCTGCAAGAGCAATGCAGAGAGCGCGCCCCAAGCGGGGCGACTCCCGTCTTGCCTGCTCTTGCATTGAAAAGTGCCAGTTTTCCGTGAGCGACAGATCGGAAGAAGCCGAAGCTTCCGGTGAGTTCGGGACTCACCTATGTATTTCTTTACCTGTTACTTGTGATTCTCTGGTGATCTCCTGATGAGTGAACACACTTCAGCACGAAGCTGTGCTTGAACTCCCTCGAAACACCTCACTCTACTCCATCGATAGATACTCGCCAAGCCCCCTCCAGACCAAACACCTCGTCGAAAACGCGCTTCTACTCCTAGATCTTCCGGGCTACCCACGCAATAGCAACAGCTCCGGGCATCAACACGACCTGCGCCAACAGAGTTCCGAGCACTCGACTGGCCGCCATCCCCGTAACGCACCTTCTGAAGTACGGCTCCGTAGCCTGACCCGAAACCACCTTATCACTCACGAAGGAGAAGTGCGGATCTACGAAGCCAAACAGGAGGAGCGTACCCATGAAGTTCACCAGAGCTGAGAGGTTGCCGGCTGTTAAGCGTAGCTGGGGTGCAAGATGACCTGCACATAGTGAACTAAACACACCGCAGGAGATGAAGGCGATCCCCAGAATATTCATCCCAAACATGCCCCACGGAAGCCCTCGGAAGCGAATGGATGACATGTTGGCCGCAGCTGGGAGGGTGAGGCTCCCCAAGGCAAACCGCCAGGATGCTGGTTTGGCTACAGCAAGTGCAAGTGCAATCATCGAAGGCTTGCTTTCAAAGCGATTCACTGCGGCAGTCACGATACGCTGACACGAAGGTATCAGGAAAGCGCCGAATACAGTTGCCAGTGATGCCGCCAGGAGCAGTACCCGGAAGTCCCCAGGGCCAGTCCAAGAGCCATCTGTAATTGATAGCTCTACTCTCTTGGAGAGCAGTGGGGCCAGAATTGCATTGGAGCTCCGGGAACACAATACCAGGACATTGAACAGCGCCAGCGAGAAGGCCAGTCTACCAGTCCTAACCCCGGCAATCCGTATGCCGTAAGACAGTGTCGAGATCAAGTGTATTGCCCCAACAAGGAGGCACAACAGCAATAACTGGGGGTCAATGCTCATCAGTCGCTCCCGAAGATCCTGCACTGCTTTGCCGCCTGGAATCAAGCCGGCACTATTTCTTTGAAAGAGGAAGAGAAGAAGACACCATGGGTCATCAGCCGTGATGATTTTGATGCTAGTCAGGTCTTGGATTTCTTCCGTCAAGCTATTTCGGAAGCATATCCTGAACAGGATTCGTCAGTGGTTGATACTGTTGCGAAACTGTTCATCAGGTATCAGCAAGGCTTTGCCGATGTCAGGGTCTATTTCCAATACCGTCTGGATTTTTGGATGAATATTCTACAGCAGTGGTTCACTGAGAAAGAGCATTGGGGTCATTGTCTTTTCTACTGGGGTATGTTCATGAAAGCTTACAGAAAGACCTGCGCCTGTGATAACTGCACTTTTGCCTTTGAAATCCTTCATAGAGAGTCTCTTCTTTTATATGTGTCCAATCTGAATCGTATGAAATTGCCTAACGTCGCAAATGAGATTGCGGCTTTAGACGCTACTCTCCATTTGTCTTGTTGTGCATTTCAATCTTTAAAACTAATCTCTGCAATCTTCACACATGATATAGTTGTATTCAGGATGTCGCCCAAGGCTACAAGTTTCACAAAGCCAATCTGCACATGCACAGGAAGATTGAGTAAGTGTCCCACACTTTTTACACGGGCCTTCTGTTGAATTTGTCGGGCATTCGGTTGGTGCTGTAATATCCCATGACACAGCCGATATCGCGCCTTCCTCGGCTTCATGAATATCCATGTTGTTCAGTTCTTCATACTCATCTTCTGTAATAGAGCCAAGTTCTCTCGCGTTCTTTTCAAGGAGTCCAATATCAGAGTCTGCCAATATCTCATCTGAAAGCATGTCCCATGTTACGCGTTTGAAGTACTTTCTAGCCTGCGCAGCATGATACTTCAGTTGTGATACATGGTGCTGGAAATTGTTACAATTAGAGGCGCTGTCTATCGCTTGCAGGACTGACTGTGCCGCAGCAACCGCCTGACCGCACATGCCTCGATTGTAGTTGTTTTTTGATTGTCTGATGAAGTTAAGCATTGGGTAAGTCTCTTATGTCTGTTGCACAACCAATGATTAAACAGCCGGTGGCTTTACGTGGCTTTTCCACCCCTTACGCCGCCACCTTTTGGAAGACTATTCGTTCCATGACTCTATCGCTTGTCGCCATTCAGGAAACACATACGACTAAAGAAAGACAAACAATGAATAATAAAAGAACAAGAAGACAGCCTGATGAGGATGCTGGCTTTCTGCCTTGCTGTAATAGGTTCAGCACTTCTTTTCCAGAGCTATCAATAGTGCCATCTTGCTCTTGTTTTGCTAAGTGAGCAACATATGTATCAGTTATTGCAGGAGTTCCATCGTGTTTCCTGTATGGCGCAAAGATGGAATACTTATGATACAGATATGCTTGTGCTTGCTGTAGTTCATAGTCGAAACTATCGAATAGGCTAATCTTGTCTAAGAAGTCAGACTGATCCTCAAAAGAAATCCAGTTCTCTTCAACAAAAGGTTCAGTTGATTCGCTAGATTGCGACAATATCATTGCAAAAATGAGATACCTTGCACTTTCATTGTTCTTGAGAATCTGTCCCCTTGGTTTGTCGGGAAAAAACTTCGCAGTAAAATCCAGTGCTGACAAAAAGAGTGCTTGTTTTTCCTCTTCATTGCGGTTTTTTTGGAACAAATAGGCCGCCATTAGAATGTTTAGTGCAATTCCCATTCTACCGGACTGAAAAAGCGTTCTATCCATTTAATCCTCCATAGGTGGATTCTCTATATAACTGTTTCAGTACTTTCTGTGATGTAGAAAGAGCTACGACTTATCTTACAGAATGCTTTGCAATGTCATCGCGCATAACCGCAAGGCCCATCTTTATCTTCAGGTATTCTTCTTTGTCTACAAATCCCTTGGCTGATTCCAGCTGTTCTGAAATGTATTGTCCAATGGACATCATCTCCTGCCAAATAGGAAGTCGTGCCTCAGCATCCATTGCACAAGCCTCCGCTTGTCGCTCCAAAATCATGAAACGCTCCATTTTGGGCTGGATTCTACTCGCAAGCTTGTCTTTTGCTTTCTTTGTCAGGTAGTTTGATACACATTCAAACACGGCATCGTCCTTTCACCACTCCATACTCAAGCGATTTTTCTATTCTTCTAACTCTGTACAGAGTTCATGCGGTAGTTCCCGGGTCTACAGTTAAGCCCCTGTCCCGTTCCTTCATCAGGAATCTCCTACTGACAATGTTTATCCTGTGGTCGAGCATTATTGCCTCCTTGTCACTGATCCACTGCTCTACCATTTGTCCTGCCTAGAACTCCTTCAGTTCATCGACAATACTCAGGAAAAGACTCCTCTTCTTGGTCGCCCCCTCTCTAAACAAGATTCTCCAATCTGTGATAAGAGAGCTCTCGCTATCTATGACGAATTCATATTCGTGAATCGTGGATTTCTTCTTCGCTTCATTCTCCATGTATGAAATCAATCCTTCTGCTGAAGACAAAGCCGACCTAGGGATATCACGCCTCTTCTTTGACAGAATATCACCGTAATTTGGAGAAATCTCATACAGCTTTCTTATCTGTTGTTTGAACTCATCGCTGAGTTCTGAATTGAGGCTTGTGCTCTTGAGTTGTACAGTTACACTCGTTTCATCATCGTTATCTGTTTCCTCTACTCGCAGCACCTCGATTCTCGCAGATCCCGCATTCGAGGTCGCCAGCTTAATAGCCATCGGATAGGCTTCTTCTTTTGAAATTTCTGCCTTCAAGTTCCTTCGATGGCACTCCTTAGCAATGGATCCTGCAATTGTTTGCAGGTCAAAGTAGCGAATTGCTGTTTCTTTTCTTTCTGAAGGTGTAGCTTGAGAAGCTCGACCAAATTTCCACACTAGGAAATCAGTGACTTTCTTGGTTGGCTCTGAGGGCTCTTCAATAGACTTGTACTGATTCTGGATGACAAAAGAATTGGCTACCCTCATGAAGAGCGGCTCGAAGCGACTGAAGCTCCCTCCAAGCTCGGCTTCATCACCTGGCATCACAGCAACTGAACACTGGATGAATATCATCTTGTTGGCGTATATCGTGAGGAACAGTAGATTCCTCGTCGTGATAGTCAGATCAAGCCTCTTTGCTGACTGGTCAAACAGGATCATGACGCCTTGTTGACGATCAAGGACAATGCTCTTGGAAGAGATGATCTCCCCACCGGGGATCATCGCTCTGACTCCACTCTCTCCAAGAAGTTCATCCAGGTCCTCCTTGGTCAGCTCGTAGCCCTTGGGGAGAGGAATCCCTCTCACCATGACCAGGAAGGACTCAAGCCCCCTGCCATTCATGCTCTTGAATTTCTGAACAATATTCGGCCTGTCACCTTCGTCAGGACGCCAGCTAATCGGGTGACAGATCTGGAAATCGACACCCTTTGCTTTCGGATGACCTTCCTTTCGGAACACCCGGCTATACCCCTTCCTCATCTCCTCTGCAGGCCGGTCAATGAACTGATATGAAAGGAGTGTCTCCAGGACCGGAGACGGGATCTTTCCCTTGGCCCTGAGCTCCACTTCATCAAGGAAAGCTACAGCCCCGCGTTGATCAATTTCCTGTGAAGAGACCACTTTCCTCCCCTGTTCCGCCATCAATGACAAGAAGTCAGGATACGCAGGCCCGAATTCTCTTTTCAGAGCCTTCCTGATGTTGTCTTCGGCAGTGCCGAATGAGAGATCAAAATCGCTTGCGACAACCTGGGTTCTAGTCTTCAGGGATGGGTGATCTCCTTGTATTCGCTTGAGGGTGAAGCTCTGTGCCACGATGAATCCCAAGGCTTTGCTGAGATCTACGTGAAGGGCCTCCTTGATCACTTGGGCAGAAGCTGCCCCAGTGGAGATGATCACACACGCGATGACCCGACGAACAGCAACTTGGTGGACTCGCACAATCCCTCCTTACGGTCATGTCTGGATTCATTCGGAACCACTATATCAGGAGCGCTCAGCAGCGATTGCTGGGGGCTACTTCTTGAACAAGTCTCCGTATTGGTAAGCCATCTGCCCTACGTTGTCCGGTGTTACCAGCAAATAGCGCTTGCTAAAGGCAGCATCAAGATCTGCCGGTGGCGGTTTCGGGTCGTAGACGGCTTTCGGGTTGTAGGTCACAGCCGCAACAATGGCCTTACCCGCAATCGGTGACTTGCCCGCTGTAGCGAGGCCTGAAGTTCGCGCTGGCTGTGGTTCAGGTTCAGGCGGCACGTCACGATATCCCTTTGCAGCCAATCCAGTGCCGGGGCACGATCTCATCACTCAACTCAATGTTTCCTATCTGAGGGAAAGCCTCCTTATAGCCCTTGTAGGAGGTACGGGCCTTGTCGCTAAAAATGTGGGAGACTTCCCCCTCAACTTCCTTCCCGCCGAAGTTGAAGCGGCCAGAGAAGGTTGCCCGGGAATAGTGAGGCATGAAGATCCAGTTTCCGGGGGTGAGTCTGTCCCCCAGCGTGCTCTGAATGGGATTGATGAGGCATTTCAGGTCAGCGAGTTCTGCATAGGTGCCTGCGCGCTGTATGGATAGATCCACAGCGGCCCGCAGGTCCAGAGCCTTTCGGTTTCTAACGTCCTTGATCTTGTTGACTATCTCCCCGATAACGGCAAACACGAGTCCTGGCATCTGCCCAATCGATGACCGCAATGTGCTGTTGAGTACGAAGAGGTGTTGCTCAGTGAAGATCCAGTCACAAACCCCGGCATACGGAAGAACCTTGCCTTGTTTCCTCATGTCGGCTTCACACGTTCCCGTCCCAAACGAGACTACCGAATAGATCTGCCCCGAAACATCCACAATTTTCTCTCGATCCAGAGGGTCTTCTTCGGTGGCACCTTTTTCCACCTGGTGTTCCGTTGGCAGAGATGGGGGTCTTTTCGCCTCGAGCCATTCCCCGCAGTGTTTGCATTTGACTGCCTCCTCCTGGATATCCTCTGCACAATATGGACATCTCTTCATCGTCTCTAACTCCCGATTACCACGGCTAGACACAAGACGGCAAGGACAGCTCTCTTCATTTCCTGTTTCTCCCTTCCAGAACACCACTCTTGGTTGAACCGTTGCGAATCCCCGACGGGAAAATGCTGGGGCAACAGCAGAGGATTCTCTCGCCTTCGGACCTCTGTGGATGGGCTCCGGCTAGCATTGCCAGTAACCAAGATCCCCTCATACCTCCAGCAGTCCACCATTCACCCGCAGCCATTCCTTGCTCTCAAGATAATCGGGCAGATACAGGCTCAATAGCCGCCAGTACTCTTTCGAGTGATCTCGATGAACGAGATGGCAAAGCTCGTGGATCACCACATAATCGATGATCCGCATCGGTGCCAGAATCACCTTCCAGTTGAACAGAATGCTGCCGTCCTGCAGGCAGCTACCCCATTGCCGACGGTAATCCCTTACTCCCACCTTCCCCAGCTTCAGGCCCATTCTCTTAGCGTGCATACGGGCTCTCTGAGCGAGCTTCTTACCGGCATGCTCCCTGTACCATCCCTCGAGCTCTTCAGCAATCCTCGCAGCTCTATCTGCCCCTGTAAACCCTTCAGGAATCCGTACCACAAAGCGCCCACCGGTAAACAGCACACCCGTCTCACCCGAAAGAACTCTGAGCCGATAGTTCCTGCCGATGTACTGGAAAGCTTCGCCACTGACGTACTCCTTGGGCTTGTGCGGAGTGCGCACCTCCTTATTGAAGGCAATCTTGCGGTAAATCCAGCTGCTCTTTCTGCGAATAACGGCCTCTATCGCTTCATCATCCAGCTCTGCGGGGACGATAATCGATACAGAATTATCTGGAGAGACGGTAACGCTGGCCGTCTTCCTCCCTTCCCTCCGAATCACTGTGTAATCAATGCCCATCAGAATCGTGCTCTGGCCAAGTCCATGAACCTGTCGATGACTCTATTTCTGGCTTCAGCAGGAAGTGCCAGCTTCGATGAGATCAGAGCTCGTTTGATCTTCAGCTTCACCCGCTTCTGCTCATCCTGCTTACGAAAGAAGTCCACAATCCCGGTAGCTTCTTCCAGCAGACCTACAAGCTTCGCGTTGGTGTTGATGATCTGTCCTTCGACATCATAGGGCGGCGTGTCATCCCCAGCGGCCTCTGTTTCAGCCCGGAGAATATTGTAGAAGGCGAACTCACGATCCGTCATACCCAAATCAGCCGCCTGCGTCTGCCTCTCTTCCTCCATGCCGTCTTTCAGCCCCAACAACAACTGAACCAGCATCTCCCAATTCTCGTGATGCTCCTGCAGGATCTTCTCCAGTCGTTCAGCCAGTCCCCGGTAGTACTCGGGATCCTGATCGAGGCGAACAGTGATGTGATGCTTGATGGCATGCTCTATCTCACTGGCCTGGGCTCTGGGGGAGCGAATCGCCTGCAGATGGCCCTGGAAACCAGCATCAAACACTTCCAATGGAGGAATCTTAGGGTCAATGCCCTCGGAGTAGACGTATTGGTCAATCAACTGCCGGACCTTCTCCCCGCAGGCCAGTACGTCAGGATCAGCAGGTCTATATAGGTTTCGAGCTCTGATCTGAATGAGTCCCAGCCACTTCATGTCCGCTATATACGGAGCAGCCAATGGATTGGGCATGATGATGTCCATGATCTCAAAGAAGCGTTTAACGGCAATGCTGAACTCACTCCGCCTTTGCTCATCTTCCAGGGACAGCACACAGGCCTCTGTATCCCTCCGGTCAATCCCGGTAAAGAACGCCATCGCGATAGCATGTCGTCGTTCCAGCTTCGGCAGTTCATCCTTAATCGGCTTGAGCGCCCCCTCGATATCGTCTTTGGAAAAGACCTCCAGAGCTTCCTGCAGGTAGTCTGAGAGCCCGTAGTAATCGACGATGTATCCCCGGCTCTTGTTCTGCCGGGTTCGGTTCACCCGAGCTATCGCCTGCAGCAGACCGTGCTCAACCAACTTTCTATCCAGATACATCACTTGACAGACTGGGACGTCAAAGCCGGTTAGCAGCATGTCTTTCACAATCACAATCGAGAGTGGATCATCGGGCTGGACGAAGCGTTGAATGGCCTGCCGAATCTTGCTCTTATCGGTATACGGATGGAACATCGGGTCATCGTTATGCAGCCCGGAGATCACTACCGCTGATTCCGGTGCTCCCAGTTCATCCAGGGCCTCTTTATAGGTGACCGCTGCCTTCCTGCTGCCCGTCACAATCATGGCCTTGAACCCATTGGGCTGGATGTGGGATTGGTAATGTTCCAGTAGATCCGCACAGACTACTTCAATACGTTTGGGAGCTTCGAGAACAGCCTGCTCCTTCCCGTATCTACGCCGGATCTCGGCCCTCTCTTCCGGGGTCTTTTCCGAGAAGTACTCCTCGAAGAGCCGGTCCAGCGAATCCCCGGTGACTTTCGTCCTGCTCTCCCTACCTTCGTAGACGATCTGGACAGTGGCGCCATCCCGAACAGCTTCATCAATCCGGTAGGTATCGATGTAGGTCCCGAACTCATTCGTGGTCTTCTGGGATCGAATAAGAGGTGTGCCGGTGAATGCGATCTTAGCAGCATTGGGCAGGGCTACGTTGATGTTAGTGCCCAGGCCCCCGTACTGTCCGCGGTGAGCTTCATCCACCATCAAGACGATGCGGTCACTGGTGTTAAGCTCTTCAGCCTTCCCCCATTCATCCTCTTGGAACTTCTGCAGCATGCAGGTCACTAGGTCACTGCTGTCCTTGCGCAGGAGCTGTTTCAGTTCAGCGATATTCGCGGCGTGATAGACCGTTTCATCCTGGCAGCGCTGGAATGTGCCGGTGAGCTGTTGATCCAGCGTTGTCCGGTCTGTAAGGAAGACCAGCTTGTAGTCTCGGAGAGCGGGATCACGGCGCATTCTGGCGGCTGTAAAGACCATGGTCAGGCTCTTGCCCGAGCCCTGCGTATGCCAGACCACACCGCCTCTATCACGCTTGCCCCCCGGTGTCTTCAGTCGCTCTATGGCCTTGTGGACAGCCCTGTATTGCTGGTAACGAGCAATCTTCTTGATGGTCTTCCCGTCTACCGTATCAAAGACGATGAAGCTGCGTATGAGATCGAGTAGGTTTGCCGGGGAGAATACGCCGGCAAGGAGAATGCTCTGGGAACTCGGACTGGTGCCCAAATCCTGAAGATCAGCCGGATACGGGTCTTTCCACTCCAGATAGTGCTCAGCCAGGGAGCTGATGGTGCCCAAGCGGGCCTGATCTCCGTAGGTACTGACGAGCAGCTGATTGTACCAAAACAGCCGTTCTGCACCTTCGTTAGAAAGCGGATGCCGGGAGTTCGTGTAGCGCAGGAGTTGGTCAATGCCGGTTGCCATCGGCTCGGAGATATAGGGCGACTTGCACTCGATCACAGCCAGCGGCAGTCCGTTGACGAAGACTACGATATCAGGGATGATCGGCTCATTCGGACCTTGAACCCGGAACTGACTGGCAACCAAGAACTCGTTGTTCTCAGGAGCATCGAAGTCGATGATACGAACAGTCTGCCCCTTCCTCCCAGAGCCCAGGTCCTGTTCGTAGGACAGGTACTTCACCAGGGCTTCGTAGAAGAGCTGATTGGCTTCAAGCAGAGAGGCGGCCTGGATGACGGTGAGGTCCCTAGTAACCTTGTTCAGGTTGTCCTCGGAGATCCAGGGATTGATGCGCTTTATAGCAGACCGAAAGCGCCCTTCAAGGACAACATCCCGAAAGCTATCTCTCTCCACGGTACCAGCAGCAAGCTCAGCCCCGGGCACAAAGGTGTAGCCCAGTGCTTTCAACTGCTCCAGAGCTGGGAGCTCCACGGCTGTGTATTCGTGGTCCATATCAGTTGCTTCGCATGCCAGTTTGGTCGGGAGACATGAAGACAAATGCGCCGATGTGCCGGATAATTCTCATGGGAGAGCTGCAGGCAGAGGTCTTGTCTCGATGACTACTGCATACAGCCCACCGAGCAACGGTTCAGACACTGGTAGTACGCGAACCGCAATAGGATACGCCTCTATATTGACAGGACTGAACGATGCAACCCGCGCTATCTCTTCCTTAGATGGTGACCAAGTACTCCCACGGTGATAGTGGTAGCTGAACCGAAGCCGGCGACTGATTTGCGCAACGCTTCTGCCATCCATGGAAATGTCAAAGTCCAGCGTGAAGTCGCCAGACTTGTTTGAGCGATGGGAGGACAGGAAGCCACCGCCCTGAGTATTCTTGGAGTGAACGCCGCTTGCCGATACTTCGACGGCGAGGACATGGGTTGTACCGTCTCGATCCACAAAATCGAAAGTGGCGCGATCCCCCTTGACGTATTCGCCGTTGACCTTCTTTACTCTCAGCTTCTTGCCACTGAATTCTGTCTGGCGGCCATTGGGCGTGTCATCCGAAAGCTTGAGCCAGTCAGCCTGGACCTTGTAGCTCCTGGTGAGATCTCCCTTCATTTTCTGACGAAGCCTGGCGTTTTCCTTCTCCTCACGTTGCCGAGCCGCTTGTGCTTCCCGTTGTTGACGCGCCGCCTCCAACCGGACAGCCTCCTTCCGGCGTGCTTCTGCTTCAGCGGCCTTCTTCCTCTTGAATTCAGCTTCCTTCTCAGGATCAAAGAAGACTCTGGACACAGTGACCTGGTTGGGGACAACAATCACCTTCTTCGATTGCCGCTTGCCCATCACTGCGACCTCAACCAGCCATTCCCCCTGAGCCAGTTCCTCGACAGTAATTGGGGTAACTGCCCCCTCAACTTCTCTCCCGTTCAGCTTCAGTGAAGCCCCGAGGATGTCGGTGATCACCGTGAGCGTTCCATAGCCCTGAACAACATCAACGTCCTCCACTTTCTTCACTTTGAAGCCTGTGCTCTTCTCGAACTGAAACTGGACCGAAGTGACCCGGTCAGCACCAATTGTGACCCTCTTCTTCTGTGGTTGGTAGTACTGCTTCTCTGCCTCGATCAGGTGCGTCCCGGCAGACAGTTCAAGGAAGTCCCACTTCGTTCCGATGGTCTTGACCGCTTTTCCGTCAATACTGAGTGACACCTCGTCGACTGATGCACGGATCTTCAGATACCCACCTGCAAGAGCGGACCCAATACCCGCAAGCAGCAGACCACCAAAGCAACCAATCACAAACAGTCTTCTCACAACCTTCCTCCTATCGTTCTCATCGTCTTCTATGTCAGTTACAGGCTTCCTGAATGGCCTCCAGAATTCCCGATTCCCTCAGTGTCTCAAGGGCGTCCCTGATGGTCCCCTTGAAGATCTCGTCCTGTTCCCCGCCCCCCAGCACCAACTCCAATGGAGCACGGTAGGCAAGATCCCACCAAACCCATGAGCTGTCCACTCGGAAGTTCTCCCATCGCCCAACCTCTGCCTTGAGCTTCTCGTCATGCTTTTCAATCGCTGCTCTAAGGGCCCCCTTACCCGACCACTTCGGGGGAGACTCGATATAGACAGTGATGCTGTCCATGTAGACGCCAGCCCCAATCCTGACCTTCTCATCATTTTCCAGAAGAGGCCAACTCTCGACTCGATTCGGTTCATCTGACTTGAAGAAGAGCGGTCCACTCTTGCTCTGTCCGCTGCACATCTCTCTGTTCTTGAAGACGTCTCCGAAGACATCCGGCACGCTGGCAACCAGCTTGTCGACGGCTCTGAAACAGTTGTTCCCCACCTGACTCGCGGCCTTGAGGAACGCAAGCTCATTGAACGTAAGCTTCTGATCTGACATGGCTGACTTACTCCATAGATAGCGCTTGATGAAACCCAGTAGATGACGTGCAAGTAGACCTTCGTGGCCGTTCTGCAAGAGACACTTCAGCTCACAGCCCAGATCAGTCCATGTCGTACAGTGCCACTTCTCTTTCAGCTCCTTGAACTCTTCTCCCTGCAGCTCCTCGGTCAGGTCGTGCATGGCGAGGACAATTCCAGCCTTTTGGTCTACCTTCGCTTTGTGGAGCCAGTCATCATAGTTGATTAGTTGTTTGACCGGATCCCTCTCTTCTTCATCTATGCCATTGCTGGTTGTCTCGTTCTGCTCATCATCGCGCACATCGGAACTCATGTGCAGGCCTGCAGCAACCTTAACCTCGACGGCCCACAGGACCTTTGTTCTGCCGGTGTCCCCATCGTTTCCACGGAGGCGGATATCCATTCGCTTACGCTTGCCCGCAGAGACCTCGGTATCGATCTCCCAGACCAGTCCGTCAAGCCCCTCAATAGTCTGCCCACACAACTTCGCGAACCACGCAATCAGGCAATCCCTGACATCCGATGAGTTGAGCAACACACTGCACAGCATCTCCGTACAGCGAGTCTCGCGCATGGGTCGGTCTGGCCTGTTTGGGTTGCGGATCAACCGCCCAAAGATGTTGCGTGATTCCCTAGGAAGACTAACCCCTTCGACTTCAGCACTCGGAGACGGAATCAACAGTGCGGTAATGTCGTCCACTATCTCCCTCCCTTCGTTTCTTCGCCTAGCTTAGCTTCCAGTAATCCCGGTAGTAGTCCATTCTGCGCTGCCACTCCGCAGTGAACGATGGGCCAAAGTCACATGCGGAGATCGCGTTCAGAACACTCCGATGGATGCCGTGGCCGATATCGGGCTGCGCAACCAACAGGATGTCTGAGAAGTACTCCCGGAACCCATGTGGCAATACCAAGTCCATCAACTGCCGAAGCGAAATGCTCTTACGCCTTCGGTTGCGGAAATGCTCGCCGATTCGCTTCTTGGCCCAACCCTTCAAGCCCAACATGGGGACGATAATCCTACAGGACCACTTCATGTCCAGATCGTCTTGAAGCCTTATCATCGCTTCAAGACAGACAGCACGCCCCGGCTTCTTCTTCCGGGGATCACCCCGGACAATCTGTCGAATGCGCTCCAGTGACCGATTGAAGCGTCGGGCAATCTCGCGCTGACCTATCCCCTGTTGCCAGAGCTCCTTTATCTCTGCATCACGTTCTGTGTAATCCGGCCAACCGTTCATATCCCTACACCTTCACCAACAGTGCCACCATGGCTTGGCAAAGCCCCTCATCACGCCTTTAGCCCAAGCAACTTGGCGAGCCACAGGACGAGCAAAGCGGTTGCGACGCCAATCGCCCAGCTAACGATGTACCCGACTTTGCTTCGAAGGAAGCCCAGGAGCGTCTTGGATGCCAGCCCCTTCTCCAACTCCTTCAAGTACTCCCTACCGGCAATGGTGATAGCAGCGCCTCCTATCGCATCCGGATGCCCGTGGCTGTCTCTCGCAACTGCGCCGGATAGGTGGCCGGCCTCAATGAGTTCCGCGTAGATGGAGAGTGGCTCAGCCACGTCTTTGGCCCCGAAGTTGTTGGAGAGCTCACCGGAAGCTGCCTTCTTGAGGGCACTCGCTATGGTCTTTTCTGCGTCCATCTGTTCCGCCTACATAATCGGGTCCAGGAAGGGCGATCTACAAGAACCAGCAGCTACACCTTCACCCTCACCCTCCCCGTCAGCAGATCCTGCATCAGGGCCTTCTTGAGGATGTGTAGCTGGTGGAACCTCATTATTGCTGAACGAGTCCTGTTGCCACAAGACAAGAGAGACGACAGTATGATCTGCTGTTCCCCAGTAGGCGGGAGTGGCACTCTGAGCCGCTTCAGTATGCCGATGGTGAGTTGCGGCTGAGCACTCCCGAAGGCCGCGAGTCGAATCTGTTCTTGTACCACTCCTGCCCTCAGAAGCTGGTACAGATACCGGCTGTCAATGGAACCACGCGTCCTGAGGATGGCCATGCCGGAATTGATCCGCACCGTTTGGTAAGGCACGAGGCAATCGTAGAGGGCTATGTTCCCCAAGGTCCCCCGAGTTGTGATGACGATGTCGTCTCGTTCCAGTTCTCCCTTACCCATTCGCTCATGCCTGTTCTTGCCGACAAAGACCCGTTCATCAAACCTGAAGCCCTCCTTAGTGACGTTCTTCGCCGAGAGGAAAAGGCAGTGCCCGGCTCCTTTGAAGTCCTTTTCCTTCGGGTACTCCTTACCTCTGTCGCCATCGAGTACTTCCACGCTGGCCTCCCCCAACCTCACCACCTCCCACTCCGCCGGGATCCTTCCGATGGGGCTGTCTTTGAATCGAGTATGGCCGATGCCTTTGGTCAGCAGCTCCTGCATCATGGCCTGCTTCAGGTCCCGTAGCTTCTCTATCAACGCTTCAGTCTTCTCAATCGCCGCATCCACACTCGAAAGGACTTCGGCAATCTTCCGCTGCTCGGGGAGAGGGGGGAGGAGGACCTCCAATCCCCTGAACACATTGAGGTTGAGGACCTTCTGTGCGTTCCCTTGCGCCTCTTCGCCAAACCAAGCCTGCACTCCGTCGCTTGTGAGGTAGTGCCTTATGTAGTCCCGCCAATGCTCCCTCTTGATGCCGAGAACGCCGAATGCTCTTGAGACATTGCCGTTGGCCAACCACTGTGGTATCTCAAGCACCTTCCCAATGGTCCCGACAAGCGACACGATGAGATCACCTGGATTGAGAGCCGTCCTCTTGTACTCCCTGTGCAACGCCTCCGATACCCTGTGGAGAGCAGCCGGATCCAGACTGCCTGAACGCAAGTCCTGGATCCTGAGGATGGGCACACCAGCTGGCACGAAGTCTCCTGGCTTCAGGACACCGTATGCGAGTGGTCTGTAGAGTAGGCTCTGAAGCCTGGTCTTCCGCCACCCATCCGGAACTGGAAACGGCTCACTCATACCCCAGCTCCTCCAAATACCCCTTCAGCACGGCATCAGCTTCGGCACATTCGCTTTCAATGTCGTGCAGTGTGGTCCGATACTTGTCCCACCACTGCTCTAACCGGGCAATCACCCCGGGTTCTGCCCCATCTGCGAACTCCGCAATCTGCTCCTTGCTCTCGATCTCCGGCCTGAACTCATAGTAGTCAGCATCCCTCTCCACAAAGACACTGCTGATATCAAAGCCAGCCATCACTTCCTGGACATAGTCGCTCTGGATCTCACTCTTCGGAATGCCCCCGTGCAGGACAGCTCGTACATCATAAGGCTCAGGCGGCGGGGAAGTGTCGGCATATCTCCGAATGTTCAGGTTGAAGTCGTTCTCCGCGATCTCTGCAAGACTGGCCACATGCGAGTAGCGCCTCTCTGCACTGAACCCCTCAAAGGTCTGCGTAATGTGCTCGATGTCAGCTTCTCTCAGGCGGTTCTGATTCTTGCCCTCTTCATATTCCAGCTCACCGTTGATGAACAGGACCTTCCCCCTTCTCTCCACCGGCTTACTGCGGTTGATGATCAACACACAGGCCGGAATGCCGGTTCCATAGAACAAAGCTGCCGGTAGCCCTATCACAGCTTCTAGAAGATCCTTCTCGATGATGCCCTGCCGAATCGCCTTCTCTTTGCTGCCCCTAAAGAGCACGCCGTGAGGCATCACAACACCCAGCTTGCCTTCTCCATTCAGGCTCGCAATCATGTGCTGCACAAAGGCCAGATCTCCCTGCCCCTTCGGAGGCAGACCGAAGGGGAACCGTCCCCATGGATCATGCTCTACATCGGGCAATCCCCAGTTCTTCAAAGAGAAAGGCGGATTGGCGATCACCCGATCAAAGCTCATCAACTCTCCACCGGAGGTATGCTTGGGATCCCGGATGGTGTCCCCTCGGGCTATATCAGCATTCATGATCCCATGCAGGAACATGTTCATCTTACAGATCGCCCAGGTCCCCAAATTCATCTCCTGCCCGTACAGTGCGATGTCCGCAGGATTGCCCCCAGTATCCCCGATGTACTGCCGGGACTGAATCAGCATGCCCCCGGAGCCTACAGTGGGATCGTAGACGCGCATACCTTCGGAGGGCTTCAGCAGATGGACGATAAGACGCACTACTTCCGCCGGAGTGTAGAACTCTCCGCCCTTCTTGCCTGCGGAGTCAGCAAACATCTTGATGAGGTATTCATAGGCAGCGCCCAGTAAATCAGGTTGCTCGAAGTCGTCGTTCCGCAGTCTATACGTGCTGTAGTGGCTGATCAAATCCCGGAGCTTCTGGTCCGAGAGCTTGTTCTTGATATTGAAGTCAATGCTTACGAGCACGCCTTCGAGAGTGGGATTGATCTCCTCTATCGCTTCCGTAGCCTTATTGAGCTCAGCCCCGATATCATGCTTCAGGTCCTTGAGAGCCGACCAGCGTGCCCTATCGGGGACGTAGAACGTATCGACGTATTCGTCTTGATCCTCAGCCATCTCCCGGGCTTCAGTAGCAGACATCCCCTCCTGCTGGTAGTAGGCAACAATCCGGTCCTGTTCTTCTTCGAAGGCATCACTCAGTCTTTTTAGGAACAGGAAGCCAAAGATGTAGTCTTTGAACTCACTGGCATCCATACTCCCGCGCAGGATATCAGCGGATTTCCACAGGAATGATTCAAGCTGCTGTAGAGTCAGTTTGGGCATGGTCCCTCCGGTTTCAGACTGCAGCCCCCGGGGCAGTCGGTACGGGAAAGTACCACAGGTAGTGAGCGTGTCCAATGGAAAGGAAGGTGCCCTGGCAAGTAGGGGAAGAGGGGGGGGAAGTAACTTGCCAGGGCAGAGAATACGTAAAGAGACGGATTGAACCCACTGCGGCAGAACCCTATCTCCTCTGTCCAAGACTGAAAGTACTGCAGAGCGCGGTCTCTGTCAATACGCCATCAGGACGCCGAATGCCGAAATGCTGGCTAATCGGCCTGCCTGTCCACATCAGGCTCTTGAATGGCGATCTTGGGCTGTTCGTGCAGCTCGTCCTCCTCGACGAAAGCAATGCGCATCCCCCAGCCCTCCCTTGTGCTAAGCATCTTGCCGAACTCTTCAAGGGAGAACTTCTGTAGGACGACGATTGATAGTCTGCACTGACGACAACAGGAAGTTTGCACGGCGGGGGCCTGAAGCCCTCGGTGCGGAGCTCGGGAGTGTCAGTGTTGAT
>Ga0209249_1001253_pt1 | contig 25253 bp, 23 predicted proteins | sample SaaInlV_200m_DNA_4_FD_184653 | JGI IMG/M metagenome (GOLD analysis project Ga0209249, IMG submission 184653) | Marine microbial communities from expanding oxygen minimum zones in the Saanich Inlet - SI037_S3LV_200m_DNA (SPAdes) (version 2) | ecosystem: Environmental > Aquatic > Marine >...
GATGAGCCTGATAAAGACGGCGTCACCCCTCTTTGGGTAGCAGCACAGAATGGTCATTTAGAAGTTGTGGAAGCGTTAATTGGCAAGGATGCCAAGGTTGATGAGCCTGATAAAGACGGCTTCACCCCTCTTTGGATAGCAGCACAGAATGGTCATTTAGAAGTTGTGGAAGCGTTAATTGGCAAGGATGCCAAGGTTGATGAGCCTGATAAAGACGGCGTCACCCCTCTTTGGGTAGCAGCACAGAATGGTTATTTAGAAGTTGTGGAAGCGTTAATTGGCAAGGATGCCAAGGTTGATGAGCCTGATAAAGACGGCTTCACCCCTCTTTTTGTAGCAGCCCAGAATGGTCGCGCAGAAGTTGTGAAAGCGTTAATTGCCAAGGGTGCCAAGGTTGACAAGCCCAACAACAGCGGTCGCACCCCTCTTTGGATAGCAGCAGAGGATGGTCGTGTAGAAGTTGTGGAAGCCTTGGTCGGAGGGGGAGCTTCGCCCGACAGGTGCAGTAGACGCGATGACAATCCTTTTTTGTTGGCGGTAAACAACGGTTCTGAGAAGATTATGGAAATTTTAGCGAATGCTTTAATCACAAAAAAAGGGTCGATTGACAAGCCTGATAAATACGGCCAGACTTTTCTTGGGCTAGCGGCTCGTGCTGGCCATAAAGGTGCTGTAGAATCTTTAATCGACAAGGGCGCATCAGTTGACAAGCGTGATCACAAAGGTCGCACCCCTCTTTGGGTAGCAGCAGAGAATGGTCATGAAGGTGTTGTAAAATATTTAATCGAAAAGGGCGCATCAGTTGACAAGCGTGATCACAAAGGTCGCACGCCCCTTATGTTAGCGGTTCGTCAAGGTCATAAGGGTGTTGTGGAAAAGTTGATAAGGAATGGTGCTGATGTTGGAAAAAGATCTTTCTTGGGCACTACACCGCTAAAAATTGCTTTAAAGAGTGGCTATACAGAAATCGCCGACCTCTTACGCGAGGCCGGAGCCCAGTAATAAAGCAGCATTCTTTTTCAAAAAAGCCTTTTTCCAGTGGTAGTTGTCCAATATTCCCGTGGTGTCGCGTCCTAGGATGCTATATGCGACGTATAGCGCTTCTACTGAGGCGAGGCCTGCTTCGGGGTCGGGGCATTCCGTCTGGCATCGCGGGTATGCCGTGGTGTAGCCTTCGGGAAGGCGGCGCCGTGGGATATCGCGAAATTCTGTGGTGTTCTCTACCATTTTCTGTGCATAGCGCCATGTGCCGTCGATGAGGACGACGCCTTTGTCACCATCTTTTTCAGAGAGCTCTTCGCCGTCAAGAGACAGAAGTACGTATTTATTGAAGTCGATATCGCCGAAGTCGGGAATGGGATACCTGAAGAAAAGCATGTCATCACGCTCCTCGAGGCCTCGAAGAGAGCATTTTTTTAGGTTTTCCTTGCGATGACGAAGGATAATGGTTGGCGGAAAAGATGGTATCATATACAAAAGATTTGATGGTAATATAACGTATTATACCTCATCGAAGAGTTTTGTTACAAACTATAGGAGAGTCGCAATGAAGAAGATTATAACTATGATGTCAGCGGTGTTATGCCTTATAGCATATGGCGCCTATGCTGAAGATGGGAAAATAGCATGGATTGCCGACTATGACGAAGCTCTCGACATAGCACGTAACGACGATAAGCCTCTCTTTATCTTCTTCAACGGCGCCGACTGGAGCGAGTGGTGCGAGAAGCTCGAAGAAGAAGTCTTTAAAACCACGGAATTTGTCGAAGACACTAGCGACGCCTTCATCTTCGCTAAGATAGACTTCCCCAAAGATAAAAGCATCGCCCGCGAAGACCTTGCTAATAACAAAGCTGTAAGGGAAAAATTCAACGTCTCATCATTCCCTACCGTCGTCGTCGTCGATAGCGAAGAACGTAAAGTCGTTGTCATGGGATACCGCCCCGGTGGCGGCAAGGAATATGCTGATGCTCTATTAAGAAACTGGGAAGAATACTCTACGCTGGCCAATGCCGTCAAAGATATGAAAAACACCCGACTAACGACGAAGCAACTAGAAGACCTTTTCAAAGAAGCTAAAGCTTTCGGCGCCGAAGAATATGCCGATATGTTCATCGCCGAAGGCATAAGACGTATCGACAACGCTTTCTTCTTGCTAGAGAAATACCGTAGCAACGTACAGAATGGCAATATCGACGATATCGATGTAAGAGCATTACGGAATATCCTCGCCGAAGACAACCCCAACAACGAAAACAACGTACAATATAACCTCGCCGTAATAGACTTCCAGGCGCGCATTGCCGGCGCCACAGCAGGGGATATCGATAAAGCACTAAAACCATTGATAACATACCTCGATACCTTCGGCGCAGAAGATCGAGAGACAGCATGGCGCGTGACAATGACGATAGCACAGGTCTTCCACGACAATAATATGATAGAACAAGCTCTGAAATATGCACAGACATGCTACGAAACAGCACCCGAAGATATGAAAGACCGTATCGCCGAAGCGATAGATTTCATGGAAAAAAGCTCACCAAACACCAAAATCAAAGAACTTACACTGCTTGAGCAGTGAGTTCGGAGTTCGGAGTAGGATTTTTCTACCACGGAGCCACGGAGGACACAGAGAAAAAGAACTGGCTGGGGGATTCCCCCAGGCCCCCATTTCTGAACGGTTGAATGGCGATCTTTTTAAAATTTTCGGGGTTCTAGGGGTGACACCCCTAGCTAGTGCTGTTCTTCACTTTTTTTTAAACTTTTGTTCTCCGTGTCCTCCGTGGCTCCGTGGTAAAAAATCGGAGTTTGGAGCTTTTTTACTGATCAGTGATTATTGACTTCAGATCACTGGCGATGTCGGAGGCTGAGGCATTGTGAGCTTTGGAGCGTGGGCGGACATTGACGACGAGGCCTTTGGGAAGCTCGTGCTGCATAAGACGGAACGCCTCACGGACAAGACGTTTGAGCCTGTTGCGTTGATGGGCTTTGCCATAGCGGCGGGAGACGGTAAGCCCAAGGCGTGGTAGTGAAGAAGAGCTCTCGTCGATATAGACGTCAGCGATACAATATACGCCGACGCGCCTGTCACCCTTGCGTGATATCATACGATATTCTCCGCGAGACACTACACGTAACAGACGAGAGAAAAAGAACCTTAAACTCATGATTGCGGCCTAGGTTAGGCGCTTAATGTCTTGCGGCCTTCTCTGCGACGGCTGTTGATAATCTTTCTGCCGCTGGCGGTTTTCATGCGTGCACGGAAGCCGTGTTTTGCTTTGCGACGAAGGTTGCTTGGTTGATATGTTCGTTTCATTGTGGTATTCCTTTAAAATGATATATATAAAAACAATACGAAACTATAACCGATATCATGAATATTTCTCAAGAAAATAAAATATCTTCTCTCTACAGAGAAAAACGTTGAAAATAAATTGCTCTACATGTTATCACTATACATTAACTTTTTACATTTCTGAGGACGGAAAAGAACAATGAAAGTACGAGCATCAGTAAAAGCCGACCCATCTAAAGGGGATAAGGTTGTACGGCGCAAAGGCCGTGTATATATCATCAACAAAAAAGACCCACGTCGCAAGCAGCGACAAAAGGGTCCTGCACGAGTAACGCGAGTAACGCGACCAACGCGAGCAAATTAAGGGAAAATAAAGACACTATGGCTAAGAAATCTTCGATAGCAAAACAAAAAAGACGTGAGCGCCTTGTGCAGCTCAAATGGGAGAAGCGACAGGGGCTTAAAGCTCTTATCAAAAATCTAGATACCACTCCTGAAGAACGCTATGATGCGCAGGTGACTCTTAATAAGATGTCGCCTAATGGATCGACAGTTCGCCTACGCAACCGCTGCCAGATGACTGGACGCGCCCGCGGTAACCTCAACAAGTTCAAGATCTCGCGAATATGTTTCCGCGAACTTGCTTCACGAGGGATGATACCAGGAGTGCAGAAGGCAAGCTGGTAACCACAACGAAATACTTCTTTATAGAAGGCGCCAAGACAGCAGAATTCCACCTGTTTGTCTTGGCTTTTTTTTACATATGATTTATAAAAGATCGAAAAGCTCGAGGAAATGATTATGGATGCTCTTGGAGAAGTGGGATATATTGAAGAGCTTGCGTCACGTAATGCAGCAGCAATAGAAGCAGACGCTCAAGAACTTCAGGTTGTTGAAAAACCTGATCCCGCTGTTCCTGCTTTTGTTCCAGATGTTCCTGAAACAGATAGATCGATTCAAAAGACTGTATTAAGAATATTTGAAAGATACATAAGAAGACCATTGGTATCTTGTTTGGGATCGTTAAGGCAACGTGGCGTAAGAAAACATGCTACTCAAGAACTTCAGGTTGTTGAAAAAGGACTGAAATAGACTAGACTTTGAGAAAAGCGACTATTAAGAGAATAACAAACTACAAGGAGATATTACGATGTCGAAATTATTTTTCCGCCACGGCGCCATGGGTAGCAGCAAGACCGCTAACGCTCTGATGGTACAATACAACTACAGTGAGAAGGGACAGAATGCTGTGCTGTTCAAGCCCGCCACAGACACACGCGATGGTGTCGCTGCCGTGAAGTCGCGGATGGGACTCGAAGCCAATGCTTTCGTAATACAAAACAACGATAATGTAAAAGATATGATATCCTCCATGCTCAAAGAAGGTGAAACAATAGACTGTATCATCGTCGATGAGTCGCAGTTCCTCACCGCCGACCATATCCTACAGCTTAGCGAGGTCGTCGATGATATCGATATCCCCGTGATATGTTACGGACTCAGGACAGACTTCATGGGAAACCTCTTCGAAGGCAGCAAAAAGCTTATGGAGTTTGCTAACGTCATCGAAGAAGTCAAGACGATATGCTGGTGTGGCAGTAAAGCTATAATGAATGCACGAGTCGTCGATGGCAACGTAGTAAAACACGGAGAACAGATACAGATTGGTGGTAACGAATCGTATGTAAGCCTATGCCGCAAACACTGGAAGTCAGGAAAGCTAGGCGAGCATTGAGATGCGGCTACGCCGAATAGTTCGGATTTCGGAATAGGATTTTTGCCACAGAGGACACAGAGGGATCACAGAGGATACACAGAGAAGGCGGCGGAAGGGCTAGGGGTTTCACCCCTAGAACCCCGAGGATTTTAAAAAGTTCACCGTTTACCGTTCAAAAACGGGGGTCTGGGGGAGGTTCCCCCAGCCATATTCTTTTTTTCTCTGTGAGGCCTCTGTGGTTCCTCTGTGTCCTCTGTGGCAAAATTGGGGTTTTAGCTTCGGAATTCTGTTCCGAACTCATTGAGCATTGAGCGCTCTCTGTGGTAAAAAAAACAATGGTGAGTAATACCTGTGGATAAAAAAAAGAAAAAAACAGTAGTAGTTGGGATGTCGGGGGGAGTCGACTCCTCGGTGGCGGCGCTTATCCTCAAAGAGCAAGGATATAACGTCATCGGCATGTTTATGAAAAACTGGGACGATACCGCCGACGAAGAATGTCCCGCCGCTGAAGACCACGACGATGTCGTAGCAATATGCGAGCAGATAGATATACCTTTCTATACCGTAAACTTCACGAAAGAATATTGGGATAACGTCTTCGAATCGTTCCTAGAAGACTGTAAGAAGGGGATAACACCAAACCCCGATGTCCTATGCAACAGAGAGATAAAATTTAAGGTCTTCCTAGAAAAAGCAATGGAACTCGGCGCCGATTACCTCGCTACAGGACACTACTGCCGTAACATCATCGTCGATGGCAAAAATATGCTCGCCAGAGGTGTCGATAACAACAAAGACCAAAGCTATTTCCTATACACAATAAAAAGCGCGATATTAGAAAAGGTGCTGTTCCCCATAGGAGAGCTAAAAAAAGATGAAGTGCGACGTATCGCCGAAAAACATGACCTGGCGACAGCAAAAAAGAAAGATAGCATGGGGATATGCTTCATAGGGAAACGCAACTTCAAAGAATTCGTAGGGAAATATCTAGGATTCTCGAAAGGGGAATTCCAAAAACTCGACGGCACAATCGTAGGAAATCACGACGGTATAGCATATTACACAATAGGACAACGTAAAGGCCTCGGCATCGGTGGACCAGGAGAACCTTGGTTCGTAGTAGAAAAAGATCCAGAGAAGAATGTCGTATACGTCGAACAAGGAGAAGATCACCCTGCATTATATAGCAGCAAACTTACTGCTAAAGAAATATCGTGGGTAGGGGATAAACCAAAAACTATTCCATATAAATGCACCGCTAAAATCCGATACCGACAAGCCGATGCACCATGCACCATCACAATATTATCAGACCATGAGGTAGAGGTGGAATTCGACGCCACACAAAAAGCCGTAACGCCAGGACAGTCAGTCGTTTTCTACGACGGCGAGCTTTGCCTCGGCGGAGCGGTAATCATTGGACATTGAACAGTTATCATTGATCATTGATAAGTGAGTTTGAAAAAATGTTCAATGTTCAATGTTCAATGTTCAATGTTCAATGCTCATTGTTCAATGATATGTAATGCAGCTGTGCTGCATTACATATGAATCGCTTTCTCATGGGCGGCTAAGGCTGCCTCTTTTATTGCTTCTGACAGCGTGGGGTGTCCGTGAACGGCGTCGCCGATGTCTTTTATTGTCGCCTTACGTTTTATTGCCATGATGCCTTCGCCGATGAGTTCTGAGGCATGGGGCCCGAAGATATGCATCCCTATAAGCCTGTCGGAGTTCTTTTCTCCAATGACTTTCACTATGCCTTCAGTTTCTCCTGAGCATCGCGCTCTGGCATTGGCCTTGAAGGGGAACGTCCCTATTGTTATTTCTAGCCCTGCTTTTATTGCCTCTTCTTCGTTGAGGCCTATGCTAGCGACTTCGGGGGTAGTATATATTATGTTGGGGATGGCTAGGTAGTTGACGGAGGCTTTTCCTCCAGCGATTATCTCGGCAGTAGCAACACCTTCTTCCGAAGCTTTATGGGCGAGCATAGGACCTTCGATGACATCGCCGATGGCGTAGATATTACTCGTTGACGTCCTGAAGTTCTCATCTACGGTAAGGAATCCTCGATCGGTAGGCTGTATACCGATATTTTCGAGCCCGAGGTTTTTGGTGTTGGGAGTTCTTCCAACAGCGACGATGACGACGTCGCCAGAAAGGAGAGTGCTTTGTTTGTCTTTAGTCGTTATTAGCGAGACGTGCCCTTCGCCGACCTTTCCTCTGGTGACTTCTGTCGCCATAGAAAAAGAGATGCCTTGCTGTACAAGAGACTGTTGTAGCATCTTTGCGATGGCGGAGTCGCATCCAGACCCTATAGTGTCGAGGACTTCAACGACGGTGACTTCACTGCCAAGCCTGTTGTATATCGATGCCATCTCAAGGCCTACGGCGCCGGCACCGACGATGATAAGACTTTTAGGTATCTCTTGAAGGCTCAAAGCTTCAGTAGAAGATATGACGTATTTACCGTCGAAAGGAAGGAATGGAAGCTCTGCAGGTTCAGAACCCGTAGCGACGATGATGTTGTCGATATCAATCTGCTGGTCGCTGTCGGCGATCTTTATTGCGAATTGCGACGCTATATAACCTTTACCCGTTATCACGTCGACATTGTGACGCTTAAGAATTCCGGCAACGCCTTCAGTAAGACCAGCAACGACCTTGTCTTTGTGTGACATCATAGTTTTTAGATTGGCAGTGAGACCCGAAGCTTCGATACCCATAGCCTTGCCATCGCGGGAAATTTTGTCGTAATATCCAGTACTGCTTAATAACGTCTTCGTAGGGATACACCCTACGTTGAGGCATGTGCCTCCAAGGGTTTCACGTTGTTCGATACAGACAGTGCTGAGGCCTAGCCGTGCACAGCGTATAGCAGCAACATATCCTCCAGGGCCTCCGCCGATTACAGCGACATCGTAGTTACTTTTCATGACACATGGTCTCCTAATGTTATAGTTCTAAAGCTAAAGATGCAGGGTTTTCAAGGATCTCCTTGATGTGCGTCAAAAATGTTACGGCCTCTTTACCGTCGACGATACGATGGTCGTAGGTGAGGGCAAGGTACATCATATCCCTGGCGACGATGGCACCGTCGATGACGACAGGGCGCTTCTGTATAGTATGCATCCCCAATATAGCACACTGTGGAGGATTGAGGATAGGCGTCGACATCAGAGACCCATAGACACCACCATTGGTGATGGTGAAACCTCCACCCTGAAGGTCTGAAACGTCGATGGCGCCATTCTCGGACTTGACGGCATAGTCGATGATGCCGTTCTCGATGTCGGCGAACGACATATCATCGCAGTTGCGTAAAACAGGGACAAAGAGCCCGCGACTAGTTCCTATTGCGATGCCAATGTCGTAGTATTCTCTCGTTACTATGTCTTCACCGTCGATATAAGAGTTTATCATAGGAAACGTTTCTAGCGCCGAGACAGCAGCCCTTACGAAGAAAGACATAAACCCTAGCTTCGTGCCATGCTTAGCTTTGAAGGCCTCCTGGAAGGCGCTTCTAAGCGTCATGATCTGTGTCATATCGACTTCGTTGAACGTCGTAAGCATAGCAGCCTCGTGCTGCGCCTCGACAAGACGCGAAGCGATGACACGGCGTATCTTCGACATCTTCTCCCGCGATTCTTTGCGTTCCCCAGCGTTGCGCTTTACGGCCTTCCTAGGAGCAGGAGGCACCATATTTTTCTGTGGGGCTTCGGCAGCCTTAGGCTCTTCTTGTTTTTTTTGCTCTTCAGACTCCTGCGCAACAGGCTTCTGCTCTTCTTCGTCGTTGGGAGATAGAAGATCGTCGAGGAACCTGCCTTTGTCGATACGAGAACCTTGCTGTTTTGTGTCTTCTAAGGTTTTGTTTTCTTCTTCTGATGGTTTTTCTACCATTATAACCTCTTGTTTTTGTTGTGTATCGTTAACTATGGCGGGAGCTTCGGCGTGGGCGCTATCGACATGACCGATGACCTGTCCTATTGTGACGGTGTCGTCGACGTTGACACTAAGGGATAGCTTTCCAGCATGGGGAGCATATAGAACCTGGTTGACCTTGTCGGTCTCGAATTCTAAAATCTCTTCATCCTCTGCGACGAAAGCTCCAGACTCTTTTAAGATGGTGCTCACCGTAGCTTCTGTGATGGATTCTCCCATATGCGGGACTTTTATTTCGGACTTCATAATTTCGTTGTTCCTTAGTTTTTATCCTCGTACGTTGTGGCTTCGGGATACGGTGATTATCTCTTCATCAATATCGCCGAATATAGCACGCATAATTTCTGCACCCTGTTTTTTGTGGAGGGCATAAGACCCCGCCGCTGGCGAAGCGCTGCGCTCCCTGCCGACATACGACAGCGTAGTGCCTTCGGGGATGATATCATTGAGCTGTGGACGCATGAAGTCCCACGCACCCATGTTGCTAGGCTCGTCCTGGACCCACAAGATTTTTTTGCATCCACCATAGGCGCCTATTGCAGACTTGATCTTATCGATATTAAGAGGGTACAGCTGCTCAAGGCGTAATATCGCCGTGGTTTTGTTGTTGAAATTCTTACGCTCGGCGATGAGGTCGTAGTATATCCTGCCACTGCATAGTATCACCTTAGAAGCATTGCTAGGAGGCTCGGGGTCAGGAAGGACCTCTTCGAAAGTTCCTGTCGCTAGGTCGTCGAGGCTGCTAACACATCCGGGATATCTAAGAAGACCTTTCGGAGTGAAGACAATAAGAGGTTTCTTGATGGTTCGCAGCGCTTGTCGGCGTAGGAGATGGAATAGCTGCGCTGGAGTCGTAGGGTTTGTGACCTGGATGTTTAGGTCGCCGGAAAGCTGAAGGAAACGCTCTATCCTCGCAGAAGAATGCTCAGGACCCTGACCCTCATAGCCGTGAGGAAGGAACATCACAAGGTTGGAGCGTACGCCCCACTTCTGCTCGCTAGTAGCGATAAACTGGTCGATGACTATCTGTGCGCCGTTGCTGAAATCTCCGAACTGTGCCTCCCAGATGACTAAAGCATCGAGATTCGCAGCACTATACCCATATTCGAAGCCAAGGACGCCGAACTCCGAAAGGGGAGAATTGAATACTTCAAAAACGCCCTGTCCCTTCCTAAGATGCCTTAAAGGGAAGTATCGTAGGTTTTTTACTTGGTCGGTCCATGAAGAATGCCTGTGGCTGAAAGTTCCGCGTCGTGAGTCCTGACCAGAAAGCCTAATGTGGTGCCCTTCATTGAGGAGCGACGCCATAGCAAGATGCTCGCCCATTCCCCAGTCGATGCTCTTGACGTCGGAGCCTTCTTGGACCATCTCAAGCCTGGAAGTAATGAGATTTATAAGCTTCTTGTGGATCGTCAAACCTTCAGGGACGGTACAAAAAGCTTTGGCGAGGGTGACGATGGTTTTGCCGTCGACACCAGTCTTCGCAGGCTCAAAGAGCCTTCTCTCAGTGTCGAGGAGCTCTTCGCGGCTGGGCGGCTTCCACGACGGCGTAGCGCTGCCCTCGCTTTCGAGGAACGAAGCCTTGCTGCCTTTAAGAGACTTTTGTAACGATTCTTTGAACTCTTTCTCGAGACGCTCTGCCATATATTTCTCTATGACGCCAGTAGCGATAAGCTCATCACGATATAATTCGCGGATAGGCTTTTTCTTCTTGATAAGCTGATATTCTATTGGCTGAGTAAAGGACGGCTCGTCGCCCTCATTGTGACCCCACTTGCGATAACAGTGCATGTTGATGACAACGTCGCAATGGAAATGCTGTCTAAACTCCACGGCGAGCATCGTAGCAAAGACACACTCTTCAGGATGCTCGGCGTTGACATGGAAGACCGGAGCGCCGAAGGTATGCGCTATATCAGAAGAAAAACGCGTAGAACGTCCATTCTTCGGCAACGTTGTAAACCCTATGTTGTTGTCGATGATGACATGTATGGTGCCACCAGTGCTATAACCTAAAAGGTTGCACATCTGCATCGTCTCATAAACGACGCCCTGCCCAGCAAATGAGGCGTCACCATGGATGAGGATAGGGACTATACGAGAACGCTCAATGTCGGCGTCACGTTGCTGATGAGAACGTACATACCCCTGGACGACAGGGTCTACAGATTCGAGATGGCTGGAGTTGTCAACAAGACGTATACGGGCTTTGTTGCCGCCGGAAGTGGTAACGTCGGAGAAGAAACCTTTATGATATTTGACGTCGCCGCTTCCCTGGAAAAACTCTGGGACATAACTTTCCTCGAACTGTGAAAATAAGTCGGCATGCGATTTTTGAAGGACGTTGGCGAGGACGTTTAGCCTGCCACGATGCGCCATCCCTATGATGAATGTCTCCATCCCCAGCGACGTGCCGGATTCTAATATAGCAACTAACAAAGGAATAAGAGTCTCACCACCCTCGATGGAAAACCTTTTCTGGCCGACATATTTCGTATGAAGGAACGTCTCAAAAAGCTCGGATTTGTTGAGATGGTGGAGGATTAGCTGCTTGTCTTCGATAGTAAGCTGCGGCTTCGAACGTATTGGCTCGAGATGCTGCTGGATCCATTGCTCTACATCAGGATTGTTGAAGCCCATATACTCGACACCGATATTAGAACAATATGTGTCTTTCAAAGCAGCGATAATGTCGCTAAGAGGAGCATTGGCGACGTCGAGGATGCCACACGTAGGGAATGTCTCACCAAGGTCTTCGTCGACAAAACCTAGAGCGCTAAGCTGTAGCTGGGGAGCATCGTCGATGGTGACAGGCTCGGCGGCGACAGGATTGACATCGGCAAGAAGATACCCATATGAACGATATGCGTCGATGAGGCCCTTAACACGCAGACCCTTGATGGTATCACCGTCTTCGGCAGAGACAGGCCCAGCGGCGGCAACAGGGACAGCAGCGCTTTTAACGGGCGAGGCGTCATGATTAGAAGAAAAAGCATGACGACGAGGAGGAACAGAATTCTTGTCCATGTTAGAAAAAAAATGCCGCCACGACACAGGAACATCACTAGGACTCTTCTGATATTCGACATACAGCTGCTCGAAAAGCTCGATGTTGGCAGTGTCGATGTTTTGTGGTGTGCCTTCGCTCATAATACCCCTAAAATTTCAACCTTTTGCTATATATAATGTATTATACATATTATATGTACCTTGAGGAAGAAATATTTTAAAAGATTTTTTTCTTAGATAAGATATAAAAAGATTCACAAAAAATGCAGATTGTGGTAAACGGGTTCTCAGCAAAAAATAAGATAAGGTTAGCAAAGGAATAAATATGGGATTACGAAGCGATAGACTTAAAAAGCTCGAGGCAGAACTCGAAGACCTAGAAAATTGGATGAAACTGGGGCTCGTCCCCAAAGGCGACATAGAAAAACATAAGGAAGAGATCAAGGCAATAAAAGCTAGGGTCAAAGATGAAAAAATACGCCTTAAATCCCTTAAAGATACCGATGACGATGAAGAGCATGTCGCACCAAGGCGTAATGTCCAGAGGTCGTCTTTTGCCGAAACGGCACCCATGAACGATATGCACGTCGGAAACGGCAACAGCAATAACAACCACGATGAATCTTCTTCGGATATCGAAGACGAAGCATTCGAAACGCCGGCAAACGACAAAGACAAGGATGATGACGACGACGATAGCGATGCCTTCAGCGATAGAGGACGCTTCCGCCGTGGATGGACTCGTGATATCTTAGACCCCGACTCCAATGAATGGTGAGAATCACAGGTTGTCAACTTACAGGGGTGTAGATCCTCACTCACTGTCACTGTCACTACCACTGTAATAAGATGCTTCAGGAGAAGGATCTCTAGTAGTAGGCGTTGTGGATATTGGATGAGACACGCTGCCCGATGCTTGAGACACGTCGTGAATAGTAGGTTGATACGTTGCTTCTGTATTAATATGATTAATAATTTCATCGAGCTTTCCATAGATAATATTCATTTGTCTATGAAAGTTCGTTGTAAGCTTTCCCGATTCTTCTTGGGCTTCCTTAAGATCTTTTCGTAGAGTAGAAAGCTCTTCGGAAAGACCAGCAGAAGCTAAACATTCAATACCGCTAGTCTTTTCAGAAATACTTTCTTCAAGCGACCGTGTTTTTTCGGCGAGGCTTTTTTCAAGACCATTTATTTTTCCAGAGAGACCTTCAAATTGACGAAGAGCGCCTTGTAAAGATTTGATTTCCGCAGAGATTCCTGAAAACTTTGTAGTATCTGTTCCTTTGTAATCGACTAAGTCTTTTTTGTGGCTAGCGAGCGCTGTTTGAAGCTGCAGAAGGTCTTTTACTGCAGAGCCCAGAGCTGCTTTATGTTCGCCTGTAAGTCTTTCAATTTTATCATCAAGAGTTTTTTGTTGCGCGCCTAAATCGCCGATATCCTTCGCTTTTTCGGATAGCCCAGCATCGATACTTTTCCTTAGACCTTCTAATCCTTCACTAAGCTTTTTGTCGTCATCGGAAGATTTACTTTCCAAGGCTTTTAAGCGCGCCTCAAGCGGCGCAAGTCTTTGGCGTATAGCTTCGAGATCAGAATTGCTGCTGTGGTCATCGGGAGTTTCTGGTAGTTCAGCGATGCTAGCGCGTAGCGAAGCGATCTCAGCACTTAAATCTTCATGGCCGTGCTCAGGGATCTCTACTGTATCTGATGCCGCAGGTTTTTCAGCAACGGACTCTTCGGGCTTATTTTCTACTTTCTCTGGCGAAAAAAAACTAGGATATATAAAACCAACAATAGAGCCGAACAACGTCCCTACAGCAGCTTCCACAGCATAGATGACATGACTTTTGGCGTCTTCATAAGAGCGACGCTCGGAATTGGCCCTGATATTGCAAAAGGCTACAGCAGAGAATGTGATAACAGCAGCAACAGTATGATATGCCATGTCTATGGCAGAGAAAATAGACTGCGCGAGAAGAGCGACAACACTCGATGCACCTTTAGAAAGGACAGTTCCTTCGCCGTGTAAATCAGAAATCCAATTTGCAGAGGTCCTGCTTAACGCAAAATCAGTAGATAATAAGTTGACGCTCGCCATAACAAAGCCCTCGAAAATAATTGCATAACTGATGTTAAGCGCTAATCTTGCTTTAGTGGTGTAGCGAAAGGGTCAAGATGTAAGTGCTTCCGACGAGCCAAGCTCTGAAGAGCTGGGCGAGAAGGAATACGCAACAGATTGCTCCTTGTAGCACGCCAATAAAGTGAGAGAAGCTCATAACGTCAGTGTATAATCAACTCCTAACGTTTTATCAAGGATATCATTTTTAACGCAAGAAAACTTTTTATAAAAAGAACCTCAGAAACACCCTAGAAACATATAATAAAAATTTTAAAACCTCGAGCACAACGCTTTCGGGAAGTTCTCTGAAAACAGATAATTATCTAAGTATCAAGCCACCCAAATAAGCTATAGTAAGAGCAAGCGAGGGCATTGCTGCCGCTGCTGTCGTATTAATAGAGCGCCGTAGAGATGACATTGCAACAGTCGCGTCTTCCGAATTTTTAAGAAGTAATTTCATGAGCTCTTCTAAACATTTTTTAATATCGACGATGCTAGTTTTAATAGCGACATGACGCTCTTCAACGCTAGCGCTCAGAGCTTTTTTGGAGAGGGCTATAGCAATGGATTCTTCTAGTGTACTTAATGCTTCAAGCGTGGCTTTAGTCTCAACATCGGCGCTGTCGGCCTTCTGTTCAAGAAGACCATATAGTGGCTTAAGCGCTTCATCGATAGCAGCTTTTATACCAGCATTTTTTAGAGATTCAACATCTTTCTTCAGCGACGCGATCTCTTTCGCCGTTTTTTCAGCGGTGAGTCTTGCTTTCAGCGCCGGGAACTCGGCGCGAGCTTTTTTTATGAGACAGTAGTGTAGGCATGCTCTCTGTATCTTAGTGGTGGCTGCTTCTTTTTTTTGTTCAGCTGCTTCAGCACGACGCGACACAGCGTCGGGGTCCATGATATCGTAGGGCATTTCTTTGGTATTTATGTGCTTGGCGGCGATGTCCGGCCTGAAGAGGCCTACGAGCGACCCGCAAGGTATCGCTATGGCGAGAGTTTTGGCGTGTCTAAGGTGTCTCCCGGCAATCTCGGCAGAAAACCGCTCGCCGTTGATATTTTTTACTATCAGGACCTTCTCGGCGAGAAGTACGGCACCGACGCCGCCGGCAGCGAGAAGATGACATACAGTGTCGATGGCAGCAAATATAGAATATGTCACTGCTGCTACGGCTCTTGTGGCGAAATGTTTTTGTAGAGACGAAGAGCTTTCATTCCAGTCGTGGATTTTCATGGAAATTGTGTTGCTTAGTGACGCGTCATGTGATATCGCTTGTATTTTCATAATTACCTCGCCTTGTAAACTATTAATTTAAAAAGATTAGTGTAGCAGATATATGTATTTTTTGTAAGAAAAAAGGACGACGATAACTTTATCCTTCACTTTTGATAGCGAAATACGATATATATATTCTCTAACATTTACCCTCGGGAGACCAAAACGATGAAAAAACGTATCATTGGCGATTACAACATAATCAAACAGATAGGACAGGGGGCTCTAGGGACGGTATGCCTTGCAGAACACCGCTTTATGAAGAAACAGTATGCGCTTAAAGTTCTACCAGAAGAACTCGCCGCCGATAGAGCCTTTATAAAACGTTTTGAGAAAGAAATAAAAACACTCTCGACACTAGACCATCCTCATATCGTAAAAGTCCATAATGTATCATCAGCGAAAGGGACATACTTCCTTGTCACCGACTGTGTCGTCGATGATATGGGCGAGACGACAAACCTCGCACAGTATATCACCACACACGAAGGGCCTATAGCAGAAGATGAGCTCGTCAGGATGCTTAAACAGGTCGTCGGTGCTCTCGATCATATACACACAAGGACGCAAGGCGAAGGCGCTATGGCACACCGCGGACTTAAGCTTAACAACGTCCTTGTTGGCAAAGGAAAGAAGGGCGTCGATCTTTTCCTCTCAGACTGCGGACTTTCTAACGTAATAGGTTCCGGTGCTGTACTATCTAGAGCATATAAAGCCCTTGGCGATACCCTCGACGTCACCGTTGTAGAGACGACGAAAGGCGGCGAAGAAAAATACCCATCGAAACCATCAGACCCAGAAAATGTACAACGCCTAAATAACTCCTTCCTGCAACACCTTGCATTCCTCGCACCAGAACAAAGAAATACGAACGGTGCCGTCGCAGCTGTCAGCTCCGATATCTATGCCTTCGGCGTCATGACATACTACCTGATAACAGGGGAATACCCAGAAGGTATCTTCGACATGCCTTCAGCGCTACGCCCAGAATACCGACTTCCATGGGATGACTTTATAAAAGCATGCATGCAAAAAGATCCCGCTAGGCGTCCTACGTCACTGCTAGGGGCTTTCGACGACCTCCTAAACCAAAGACATAACAATGAAGATGGTTTCGTGACATATACCATGAAGAAACCACAGCCCAAGACAACAGAGAAAATAGAAGAAAAAGAACTCGTTGCCGTTGGCGCAATAAAAGCTCCAGCAAAGCAAGAGAAAAATAAAGCCTCGGAGCCTAAAGCCCTCCTCGCCGAGATGTCGGATTTAAAACCAGCGATAAAAGAAAAAGCCCTAGAAACACCAACATACGAAGAAGATCCAGCAGCAACGATTCGTGTAGACCGTAGCGTTACACACTACGAGCCCGAGCCAGTGAAACATATCGATATAGAACCTATCATGACTGATATGGTGGTGATAAAAGGTGGGAAATTCTTCCGCGGAAGTAACGACGGAAATAGAGACGAGATGCCACGACACGAAGTGAATATCGAAAGCATAGCAGTAGACATCCACCCCGTAACAAACGAACAATTTATCCGCTTCCTGGAAGCTATGGGAGGGGAGAAAGACGTTAATAACAACGACACCATACAACTCCGCGAGTCTAGGATAAATCGTCGCGCAGGAAGCCTCTCAATAGAATCAGGATACGGAAAACACCCAGCAGCAGGAGTTACATGGTACGGCGCCGTGGCATACGCAAAATGGGTGGGAAAACGACTTCCAACAGAAGCAGAATGGGAAATAGCAGCACGCGGAAGTAACGAAAATAGCCCGTTCCCAGTAGAAGGCGATATGGAGAAAACAAAAGCTAACTACTTCAGCTCCGATACCATAGCAGTGAAAAGCTATGCGCCAAGCAATAACGGACTATACGATATCGTCGGAAATGTATACGAATGGTGCCAAGATTGGTACGGATATAACTACTACGAAGCTTCGGAACAAGAACCTAATGATCCTCAAGGTCCTATACAAGGCGTATACCGCGTACTTCGTGGGGGTTGCTGGAAAAGTCTTAAAGAAGACCTTAGATGCTCACACAGACATCGCAATAACCCTGGAGCAGCAAACAGCACCTGCGGGTTCCGATGCGTTTCTAATGTAGAGTAGATTAGCGTATAGGAAAAAGCAGGATTTTTACCACAGAGCCACGGAGAACACAGAGAGAAAAAAGAATATGGCTGGGGGATTTTCCCCCAGACCCCCGTTTTTGAACGGTAAACTGTTAATGGTGAATTGCAAACTTTTTAAAATCCTCGGGGTCCTAGGGGTGAAACCCCTAGCCCGCCCACCTTCCTCTCTGTGTTCTCTGTGGTAAAAATTTCTATTACGAACGCCTAAAAAGATAGGGGATAAACTAGTTTAAAAAATGAAAACGATGCAAAAAAAAGCCATAGTAGTACACTCTGGAGGCATGGACTCAACAATATGCCTGGCTCTCGCCATGAAAAAATACCACAACGACGATATCCTAAGCGTAACATTTTCATACGGACAACGACACTCCACAGAAATCGATGCCGCAAAAAAGATATGTGAAGACTGGAATATCGATAACAAAATAATACCTCTAGACTTCCTCGCAACGCTGACAGACAACGCGCTGATCGGCAACGACACAGAAATACAGCACCCCAAAGAAACCGCTCCCAACACCCTCGTAGTAGGGCGTAACGGCCTGATGGCACGCCTTTCAGCAATACATGTCAACAGCCTCGGCGGCAACACAATATTTATGGGAGTCGTCTTTCCAGACAACTCGGGATACCGCGACTGCTCACGAGAATATATGGACCTCATGGAGCAGATCCTCCGCATAGATCTTGATGACAATACCTTCACAATACAGACGCCACTAGTCACTATGACGAAAAAAGAGACAATAGCACTTGCCAACGATCTCAACATCTTGGAATACATCGTTGAAAATACAATAACATGCTACGAAGGCATAAAACACCCAGGTTGCCAAAAATGCCCAGCATGCATACTCCGCAATAACGGTCTCGCTGATTTTATTGATTCCGATGAAAATCAATGAGAAATTCGACATCTCTGCCACGAAGGTAGAGGCCCTCATGATAAAAATCAAAGAACTTGGGATATGCCTCGACGACATCGACGAAAGCTTCTCTCGCGGCAGTGGTAAGGGCGGGCAAAAGATAAACAAGACTTCTAGTAGCGTACATCTCCATCATATCCCTACAGGCCTAAACGTCACGTGTCAGCGTGAGCGGCAACGTAACAAAAATAGATTTATAGCATTAAGAGCCCTCGTAGAGAAGATAGATGAACATCTCCATCCAGGAACTACAGAAAAATCCGCTGCCCTAGCGAAAATACGTAAACAAAAAAGCCGCCGCCGACGTAAAAGCGACAAGAAACACAACGTTTCAGAGCAAAACAAAACCCTCTGACGAATACGCCAGAGGGCTTTTATTTACGCTTGAACTTCAAGCGGTTGAAGCTTAGGAGGGCTCTCGATAAGCTCTTGTAGAAATCGTTTTCTACACGTATATTCAATTCTGCTTATATACTGTTGTGTCACTTCTGAAATATCTAAAAGGTTTCTATCTCTATTAGAGGCTTCAAGAGGAATGAAACTCCAATAATGAGAGGCCTTTTTATTGAGCCCTTTTGATTCATAGTACTCAGCAAGGGGCTTGCATGCTTCTGAGTCGCCTTGGCTTACTATAGCATCGAGAAGCTTGATGCCAAGACCTATTGTAGCATCATCTTTGCTATTGAGACATTCGTGGCCTTTAGATGAAAGGGCCTTGAGTTGTTCCATAGCTTTGTTAGAGACTTTCACGGCGATAATGGTTAAAGGTATCTTCGTAGCAATGAAACCCACAACGATAGCACTGAAAGAAATGGAAGTAATAGTTCCAAAGATAACACCAGCGGCTAACCCAAGAGAAATAGTACGAATAAGATCACCTACAAACGCGATGGTCTTCGCAGTCGTTTTATTCTTATTGAAAATGGCAATAGATTCGCCGATGGTTTTTCCGTTGCCGAGAGAAACAGAAAGATCTTCAACTGAAAATGGCGATCTTGAAATTATTGGTTGTATTTCCGTAGTCATCATGCTTCATGGTAAAATATTAAATTACTATCATCAGACATTATGGGATATAAAGCAATGATAATAAATATTTTATGCATATTTCAGCGGTGGCGCTATAGCGCCTACGCTGAGATGACTACGACAAAGCACTCCAAAGCGTTTTTGCGCAGCAAAAAAAGCGCTTTGGAGTGCTTTGTCGTTGCGCATCCGATGTCATTACATGGGGAGTCCAGAGGAGAACCTCTCCTCTGGCGGGAGGGGTGTGGGGAGGGCAGCGTCCCTCCCCACTAGACGAGGGTTTTTTCGGGGAGGAGCTTACGTTTTTCTAGGGATGTGCGCAGGTCGCGGTTGTTATCTTTGTCGAGGGATCCCGAGTTTAGGAGCCATTGTATATAGTCATTGGGGAGTTCTTCTAGGCGTCGTCCTTTGTGTTTCCCGAAGGGCATGGTGTTTATTTCTTGTGGCTTTTTCATGAGGATATGCGCCTCTTGTGGTGTGAGGCCTGGCGTCATGGCACAGAAGACTTCGTATAGCACGACTACATCATCGAGGGCCCTGTGGGCGTTGTTGGCTTCTATTTCGTATATCTCACGGAGATACTGCAGGGAATGCTTCGGAAGGTCAGGACGGTACCTTCTTGCCCATTTAAGGGTATCGAGGTATTCCCAGGTTGTTGGGAGGATGACGTCGTGTTTCTCGCATTCGTGTCTCAAAAAGTGGACGTCGAAGCCGTCGTTGTTGTGGGCGATAAGGATGGCGTCGTCGCCGCAGAAGAGAAGGAATCGTTCCCAGACTTGTGCGAAGCCTTGTGCTTCGGACACCATTTCATCGGTAATGCCGTGTATCGCAGTAGCGCTTTCGGGGATATGACATCCAGGGTTTATAAGCTCGGAAAAGCCAACGTTGCTGTCGGGGTCGTAGCCGGCAAGCTCTATGATGCTGTCCTTGCCGAAAGTTACTCCTGTTGTTTCTGTGTCGTAGAAAATAGCTTTGTTCATCACTTTAATCCTTTATTCTATACAAAAAATAAGTATATCAAGGAGTAAGATTAAAAAGAAAGGGGCGTGATGGCGCTACGCGCGCCCCTGTCTTCCGTCTTCGCATCTATCCTAGTGGCGGTGCTGTTGGACCTTCTTGTACGAGTAGATCATCATCATCAGGAGGAGCGATTGCTTCTTCTTCTGCTACAGGTTGTACTAAACGAATTTTAGGCTCTACTGTAGTTTGATGTCCTAATATTGCAGGACTAGCAGCATCTCTTTTAACGGAAAAAAACGGCTGCTGATGCCCTTCCTGGTCAATTGATCGTTTTTCTTTAGCTATGTCAGCATTGCCAGCTTTGTTGATGTTGTCAATACCAACCCCTTTCAAGAATATCGCTGTGGCAAGGCCTCCAAGAACAAAAGCCCCTCCAGCGATCATAGCGCCATTAGATGCTATAACAGCACCTACAATAGCAAACACAGCCCCTGCGGCAATGGCCACCTTCGATGTTAATGCTATCTTACGATAAAGTAATGATCTTTTATTAACACCTTTCCATAGAGATACAATTTTATTGATATGTTTGAAGTGAGGGTTTTGTTCGCCACATTCATCGCTTTTTATTCTTTCAAGCACTCTGCCTGCATTTTTAATTGTCTCGGAATCTTCTCGTAATGCAAGGAGTTTAGTTAAGTCGTTTCCGATAAATTTCATGGCAATAAATAAAACTACTGAGCCAGCGCTACCAGCAGCGGCGCGTTTAGCTTTACTGGGTTTATCACCCTCTTGAGAGTCAGTGTCACTGTCAGGAGCTGGAGTTGCTCTTCGTACACCTCTTGATGAACCTCCAATAGCAACTGTAGTTCTTTTGTAGCTGAAGTTTGTACCTGCAGAAGGCCTTGGGCTGCAACGGCCTGAACCGTAAGGTCCTGCACGGGATACTTGAGGACCGTCCGTAGTCGGTAACGGTTTAGAACAAGACTTTTCCAAGACAGATTGAAAAAGATCATTAAAAATCGAGTCTTCATACAATGAAGGTGCCGGACAGAAAACACCCGTACGTGGTTGAGTAGAATAAAAAGAACAAAGCTCACTAGGAACATTTAAAGGATCAAAACTAGACATTATAATTACCTCTTTGGTTAAGTTAAATTAATTACCACTATTATAACAAAGTCTCTAATTAATATCAAGATATTTATATTAGTTTATACAAAAACTTCATTACGGCTTTAAAAGTGGCCTTTACGACGTAGACTGCTTTTCTTGTACTTTTGCTTTAGCGAGCACTTCGTCGTAGGTGGTAGCACCGAGAGCTAGTGGCTCTATAGCTGGGAGAAATTCATTACACACGCGTTCTAGGGTTTTAAGGTAGTTATAAAAGAGCATTTCGTCGAGTTTTTTGTGCGTCGTAGGGATTACATTGCGGTAGAAAACGAGGTGTGTTGTCTCGTCCATCCCAAATCCTGGCATATCGATTTCTTTGTTGATATAGTGAAGTAGACGTCCTACGCTTCCGAAGAGTTTTTCTTGTACTTCATAGGGCATAAAAGCGATAAGTTGTACGAGTTTTCCGTCGTTGAGGGTCCTTAAAAACACTGCGATGTCGCGTTTCTCGACGGTTATGATGAAGTATATCTGCCCTGTTTCTTCCTGAACCTGGGCATTATACCCGTCTTTTTTGAGGACGGCGAGGATTTCAGGTATCGTAGCGTTTATCATATTGCTATGCCGGGGATGGCATTATTTGCTGAAGTGTCACTGATGATGTTCGGGTTATTGGTCGTTGGCATCGTCGTCATATCGTCTTCGGTAGGCATGACATACAAATTACAAGAGCTTAGCAGTACGGCACACACAAAAAAACAGCATATCGTCTTAATCATAGCATAATACCTTAATGTTTTACGGTTTTAGAGATTCAATTATATGCTTTTTCTCACTATCCCGCAAGAAAATTCCTACTCCGAACTCCGAACTATTTAACAATATACTTTGAGATCTTCCCTGCGAGGTTTGTGGGGATATCAGCTTGTATAACGACGTCATTTTCGTCGTATTCTTGCGACAGTATTTTTCCTCCGCTGATGATCTCGGTGACGACATGATAATCGCTTTGTGGGATACGCACGTTGACGATTTTCCTTCGCGATCGGAGCTCTTGTGATATTGCTTCCATGAGGTCGTCGAAACCTTCGTGTTTCAGCGCGGAGACCACCACGGTGTTTTTGTACCGCAGACGCATATAGTTAGCTCTTTCGTTGTCGTGGCACAGGTCGATTTTGTTGAGGACGGTTATCATAGGCTTCTCGTCGGCGCCGAGTTCTTTAAGGACGGCGCGAGTTGCCACGATATGTTCGTCGGCAAGGTGGTCACTGACATCTACGAGGTTTATTAGTACATCGGCGTCGGTGGCTTCCTCTAGGGTGCTTCTGAATGCTTCGACGAGGGTGTGTGGCAGTTTCCTGATAAACCCTACGGTGTCGATGAGAAGGATGTCTTGATGGTTCGGTAGCGTATAGCGTCGTGTTGTGGTGTCTAAGGTGGCGAAAAGCTTGTCTTCGACGAAGACGTCAGCATCGGTGAGGGCATTGAGTAGCGTAGACTTTCCGGCGTTGGTATATCCTATTATGGCGAAAGTCGGTATCTCGGAGCGTTCGCGCGAAACATGTTGCGTCTCACGGTGCTGCCGCACCTCTTTAAGGTCATTTTTTAGCTTGCTGATCTTTTTCTTAAGAAGGCTTCTGTCGATCTCAATCTGCTTCTCGCCGTCGCCTTTAAGGAAAAGTCCACCGCCACGCTGACGATCGAGGTGCTCCCATAGGTTCTTAAGGCGCGGATACTGATAACGTGTCTTTGCAAGCTCTATCTGCAGCTGCGCCTCTTTAGTGTGGGCGCGTTTGGCGAAAACTTCGAGGATAAGCTCCGTCCTGTCGATGACAGGGCAGCCGAACTTCTCTTCGAGGTTGCGTTGCTGGCCAGGAAGGACTTCGTCGTCGAGGATGATAAGGTCGGCTTCGAGATCATGGGCGCTGGCGACAAGCTCTTCGACCTTGCCTTTGGTGATATACGTCGAAGAATCATACTTGCGAAGATAACAATGGCTCTTATCGACAACACCGACACCAAGCGTGTCAGCAAGAAGCTCAAGCTCGTCGAGATGATCGCCACAAACATTCTTCTCCGAAGACTTCATATATATTCCTATCAAAAACGCGCGCTGTGCTGGAGCACTTTCGTCGGCAAACATAGCACGACGCTCTTCGGGATTCTGTTCTATCTTCATACTATAAGGCTCCTCTCTTTTTCATAACACGTTATAGCATCTATAACCCATAATTGCTACATAATTTCGTTGTTATTTACGATGCTATAAGTTATACTTTTTCTTTGGTGTAGGAGAAAAAATGAGATATAAGACTTTCAAGATCACAGCATTGGGGTGCAGGGCTAACCAGTACGAAGCGCAGGCAATGGCCGACCAGCTTCGGGCTCTCGGCTGCCGTGAAGCTGCTGATAGCGAGGTTGCCGATGTTTGTATTGTCAACAGCTGTACCGTCACTGACTCTGCTGACAAGAAAAGCAGGTATCTTATCAGGAGGTTTGCTAAAGAAAATCCCGGCGCTACTATCGTCGTCACCGGATGCATGGCAGAACGTATTCCTGACCTCGCCGAAAAGGTCCCTGAAGTCGACCACGTCGTCGGCAACAAAGACAAAGAACACCTTATCTCTATACTGTTCCCCGAGCTTGAAAAGCTTCCGGAGTTTACCATAAAGTCCTTCGAAGGACACACCAGAGCCTTTGTTAAAATACAAGATGGATGCAACTCCTTCTGCACATACTGCATAATACCATACGTCCGTGGAAGGTCGCGGTCGCGGAAGGTCGAAGATATCGTAAAAGAGGTCCAGAGGCTTGTCGACAGCGGATACAAAGAGGTCGTCCTTACAGGGATAAATATTGGCGACTATGAAGATGGCACAAAGACGCTGGCGGACCTCATACGCGCAATCGATGGTGTCGATGGACTTGAAAGGCTACGGCTTTCGTCAATAGACCCCAACGACTTCGACGATGACCTTTACGATGCTCTTATGACGAGCAGAACGACATGCCCTTCGTTGCACCTTGTCCTACAGTCGGGATCGAACGCTGTCCTTAAGAAGATGAATAGGAAGTATAGTCGCCACGACTATTATGATGTCGTCGAAAGGTTCCGCAATGGCAATGCTGACTTTACCTTCACCACCGACATCATCGTAGGGTTTCCCGGAGAGACGGAGAAGGATTTTCAAGATACCATTGACGTCGTACAAGAAGTAGGTTTCGTCCACGCCCATATCTTTCCATACAGCGACAGACCCGGAACGATAGCCTCGAAATACGAAGAAAAAATCTCCGCAGCAACGATAAAAGAGCGTAAAGAGACACTTTCTCGTGTTGCTAACAACACAGCATATGATATACGAGAGAGGTATATAGGAAAAACAATGCAGGTCTTGATAGAAAACGGCTCTAAAGGACATACCGAAAATTTCTTGCCGGCTATAGTCAATGAAGGCAAAGCAAATACAATGGTAAAGGTTCTACTTGTAGAAAATACCCAAGAAGCGTTAATAGGAAAAATATGAAGATAAAAATAGCAACAAAACTTCGACCTTTTACACATACAACAGGTATGCCAATGATGCTGCCAGGATCGACGATTGCCGTCACGGCTTTTCCCACGAGCCTTGAATTTCGCGACCTTACCTCCGCCACAGAAAATATTATCAGACTACGCGGAACTGAGGGAGGCGTCGACGCTTTTATGGTCGTCGAAGACCTTGAAAAGGG